>Ga0315283_10003478_pt1 | contig 13453 bp, 11 predicted proteins | sample YL17G09_0_MG_FD_204541 | JGI IMG/M metagenome (GOLD analysis project Ga0315283, IMG submission 204541) | Sediment microbial communities from Yellowstone Lake, YNP, Wyoming, USA - YL17G09_0 | ecosystem: Environmental > Aquatic > Freshwater > Lake > Sediment | place: USA: Wyoming | collected...
GCGTCCTCGACGGCGATCTGGCCGACCGCGATAGGCTCGACATCCGTCGCGTCCAGCTCTAAGCCCTTGCGATCGAGGTACTCGCGCACGAACTCCGGCGAGCACGGTCCGGAGCACTGCCGGGCGACCTCGTGCGCCAGCGTCGTCTTGCCGGTGCACTCCGAGCCGGTGACGACCACGACGAACGGGCGGGCGCTCATGCGGCCGCCACCCCGGCGCGCATCGACCGGCGCCAGTCGCGATAACCCACGGCGGCGAGGCTGATGTAGACCACGTACAAGCCCGACGTGAGCGCGAGCCCCTGCGTCAGGCTCATGCCCACGTAGACGACGTCCACGACCACCCAGAGGATCCAGTTCTCGAGCCGCTTGCGGGTCTGCATCCACTGGGCGATCAGGCTGAACGCGGTCGTGAACGCGTCGAGGAAGGGCAGGGCCTCGTCGGTGTGCCGGCCCAGCCACCAGCCGAGGGCGAGCGTGGCCGCGGCCCCGGCGACGCCGAGCAGCCCCATCACGCGGGCCGGCGCGTGCGACACCCGCAGCGCGCCGTGGCCTTCGCCGCCATGCAGCCACGCGTACCACCCGTACGCCGCCAGCCCGACGTAGACGAACTGCAGCCCCATTGCCGCGTACAGCTTCGCGCGGAAGAACACCACGATGAACGCGACGACCGAGAGGATGCCGACGGGCCAGCACCAGATCTTCTGGCGCGTGGTGAGCCAGACGCCCAGGATCCCCGCGACCACGCCGACGATTTCGAACGGGCTCATGGGTACGATCAGAACCTCAGGTCCAGCATCACGGACACGCTCCGCGTCGCGAGAGGATAGAAGTACCGCGTGCCGGCCGGGCTCAGCGCGCCGTCCCCGCGCTGCACGAAGTACTGATAGCTGTAGCCTGACGGGAACATGCGGCGGTTGTCGAGCAGGTTGGTCGCGTGGACCCGGATCCTCGGCGCCGCGGGCGCCGCGAACCGAAGCACGCGGGACACGTCGACGGAGGCGTCGGCGTCGAGGCCGAAAAACCCCGGGGCCGTGAACGCCGCGCTGCCGGTGTTGTCGAGGTGCGTCGCGCCGACATACCGGCCCGCCGCGCCCAGGGTCACCCACGTCGCGGGCGTGTAATCGGCCGCCAGGTTGAGCAGCACCGATGGCGTCAGCAGCGGGACGACGCTGGAGTGCGTGCGGCTGACCGACTCGGCCCACGAGCCGGCGGCGTCGTAGACGTCGTAGAACTGCGTCCAGCTGCGGATGCGGCTGTAGCTGAAGGCCGCCGAGGGGTGCACGCTGAGTGCGCGCAGCGGGCGCCACGTCAGATCGATCTCCACGCCGCGCCGGAAGCTGCGGTCCACGTTGCGGCGCAGCGGCAGGTACGTCTCCGACAGCTCGCCCGTCTGGGCGATCTCGTCCTGGAACTCCATGACGTACGCGTTGGCCAGCAGCGACAGGCCGGGCCGCGTGAGGCTGACCCCGGTTTCGACGTTGACGACGCGCTCGGGCTTCACCGCGCGCAGGTCGTACGCGATCGTCGGGTTGTCCTCGCCCTGAAGCATGTCGCTGCGTCCCGGCTCGCGCGCCGCCCGCCCGATTGACCCGTAGAGGCTCAGGCCGCGGCCCAGGTCGTAGCGCGTGCCGATCTTCGGGTTGACGAACGTCCAGCTGACGGCGCCGAGGGAGAGATCGCCGTCGTACCGGAACCGCGCCCACCGGACCTGGACGTCCCCGTAGTGGCGCCAGCGCCCGGTCGCGTACTCGATCTTCGCGAAGCTGTTCACCTCGTTCTTGAAGCCGCGATTCGCGTACTGCTGCTCGCCGTCCACGATCTGGCGCGAGTGGCGGCTGCCGAAGTCGTTCGCGTGGCCGCCCCAGGTGAAATCGACCGCGCCGCTCTTGACGTGGTAGCTCGCCGTGGCACCGACGCTCTGCCACTCCAGGCCGTACTGCCGCAGCCCGTCGTAGGCGTCCTGCACGCGGTACCAGCCGTCCGCGCCGTTGTAGTACCCCTGGACCGTGATCTCCGACGAGGGGCCGAGCGCCCGGTGATATTGCGCCGTGAAGAAACGCTGCGCGAAGTCGTCGCGCTCGTCCGGGCTCATCGGGTTCGCCTGGAGGTCGTCGGCGAGCGTCGCTTCGTCGGTGGCCAGATACGAGAGCTGGCTGCGCTCCTGCCCGGCGAAGCCGAAGACTTTGAGGAACGATCGATCGGTCTGCCGCAGGGCGCCGAGGTACAGGCTCTTCTGCGTCATGCCCGAGTGATCGCGAAACCCGTCGCTCTCCTGGTACGCGGCCTGGCCGTACAGCCGCAGGCTCCCCGCCACCTGACCCGAGTTGAAGGCGGCACCGATGCGGCTCGTGCCGAAGCTCCCCGTGGCCAGCCGGATGTCACCCTGCGGCCGTTCGGTGAAGTCGATGCTGGCGAAGTTGATCGATCCGACAAACGACGCCGCACCCACCGTCGAGGTCCCGACGCCCCGCTGCACCTGGAGGCTCCCGATGGCGTTGGCGAAATCGCCGAAGTTCGCGAAGTAGAACGCCGAGTCCTCCGGCTCGTTGAGCGGCACGCCGTCGAGCGTCACGTTCAGGCGCGACTGCGGCATGCCCCGCAGGAAGATGGACGAGTAGCCCGTCGTCGATCCGGAGTCGGAGTACTGCGTGACCGACGGCACCTGCGCGAGCAGGAACGGCATCTCCTGGCCGACATTCACCGCCTCGATCTCGCGGCGCCCCAGCTCGCGCATCGTCACCGGGGCCTCGGCGTCGGCGCGGACCGCCGCCACGGTGACGTTCTCGGAGAACCGGGCGAGGGCGTCGAGGACGAGGGCGATGGGCGGGGCGGCGATGGGTGCCGCCGTTTCGACGCGGATCTCCAGCGTTCCCGGGGCGTACGCCGGATGGCTCACGTGCAGCACATGCGCGCCGCTGGCGAGCGCGATCGAGAACCGGCCCTCCGCATCCGTGCGTGCGGCGACCGTCGTTCCCGCATCGACGGTCACCGACGCCCCGTCGACCGGAGTGCCCGTCGCCGTGCGGACCGTTCCGGGGACGGTCACTGTCGCCGGCTGATCCGCGGCCGGCGGTGCCGCTGTCGGGGGCTGCTGCGCGAACACCAGCCCGGCACCGCCCAGCCAGAGGCCGATCAGCGTCACCGCCCGCGCCGCGGCGCGGATCGATGTCCGTGCGTTCATGGGCCACCCCTCCTCTCGTGCGCGCGGTCGTCTGCGCGACGAGGGAAAAGGATGCTTTGGGGAGATCCTGCATCGACAGGGAGCCCATGCTCCCGATCGCCTTCCCTACGCCGGTACTACCCGGTTCAGGTTCGAGGGTGTGATCTCAGGCCGTGCTATTGGGCCACCCCTAGGCGTCCTGCCAGCATCGAGTGTCGCGCCGATGGCCGGAGCGAGTCAAGCGCAGGCTGGTGGCGGAGCCGGTGGGGTCAGAGTCGACCGGCGGCCGGTCGACTCTGACCCCACCGGGCACAGACCCCTGTGGTATCGTCATTTCTCACGTCTCGCGAAGGAGTGCCATCCGATGAAGAGCGCCATGAAGTTCGTCGCTTTGATCGTCGTCGCGATGCTCGCGACGGGAGTCGTCGCCCTGGCCGGCGTCAAGGTCCGGGTCTCATTCGACAAGGAGTACGACTTCACGAAGCCGAAGACCTTCGGCTGGCATCCCGACGGCGCCGGGGAGATCAAGCTGCTGGAGTTGTCCGGGGACGACCCCGTGAAAATGCTCGAGCGGTTCGACCCGGTCATGAGGGACGCGGTCGCCACCGAGTTGACGACCCGCGGGCTGGTGCTGGCCACCAACGGCAAGCCTGACATCGTCATCCACTACTACGTGCTCATCGGGCCGAACTCCGAGTCGCAGTTCCGCGGCCAGTTTGTCGGCGCGGTTCCGCCCTGGGGGCTGCCCGATTTCGCGATGACCACCACCTCGTTCAAGGTCTTCGAGCAAGGCACCGTCGTGCTGGATCTGATGGACGCGCCAAGGAAAGAAATCGTCTGGCGCGGCATCGCGGAAACCGAGATCCAGCGGCAGCGGACGCCGGCCGAGCGAGAGGCGCGCATCCGCGGGGGCATCGCAGATCTGCTGAAGAAGTTCCCGCCGAAGGCGAAGAAATAGCGCGTCGCGTGTCGCGACTCACCCGTCGAGGCGCATGAACTCGATGCGGCTACGCGCCTCCGGGTGCGCGCTCGACGGGCCTGCCACCAGCATGGCCGAATGGCCGGTCAGTCCCTGTTCGCGCAGCCACGCCCGGCCGAACTGCTGCCAGTCCTCAGGCTCCACCTCGATCTGCGCCGGGTACACGCCGTACGAGAACACGAGATTCTGGCACACGGCGCGGCGGCGGCTGACGCCGACCACCCACACCGTGGGTTTGAAGCGCGCCAGCATGCGCGCCGTCGTGCCGGTCTTGGTCGGCACGAACACCGCGTCGCACGGCACGTTGTCCAGCGCGTGCTCGACGACGGTCGCCATCGCCTCGGCCGCCGACTCGGGGCGGTGCGTGCGATAGAACTCCATGACGCCCCACGCCGGAGCGCGCAGTCCGTTGCGCTCGGTCTCGGCGGCGATGCGGGCGAGGGTCGCGACGGCCTCCTCGGGGTACCTGCCCACCGCGGACTCGGCGGAGAGCATCACGCAGTCGGTGCCGTCGAGAATCGCGTTGGCGACGTCGGTGGCCTCGGCGCGGGTCGGGATGCGGCTGGTGACCATCGACTCGAGCATCTGCGTGGCGGTGATGACCGGCTTCCCGGCGAGGTTCGCCTGCCTGATCAGGTCCTTCTGCGTCAGGGCGATGCGCTCGATGGGGACCTCGACACCGAGATCGCCCCGGGCCACCATGATGCCGTCTGCGGCCTTCAGGATGCGGGCGTACTGCGTGAGCGCGCCCGCCCGTTCGATCTTGGCGATGATGAAGGGATCGCCGCCCAGCTCGCGCGCCGCGTCCCGCACCGCATCCACATCCTCGGCGGTTTCCACGAACGACTGGCTCACCGCGTCGACGCCATGTTCCAGCGCAAAGGCCAGGCACGCGCGGTCGTGGTCGGTGAACGCGCGGATGCCCAGGTCGATGCCGGGGAGATTGAGGCCCTTGCGCGACCGCAACTCGCCGCCGACGGCGACGCGGCAGTGGACCTCGCGGCCCTCCACCCGTTCGACGCTGAGCTGCACGAGGCCGTCATTGAGGAACAGGGCGTCGCCGGGACGCACGACCTGAGGAAGCCGCTCGAACGACACCGATACGCGCGCGCACGTGCCCACCACCTCGTCGGTCGTCAGCGTGAACGGATCGCCGGCCCGCAACTCGATCGGCTCCGGGTCGATCGAGCCGACGCGCATCTTCGGCCCCGGCAGGTCCGCCATGATGGCCACCCGCCGCCCGGTCGCGGCTTCCGCCTGCCGGATCGCGGCGATGCGCCCGGCGTGCGCCGAGAAGTCGCCGTGGGAGAAATTCAGTCGCGCGATGTTCATGCCCGCGCGAATGAGCCGCTCGAGCATCTCCGGCGACTGGCTGGCCGGCCCGATCGTGGCGACAATCTTCGTCTTGTGCGTCGGCAGAGACATGTCGGCGATTATCCCACGCCACGCCCGGACCTGACGACCGGCCACAAGGCGTCTCCTGTCGCTGGGGTCTGACCCCAGTGGCGGGGCCAGGCGCAGGTGGTTCCCGGGCCCGCCGGTCCATGCCAGGCAGACTGTGGTTAGTCGTTGCCAGTCAGTGATTTGTCGAGCGTGTCACTTCCATTGATGCGTTTGGAACCAATGCGGCATGAAGTGAGTCAAATGGTACGCGATACTAGCTAACGGTTACCGTGCATTGGCTGGCGTATCGAAGACCCCGGCGCGGCCGGGTGACGGCGTTTTTCATGACAAGGAGAGAGACAGCATGTTCAAGAAGGCAATTATCAGCGCGTTGTTTGTCCTGGCGACCACATCAGCCGCCTGGGCGCAGTCGCCCAAGGTCGAGGTCGCGGGACTGTTCGGCTATTCGCTGACCGACGGCGTGAGCGGCGATCCCTACAAGGCCGGGGACGGCAACACCTACGACCGCGTCGATCCCAAGGACTCGATGGCCTTCGGGCTCTCGTTCGGGTACTTCGTCACCCCGAAGGCGCAGATCGGGTTCCTCTGGAGGCGTCAGCCCACGTCGCTCGAGGTGTCGGGCACGACGGTCAAGAACGTGGCCGACATCAACATCGACGGCTATCACGTCTTCGGCGCGTACTACTTTGGTGATGAAGAAGCCAAGGTGCGGCCGTACATCCTGGTCGGCCTGGGCGCGACCAACTACGGCGCCTTCAGCTACCAGACCACCACGGGCACGAAGAACATCAGCGGCAACTCCCAGTTCTCCTCCACGTGGGGCGCCGGCGTGAAGATCTACCCCTCGCCGCACGTCGGCCTGCAGGCCGGCATGCAGTGGACGCCGACCTACATCAAGTCCGACGCGGCCGGCTGGTGGTGCGATCCGTGGTTCGGCTGCTACGTGGTTTCCAACGCCCAGTACTCGAACCAGATCGAGTTCAGCGGCGGGATCACGTTCCGCTTTTAGCGATTCGGCGCTTCAGCGCTCCAGGGATGCCGCTGGCGGTTTCATCGCCGCCGGCGGAAGACCTCGGCTCCACCTGCCGCCTGGTTCGACATCGCGCCAGGCGGCCGCGGGTGGCCGAGGTGCTTTCCATTCCGCCCGCAGGCAGCACACGCGAAGTTCAGCCGAGGACGGATGGAAACGCCTCGGACAGGACCCGCGGCCGAGGGGTCGGTGATCCCGAATCGCGGTCGTCTATCTAGCGACTCCGTGCCCCCGCTTCCGGTTGGCTACCGATGTTTGAGGAATGTGCCGTTCTGGTATTCCTCAAAGGCCGTCTTCAACTCCTCGCGCGTGTTCATGACGATCGGACCGGCCCACGCCACGGGCTCGGCCAGAGGCTTTCCGGACACGAGCAGGAACCGGATGCCCTCCTCGCGGGCCTCCACCGTGATCTCGTCGCCGGCATCGAACAGCACCAGGGAACGGTTCTCGGCCGGCTCGCTGAGGGTGATCTCCTCCGTGCCCGCGCGCTCGGTCGGCACGGCGCGCGGCGCTGACGCGCGCGGGAAACTCCCCGAACCGTCGAAGACATAGGCGAAGACCTGGCGCGCGCGATCGACCGGCAGCGTCCGCCGCCGCCCCGGCGGCACGTAGACATCGAGGTAATGCGGGTCCGCGGCCACGCCCTCGACCGGGCCCTTCACGCCCCAGAAGCTCCCGCAGACCACCCGCACCCGCGTGCCGTCGTCCTCGGTGACTTCCGGGATCGCCGCGGCCGTCACATCCTGATAGCGCGGATCCGTCATCTTCAGCGACGAGGGCAGGTTCGCCCAGAGCTGAAAGCCGTGCATGCGCCCGGCCGGATCGCCATGCGGCATCTCCTGGTGGATGATCCCGCTGCCGGCCGTCATCCACTGCACGTCGCCCGCGCCGATCGTGCCGCGGTTGCCGAGACTGTCGGCGTGATCCACGGTGCCCGAGAGCACGTAGGTGATGGTCTCGATGCCGCGGTGGGGATGCCACGGGAAGCCGGCGAGGTAGTCCTGGGGCGCGTCGCCGCGGAAATCATCGAAGAGCAGGAACGGGTCGAACTCGCTCGTGTCGCCGAAGCCGAACCCGCGGCGCAGCCGGACGCCGGCCCCTTCCATGGTGGGTTTCGATGCGGTGACGCGCTTGACCGGCCGGATGGACATGGGGCCTCCTGGGAATCTGCCATTAAGACGGGCGGCGGGCACCTACGGATCCCGTCCCCCGGCAAGGCTCAGAGTCGACATCCGAGTGGGGTCAGAGTCGACATGTGGCCGAAATGTCGACTCTGACCCCACTCGGCGGCGGTCAGCGCTTCGGCGCAGCCGCCTGTGCCGCCAGCCGGTCGAGTTCCGCCATCGTGATGCGGATGCTGACGATGAAGGGCTCGGCGCCGGCGTCCCAGTGGCCGTATGTCGTGGTGACGAATGTGCCGTCGGGCAGCAGTTCGAGACCGGGATAGGCGCAGTCCCAGTCGTTCTGATTGTCCATCAGCCGTACGCGGTACTGGCCCTCGCGGCCGTTCACGATGTCGTCGTACGTCCCGACCCACGCCACCCAGTCGCCCCTGGTCGGGCTTTCGAGCGCCATGTCGCGAAACGTGATGAAGAGCCGCCCGTCCGGCGCGTAGCGCGCGACGTGGCGGTCGCCGGTGAGCGCGCCAGGCACTTCACGCGGCGCCGTCCAGGTCCGGCCTTCGTCGTTCGAGAAGATGACGGAGGCGTTGTGCGTGCGGCTGTTCTCGCGCAGCAGCGCCGCGATCTGCTTCCCGTCAGGTGATCGCACCGCGCCCGGCTCGCACAGCTGCACATCCGGGAGCGACGAAATGACCTCCGGCGCGCCCCACGTGAGGCCGCCGTCAGTGGAGACGGTCTTGAAGACCTTGAACAGTCGCTTCGCAGGCGGCGGCGCCGGTGTCGAGCCAGGCTTTGCTTCTGCGATGAATCGCCCGTCGTCGTGGAAGAGCGCCATGTAGTGGCCGCGCCCGGATTTCAGCTCGACCAGCGACGCCATCGCGACGATGCCGCCGAAAGAGCCGATGGGCGCGAGCTCGCTCCACGAGGCGCCGTCGTCTCGGGAGACCGACACGCGGATCGGGTAGAGCCCGGAGAAGAGGATCAGCCGCTTGGTGCCGCGCGCGTCGACGGTCCCGTAGATGGTCGGGACCTCGAGCGACGTCGCCCAACTCGCGGGCGTCGGCAGCCGGGCGGACCACGTGCGGCCGCCGTCCGTGCTGCGCTTCATCATGATGGCGCCGCGGCCGTGGCCCTTCGGGTAGACCGCGATCATCGTCTTGCCGTCTTCGAGCAGGACCGTCGTCGGGTGCCCGAGGTACTGGCCGGCTTCCTGGTCGACGACCACGCGGCGCGACGCGTCGCCGGCGAGATCCACGATCGGAATGGCGTAGCCGCGCGGCGGCACCTGGGCCGTCTGGGGGGGCGCCTGCCCCTGCAGCCCGGCAGCCCACGCGCACGCAAGTCCCAGTCCGAGCAGCGGCCATCCAGGCCCCCGGCGCATGGCTACTTTCCCTTGAGCTGTGCGGCGACGGCCTCGGCGGCCTTCTTCACCGCATCGGGATCGCCGAGGTAGTAGCTCTTGATCGGCGTCAGGTCGTCGGTCAGATCGTAGACCAGCGGGATGCCTGTCGGGATGTTCAGGCCGACGATCTCGTCATCCGGGATGTTGTCGAGATACTTCACGAGCGCGCGCAGGCTGTTGCCGTGGGCGGCGATGAGCACGCGCTGGCCCGAGCGGACCGCGGGCGCAATGGTCTCGTGCCAGAGCGGCAGGAAGCGTGCCACGGTGTCCTTCAGGCACTCGGTCAGCGGGAGTTCCGAGGCCGGGAGCGACGCGTAGCGCGGGTCGTGCTTCGGGTGGCGCGGATCGTCGATCGTGAGCGCCGGCGGCGGCGTGTCGTAGCTGCGGCGCCAGATCTGCGTGAGCTCCATGCCGTGCTTCGCCGCGGTCTCGGCCTTATTGAGGCCCTGCAGCGCGCCGTAGTGCCGCTCGTTCAGGCGCCACGAGTTGTGGACCGGGATCCACATCTGGTCCATCTGCTCGAGGGCGAGCCAGAGGGTCTTGATGGCGCGCTTGAGCACGGAGGTGTAGGCGACATCGAACACGAAGCCGCCGTCGCGCAGCGCGCGGCCGCCGGCCATCGCTTCTTCAACGCCCTTCGCGCTGAGGTCCACGTCGGTCCAGCCCGTGAACCGGTTCTCGTTGTTCCAGGTGCTCTCACCGTGACGGATCAGGACAAGTGTCTTCATGACGTCAGTACACCAGAAAAATCAGGGACAGGTACAGATTCTCATTTCAGTCTCATTTTGAGGGTTGTCAGACACTCGAGGCCGGGGAGGAAGGGGCAGCGACGCCGGCCTCATTACGAGAAAATCAGGGACAGGTACATTTTCTCATTTCAGTCTCATTTTACCGCCGAGGGGCCGCTCGGAGCTGGGCCGTCGGGATCACCCCTCGGTGTCCTCATCGCGGTCGGCGGGCGCGTCTCCATCTGCCGCCTCCCCGGGCGGGGGCGCCTCGGCGGGCGCCACCTCCTCGCGGCGAACCAGATGGTCGGCGAGCCAGTCCAGGGCCTTGCCGTCGCCGCGTGCGAGCAGCGCCTCGAGCGGCGACCGCGCGAAGGTCATCGACTCGCGCGTCTGCACGCCGGGCCAGGTACCGTCGGCGCGCCGCGGCGCGTACCGGCACCAGAACCCGAGGTGCCAGCGCATGAACTCGCGCACTCGCCCCAGGCCGTGGTCGTCCTCGCCCCAGTGCTCGCGGGCGAGATCGACGTAGCGCCGGTAGAGGCCGAGCCGCTCGTCGGCCGAGATGTCCCAGTACCCGTCGGTCGCTTCGCGGAACAGCCACGGCTTGATGAGCACACCGCGCCCGGCCATCACCCCGATGCACCCGGACCGCGCGCGGGCGGCCTCGATGTCGTGCGGGAACAGAATGTCGCCGTTGCCGACGACCGGCACGGGCACGGCGGCCACCACCTCGGCGATCGCGTCCCAGTCCGCGTCCTTCCGATAGCGCGCGTTGCGCGTGCGGCCGTGCACGACGATCGCATCCGCACCGCCGTCGACCGCAGCCTTCGCCTGTTCGAGATAGTTGCGCGAGTCGTCGTTCCATCCCAGGCGGATCTTCGCCGTCACCGGGATGCCCGTTACAGCCTGCTTGATCCCTTCGATGATGCGCTGGATGCGCTTCGGCTGGCGGCCGAGCGTCGCCCCGAGGCCCTTGCTGGTGAAGTAGTCGATCGGGCAGCCGAAGTTCACGTCGACCAGGTCGGCGCCGCGCGACTCGACCAGCGCGGCGGCCCATCCCATCTCCTCGGGACTCGTGCCGGCCAGTTGCACGCCGAAAAACGGCTCGTCGGGGGCCTTTCGGATCAGGGCGAACTCGCTGCGGCGCTTCTGCTTGAGGCGCCGCGCGACGGTCATTTCGCTCATCAGGACCCGGGCACCCAGCTCCGCGCAGAGCCGGCGGTAGGGCAGATTGCTGCCTTTTGTCATGGGCGCCATGACGACCGCCCCCTCCAGAACCTCACGCAATGACATGCCCCCATCGTACTTCGTCTTGAACTCCCGGGCCCGCCGGGCCGTCCAATGGGTACAATGGGTGCCCGGGCCGGTCTGGTGTGCCCGCACCGTGAAAGGACTGCAGCAGCCATGAAGCGGATGATCGGTGGACTGATATTGGCAGGAATCGTCGCGGCCGTCCCGTCGGCCTCGGCACAGGACAAACCGATTTCGTTCAGCATCGGCGGGGGTGTGACCACGCCGGTCGGCGGCATCACCGACAGCCTCGGCACGGGCGGGCAGGTGTCGCTGGGGCTGACCTACCGGGTCAACGAGCAGGTGGGCGTCACCGGGGAGTACGGGTTCTCCAGCCTGGGAACCAAGGGCCTGACGGTGCCGCAGCCGCTGACGACGACCTCGGCCTCCTTCTCGGGTAGCGGCTGGTACCAGTACGCCGGCGGCGCCGCGCGTTTCACGCCATGGGTGTCGGGGAAGAAGAGCCTGTACGTGCTTGGCGGGATGGGCGTCTATCATCGGTCGATCTACGTGACGACACCGTCAACGGGCCTGGTGACGGTCTGCAACCCCGCGTGGTTCATCTGCTTTCCGACGGTGGTGACGGTGGACAAAGTGGTCGGGTCCCGGGGCGCCACCGACCCGGGGATCAGCGTCGGCGGCGGGTTCACCTACACGCTGAGCACGCTCGCGACGTTCTTCGCCGAGGCGCGCTACCACTACGTGTGGGGGCCCGACGTCAACAACGGCAAAGGCGGCACCACGAACGCGAACGGCCAGTTCTTCCCGCTGACCTTCGGATTCCGCTTCTAGCGGCAAGACCGCGATTCAGAGCCGTCGTGGGGGTCGGCTTTAGCCGGCCCCAAGCCGCGTCCGGCTGACCGCCTCCGCCACGGCTACGGCGTGTCTCGCCGAAGCGCTTCGCGCGCAGGCGGAAGCCGGACGCCACGAATGCGCGGCGATCCGGAATCGTGGCCTTCTATCCAGACCTGTCGGTCGCTCCTTCCGGCATCGTCCTTCTGCCAAGTGCTTCGACTCGCAATTGCGGCCACGATCGGGTTTCGGCAGTCGTGGCCGGTTGCGCTCGCTCAGCACGAAGTCCTGAGGGCACAAATACGTTGACGCATTTGTGCATCGAAGGACTAAGCTGAATCCACGCGAACGCCTAGCCCCGGGGTGGATCAGCCATGCTCAACACGATCAGCCGTGCGCTCTGCGCGCTCGTTCCCCTCGTCGCGATGATCGTCTTCCCGGCTTGTGCCGAGAAGCGGGCGCGCGTCCGCCCGATTGAAGGCGGCCCGGTGGCCACCGGGACGGGGTCGCTCGAGGACACCCGCAAGCAACTCGAGGGGACGTGGAACCTCGTCTCGGCCGAGGTGGTGTCCGCGGCGGGCGCGCGCCGCCCGGTCAAGGCGTCGGCCGTCATGACGTATGACGCGTTCGGGAACTTCTCGATCAAGGGGGCGTTCGAGGACCCGGCGGTCACCGCCGACCAGACCGCCTTGTTGAACTTCGCCGGCCGGGCCGTCATCGACGTCCAGAAGAAGGAACTGCGCCTGCTCGACCTCCAGCAGTCCGACGCCGATTTCGCCAAGCTGCCGGCGGAGATGAGCGCGGCGCGCTCGCGCGCCTACGAGTTCTCCCTCAACCAGGTCACGATGACGGTGAAGAACGCCAAGGGGCAGGTCACGGCCGTGAACACCTGGCGGAAAGCGCAGTAGCGCCAGGACGTGGACGCCCGGATTGACTCCCATGCATGAGGCGCAGACTGCCCCCTACGGGAATCGTGTCGAGTACGCCGTCACGCGCAAGGTCCGCGAACGCAACACGCCGGTCTACCGCGTGTCGCACTGGCCCGTCTGGGCCTGGGTGTACTTCCTCGTGCCGGGGCCCCTCATCGCGAATCTCTTCCACCACGGGCCGGACCGGACGCTGGGCCTCTGGCTGGCCTTCGTGATCGTCGCGACCGGGCTCGCGTCGTACTTCGGGAAGCTGCCGGGCACCGAGACGCGGCCCTACGTGATGTTCTTCACCGAGGAGAAGCCGAACCCGGTGTATCGGCGCATCTGCTACACGATGGCGTGGAGCGTCATCGTCGCCTACGCGGCCGTGAACCTGACCGGCGTGCTGGTGGCCATCCTTTCGGGCCGCTGGATGATGCACCAGCTCTACGCGACGATGTTCGTGCCGGTGATGGCGGGCGTATGGATGCTCGGGGCGCTGGGCTGGCTGCCGCGCGCCAGGCCATCGGTGAAGTACGAGGGGTACGAGCGCCGCATCTTCTACGGCGCGGTCTGGACCGTCGCGATCGCGCAGCCCGTGATCTGGCTGCTGTGGCGCGCCGTGCCGCCGAGCCCG
>Ga0315283_10003481_pt1 | contig 13451 bp, 17 predicted proteins | sample YL17G09_0_MG_FD_204541 | JGI IMG/M metagenome (GOLD analysis project Ga0315283, IMG submission 204541) | Sediment microbial communities from Yellowstone Lake, YNP, Wyoming, USA - YL17G09_0 | ecosystem: Environmental > Aquatic > Freshwater > Lake > Sediment | place: USA: Wyoming | collected...
GCGTAGAGTTGATCTTCACGCTTTGCAGCCCTTGGGCATCCAGCAATTGCCTGGCCACTTGTGCTCCCGTGGCGCCTCCTCGCGTGGCAACCTGGGCATATTTCACATAGTTCGCCTTGATGCGTGACTGTGCATACAGCCCCAACAGCAAGCCCGGCGCAGCTAACAGCCAAAAAATCGGATCTTCGAACATTGCAGCCTTCCAAGCAGATGAGTGTGGTCGCTCTTACCGCTCCATGACGACCGCCCCTGTTACAAGAGGGACAGACCAAGCTCCATCACGCCGGTGACGATGAGAGTCGTGTAGATAAGAACTGCCGCAAGGATCAACGCGAGCAGGATTGCGATAGCCTTCCAGGGCTTTTCCGGGCGCCGCATCACAAGGAATTCTCCTCATCCACTGGCCATGAAGGAGCAACATCATGATGCATCAAGGCGTGCGTGCCGTCGCGACTTTCTTGTTTCCGATGGTCGAAGGTTGACGGCAGCAAGTGGTCTGGTGGGAGCGTCGGATTTACGCTTTTGGCAGATTTTGTTGAAAAACTCTTCGAGTGAGCACTTTGGCTAATTGCGGAGAATGCCATTTCGCGACCCAGCTGATCGCGAATCCTGATTCCAAAAATTCTCTGCGGTTCGAAACGCGATTCTACGGTCGGCGTCTACCTCGCGAGAGTCCGGACGTTTTCAACACAATCGGCATGAACCAGACAAACTCGATGTGGCGCTGTGGCGTCAGTTATTGACGATAAAGTCGGCGACGAGCAGGGCGCGGGCAACAAACGAATCCAGGTGCCGCCGGCGTACTACAATCAAACACGCACGCACTTGGCATTACAGAAAGATGCGCCTTTTTATCGAGCAGTCCAACGATCTGGCGCCATTGTCGCCATTCCGATCCTGGTTGGACTGCACCACCAATACGTCCTGATATGATTTTCGGAAAGGACAGCCATTAGCGAACATTGGCTGGACGACATACTGCACTCGGGTAAACTTCGGGCCTCGACGCTAAGCTCAGGCTTATCGAGCCGCTCTAGCTTATCGGCCATGCAATCTCTGCAACCTCCTAGCGCGTAATAGATACGGGTCGGTGGGCAGCGGGCTAGAATTTGGCGGTCGTCGCGAATGTCGTGACGTTCCCTTCGAACCGATTCTCTGCGTCGAACTCTTGATAGTTACGAAAATTGAAAATCACAGGTCGGTGCATCAACACCGTGTTGTAAACGAGATGGGGGCCTACGCCAAAAACGCGGCCCTTGAATGGACCAAGCTTGGCACCTGAGCCTGAGTCGGCTGTCAGCTGTTGATAGGCATAGCCAGCAACTCCGATTTCCAGTCCATTGGCAAATTTCTTGCCGACGGCCCAGTCCCAAATAAAGTCATCGCCGTTTTTGTAATCAGTCGCGGGATTGGGAGCGCTAAAGGTCACGCCGATCGCAGAATCGAACTCAAGCTTAGTGTTGGGCTCGGTGTAGGTGACTCCCCATCCTAAATTCACGCCATAGCGGTTCTTACCCGTGTTGGGCTCAAACCCGCGCTGGTAGCGTCCGGTTGGAAGCCAACCCGTCAGGTAAAACGTGTTCGACCAAGCCCCAGATGTCCAACCAATCTGCGCACGCGGCGTAGTGTCGCCCAATCCCCATCCTTCGACTGTTTTTTCAGCGTTGATTAGCCCCGTGACCACTCCATGGGCCCATGCGAAACTGTAGGAGGAGCCGAGCGACAGTCCGATCTGGCCACCCAAGATCTTCGTCTCAGGAACCCATAGGGCTCCGAATCCCGTGGAGAACGGTCGCTTATCGACATCAAGCAGAATTTTCCCACCCTCGATGTAAACTTTGATAGCGCCGTCGTAGTAGACAACTCCTGAGCTGAGATACAGGCCGGGATCAGGAGTGACGCCAGCGCCAAAGCCGAAGTTACCTGGGACATAAAGCCCCGAAGCCCCTTCGTCTGCGAGCGTTGGGGATACACTCATGATCAAAAGGAGAGGGGTCGCAACTTTCGTAAAGCGCGCCATGTTCCGTCTCCTTGGCCGCATAGCAACAAGCGGAAATCCGAGTTGCAGCTTAACCGCAGGTGGACATTCCGACTGTCGTAGTAGCGCAACAGGTGGCGCATTTTGTCATTCAACCCCCCGGCCTTCTGAAGGGACGGGTACGCTTCGGGTCAATTGCTGATCGAAGGAGCGTCCCTCAAGTTCGTTCGCTTAGTGCCGATTGTGTTGAAAAAGTCCGGGTTCTCGCGAGGTAGATACCGACCGTAGAATCGCGTTTCGAACCGCAGAGGATTTTTGGAATGAGGATTCGCGATCAGCTGGGTCGCGAAGTGGCATTCTCCGCAATTAGCCAAAGTGCTCACTCGAAGAGTTTTTCAACAAAATCTGCCAGGAGCGGAAATGGAAACGCCGTTAGCTTGGATACGGAGGAAACGTAAATGGCTCTGCCGAAGGAACGGATAGGAATCTCTTTGACCGAATTTTTGAAAACGACGCTGGTAGGTGGACTGTTGTTTCTCTTGCCGGTGGTTCTCACCGTGATCGTCCTTCGCCACGCGATGCAGCTGGCCGTAAAGGTAGTAAAGCCTATTTCGGATTACCTGCCCATGGAGGCAGTGGTCGGCGTCCGGGGAGAGACTGCCCTCGCCGTCCTGGTGCTGATCTTCTTCTCGTTTGTTGCTGGCCTTGTTGCCCGTACGAATGCTGGCAGGCGCATGATGCGTTGGTCCGAGAACTCCCTGCTGGGTGGTCTCCCGCAGTACCAACTAGTGAAGAGCATAGCCGAGGGACTGGCACACGTCGAAAGCGCTGAAAGTGTCAACCCGGCACTCGTCAGCATCGAGGGCGGCTGGCAGATCGGATACCTGCTCGAACCGCTTGAGAACGGCTGGGTTACGGTATTTCTGCCGCAGGCGCCTACCCCAATGTCGGGCAACGTGATGTACCTGCCGGCTGATCGGGTACGGCCATTGGGCATCACGATGGTCCAGGCCATGGCGATCGTGAAACACATTGGCGTCGGCTCCGCCAAAGCTCTGCACGGCACCGACCTCACGCTTCCGGCCGGCGCATAGGCCTGTCCGCTTTGGGGTCAGTCGGCGACACCAGCGAGCCATGCGTCGATGTCCGAAGGGAGCACGGAAGCGGACATTGAACTGAGCTGAATGATGTCGCCGAAGAACACCGGCGCGGTGTTTCTAAATCGACCTTCCCGCTATGGAATGATGGTCTCCCTGCTCCTTGAATTAGGGAGAGACCTATCCAACCCATCGAGATGCGAGGGCCTTCTGCTGGGATAAGACGGCGCGGTCCCTGCAATTTGGCGAAATCACCCTGCATTTCCCCAAATCGCAGGGTGAGACAGGTTCGCGTCAGACTGTCAGCACAGCCAACAAGTCGCGAGTTTTCTGGCTCTCTCCCAGCCTTCGGCAAACAGTAGGCAAGAAGGCCGGAAATCCGCCACCGAATGGCTGTGGTCCTGCGGAGAAGAGTCTAGAGACGCCGTTTCATTGCGAGAGTGTGCGATTTCCCCGACCATTATCTCTCGAGGGCAGTTTTGGAGGTCACACTAGGTGACAGCGCCGCCAGCCGCCCGTCGTGACACCCCCGTGCCACCCTGCCGGATGGCGCGAGTCTTTTCGGGCGCAGAGGACCAGAAATGAGGGAGTTTCTCACGATCCTGCTGAAGATTTCCCTGGTGATCTTCCCTAAAGAGTCCGTTTGAGAATGTCATGGGTGGCTGATGCGTCTGATGAGGAGGCTTGCCATGGCGATGAAGATCATGGCCTCGGAGACGTTGAGGCGCCGCTCGCAGTCGCGCACGAGGCGGCGAAAGCGGGTCATCCAACCGAAGCTTCGCTCGACGATCCAGCGGCGGGGCACATAATTCCTGACATTTGCAGTCAATCGCCGCGATTAACGATGGACGCTGTGGCGACCAATTCAGCAAGTAGCGCCATCGTCGCCTGGCCTGAGCACTCGAACGGGTCGAGTTTGGCGTGCTTGAAATACCTTAGGAGCAGCGCAGGATTAAGCTTGGCGATATTCACCTGGCCCATGGTCCAATTGCCAAATCGCCGCTCGGCTATTTCCTCATAGCTCAACAAGCGAACTTGCTGGTGCCGGTCGTCGCGCACGATCGCGTTGAACAATTCGCAGACCTCGTCCCGCCCGCCCTCGATGACCTGAATAAAGAGGTTGTCTGAGACGCACAAAAGGCCAGTGATGCCCAGCCCGGGATTATTCTTGCGTGACTGTTCCAGAATGCCGTCCAAGAGCGGTCCGGTAAGCGGCTTGGCGGGGCGGCTGGCGTAAAGGCATCGAACGAGCATCTTGGCCTCAAGTCCTAAGATTGAGAAGCGATAGAAATTCGCTGCGAAGCGTGTGGTCTTTGAGAAACGAGCCTCGCATCACGCTGTTGACCATCATTGTCGCGTCATCCCTGACACCGCGCCAATGCATGCAGAAGTGATCTGCCTCCATGACTACCGCAAGGCCATCCGGCCGCACCTTTTCCATCAACAGCTCCGCCATCTGCGTTATCGCTTCTTCTTGGATTTGCGGCCGGGACATGATCCACTCTGCCAGTCGCGAATATTTCGATAGTCCGATCAGGCTCGAGTGTTCATTGGGCATGAGGCCGATCCACAGCCGCCCCATGATGGGGCAGAAGTGATGGCTGCAGGCGCTGCGGACCTTTATGGGGCCGACGATCATCAGCTCATTGAGGGATTCCGCGTTTGGAAACTCGGTGACCGGCGGCGGCGACACATAGCGCCCACGGAACACTTCGGTCAGATACATCTTGGCGACCCGGCGTGCCGTGCCCTGGGTATTGTGATCGCTTTCGGTATCGATCACCAGGCTTTCGAGAATGCCTTTGAACTTGCGCTCAACCTCCGCCAGCAAATCGTCCAGCTCGCCAGGCTCCAGAAACGCCGCGATGTTGTCGTTCGCGTGGAACCGCTTCTTGGCCCGTACCAGGCGCGCACGGATCCTCGCAGAGACAGGTTCGCGCGCGGTCGGTTTCGGAGGCTTCACTCGCTCGCCCATGTCAAGTTTCGCTTGGTAAGGTGACCGGCAACCTAGACCACAATCTCCTCCCCGTCCCATCCGAACAGGCGTCCCGATGGTCCGGGGTCAGGCTGTTGATCACGGACAATCAATGGCGGGATCGACTCGTTGGCGCAAGCACACGCACCATTTGCAGCACGTTGACGGGGTGATGCTCGGTCGCGCCGCCTATACCGATCCTTGTCTCATGGCCGAGGTGGATCGCGCCCTGTTCGGGGCAAGCGAGTCACCGCCCTCGCGGCTCGATGCGCTCGACCGGTTCGAGGAGATGTCCATCTTGGTACCCTGTCGTCGGAGATGTCTCAGCAGAATCAGCGCCCAGTAACATCTGCCGGGGCTGGCTTGTGCCTCGGCGTCTTCGAAATCAAGGAGGATCTAGGGCGTGACCACAACGACGGCTGAGCAGGCCGCCCGTCCGTGACGGCGGTAACTGTGCGGAAAACCGGAGTCGAAGTACATGGAATCGCCTTCGCCGAGCATCGTGTCGTCGCCGTCAATGTTGACGACGAGTTGACCACTGATGACGAAGATGATCTCCGCGCCCGCGTGTTTGTGCGGCGCTGCTGGTTTTGAGTGCGCTTCAAATTCCGCGTAGTAGGCCTCCATCTTGCGATCGGTCACCGGGAAATCGAGGCTCTCGAAAAAATAGGATGGCGAGTCTTCGTCGGGGCGATCCGGCAGGCGCAACCGATCCTTCTTTCTGACAACCGCGACCGTCGGTCGTTCGCTTGAATCGATGAAGAAATTCTCGAGGCCGACGCCGAAGACCTGCGCGATCCTGAGGAGCGTTGGAAGCGTCGGGATCAGCTGGCCGCGCTCTATCTTCGACAACAGACCCGCTGACAGACCCGTGTGCTCACCGAGCTGCACCAGGCCTAGCTTCCTTTTTGTGCGCAGCGCGCGGATCTTCGGACCGATCCCGTAGCTCCGAAGGCCGACCGCCAGAGTCTCTGACAGCATGGCTCACGTCCTTTTCGACGCCCGATCAAAAAGTCATAGCTATCTTGTATCATAGAGAAAATTTAGTTTCACATAACAAAACTGTGCATAGCATTCAATAACATTTAATTTATGTTCAATCGCACGCGCAGCTGATAGGTCGGGTTGGACCGGAGCCAGCGAGGCAGACCAATATGAGAGGGGGCATTGCGACTGAGCTTTCATCAGCGGAGCGGGGACTTGGAGGCTTCGGTGCGCTGTCGAGAAGCGGCGCAGAAGCGAGCAGAAGCGAAATGAATCGTCGAGTTACGGACAAGAAGGGCTTTTCCATTCCGCTGAATGCGCTTCGCGCTTTTGAGGCGGCGGCGCGGCATATGTCGATCAAGGAGGCGGCGCTCGAACTCAGTCTAACGCCGTCCGCCATCAGCCACCGGCTCCGTATTCTTGAAGTTACACTTGGACGCGAGCTGTTGCGCCGCGTCGGGCCGCGCATCGAACTCACGGAAGCCGGACAAGCACTTGCACCGGCGCTGACCGCGGGCTTCACCCGAATCATCGATGCGGTGAGCAGCATCCGGCGCGACAATTGAGAGATCACTTGCGACTAAGGAAGTCGTCACCATTAGCCGTTGAAAGGAGAAGGGCACATGCGCAAATTACTGGGCTTGGTCGCGTGTTTGGGGTGTGTGGTCAGCGCATCGGATGCCCGAGCGGACGATACCCACCAAAAACAATCTTATAAGTCGCTCATTGAGCAAGGTTACAAGGTCAAGGCGATCGAAAACGCGGCTCTCGGCGGCAGTCAGGATCATACGGTCGTAACCATGCAAATGGACAAGTTACTTGCAGTCTGCATCTTCGACTGGGAGGCCTGGGAATCTCAGAACGACTCGGCTCTCGGAGACCCAAAAAGCTGCAGTTTTCGGTAAGCACGGTCCGTGGACGCGCGTTCGGGGCCCTTGCGCTGCCCATCGAGATGACGCCTCTGGCGGCGGTAGTGTGGCGGGCGGAAGAGCAACCGGGCGAAGCGGTTAAAACATTTGAAGCTGGGAACACGCAGTTGCGGCGCGCGATCTCGGATCTGACGCCGACATGCTTCAGAGGGCGTCATCCGGCTGACAAAACTTGCAGATGGCAAACCTTTTGCCCCGTGGCCGTATGGAGTGGCATCATGAAAGCGATGATACCGAGAGGATTGCTTTTCGGCGTTTGCGTGCTGCTTGCGATCAGTTACGCCCACGCAAACCCGATTGAAGACTGCAACCAAAGCGCGGACGCCGAGAGGCAGATCGAGGCTTGCACCGAGTTTCTCCAGCAAGACGCGCACGGCTCCAATGCCGCGCTAGCCTATGGGCTTCGCGGCGAGGCTTACAGGGACAAGGGTGACCTCGATCACGCCATTGCCGACTTCAGCCAGGCAATCAAGATCGATAGGGCCTGGCCGCTGAATGATCCCGGGTCGTTCAGGGTCTATGTGAATCGGGGTATCGCCTATCGAGACAAGGGCGATCTCGATGGGGCTATCGCGGATTTCAGCAAGGCCATCGAATTCGAACCGGAATTTGCCGACGCCTTCGTCAACCGCTGCGTTGTCTATGCGGACAAAGGCCAATACGACTTGGCACTCGCCGATTGCACCAAGGCGATCGCGATCAATCCTAAAGACGCCGTCGCCTACAACGATCGCGGCGTCGCCTACGAGAAGAAGGGTGATATCGATGGCGCCCTCGCCGATTACACCAAGGCCATCGAACTCGACCCCAGTTATCGAGACGCCTATGCCAACCGTGCCGTTCTTTATGACCATAAGGGAGACCGAGAACACGCCGTCGGCGACTACCGCCAGGCATTAGCCAAGAATCCCAGCCGCGAGGACCGTCTGGATCTCGAGGCTGCACTAGAGCGCCTCAACTCAGGCCCCTGACGGGCGTTGTCACATTACCGGTTGGCACTCGCAAGACTGTGCAGTGCTGCCCCCCAAGCTGCAGCGGTCACCGCTTGCCATGTCCTCAGCGCTTCGCCGCGTTGAAAGAAAGCTCTGGGCTGAACCGGCTGACTTGAAGCGTTGCATGCGTCGTTCTCTCAGCCGGACCGGCAGGTGAGAGTTCTCGGCCCGGTTGTTACTTCGTCCGCCAGTGATGTGTTTGCTTTTCATTCCAAGATCGCTCGGCGCGGCGCCATAGGATGGCAGTTTGTCCGTCACGACCGCGGTTGGAGCAATGCCCTGTGCCTTGAGCAATTTCCGCATCAGTTTTAGTGCGGCCCTCTTGTTTCTTCGGGATTGGACCAGGACATCCAAAACCTCACCGTCACAATCCACGGCGCGCCACAGATACATCATGTTCATGCCATTGATCGAGACGAACACCTCATCAGGATGCCAGCGTGTGTCTGCGGGTGGATGTGATCTCCTGAGCTTTCTGGCATAGGCGACGCCAAACTTTACGGACCAGCGGCGAAAAGTTTCATAGGAGACATCGATGCCACGTTGGGCCAGCAGATCCTCGACATCCCGAAAGCTCAGAGGAAAATCGGAAATACAGCCAGACGGCATGCTGGATGAGCTTCCCGCCAGAAATCATCCGACACGCGATCTGGCTCTATGCCAGGTTCACGCTTTCCTTTCGGGATGTCGGGAAATTGCTGGCCGAGCGAGGTATTGACGCATCATACGAGACGGTCCGGTGGTGGTTCCTGAAGTTCGGCAGGATCATTACGCGCAAGCTGGGACGAGGACGGCCTCGATATGAGCGCTCGATTGCGAATTCAACATCTTTGCCCTCAGCCCTGGCCCGGCCTAAAGTATTCTAAGCCCATAAGAGAAGAGAGGCTGCCTATCGTGGATTTTCTCAGCGGGATCAGTGGCCGGTTGGTGCGCGTCTCAGAGGTGTGGCGGCGCATTACGTCATGGATCGCGACAAGGAGTGGGACAGAGCCAGCCAAAGACCGGGTGGCGTTTGCCGTAGGAGTGATCGCGCTCGGCGCCAAGATGGCCAAGGCCGACGGCGTCGTCACCATGGACGAGGTCAACGCCTTCAAGGAAGTGTTCAAGGTGCCCGAGGACGAGATGAAACACGTCGCCCACTTGTTCAATCTCGCCAAGCAGAACGTCGCCGGCTACGAGACCTATGCCGAGCGGCTCGCCACCATGTTCAAAGGCAACCGCAAGCTACTCGAGGACGTGCTTGAAGGCTTGTTTCATATCGCCAAGGCGGATGAGGTGCTGCATCCGCGCGAGGAGCAGTTCCTGGCCGGCGTGGCCAAGCGCTTCGGCATGACCGACACGGAGTTCGCTTACATCAAGGCGCGTCACGTCATCGGCGCCAAGCGCAATCCCTACGACGTTTTGGGCGTCAAGTCTTCGGTCAGCAATGAGGAGTTGAAGAGCCATTACCGGAGATTGGTTGCCGAAAATCATCCCGACAAGCTGATCGCGCGCGGCTTGCCGAAGGAGTTCGTCTCTATCGCCACCAAGAAGATCACCGCCATCAATGAAGCCTATGACCAGATTGCGAAGGAGCGCAAATTGCGCATGGCACCTCGATGAAATGGTGATTTCGATCCGCGGCGGCAAATACTGGCTCTGGCGGGCCCAATCTTGAAAGCTGGTTTGCTTTTGGTCGGTCGCTGCTGGCCTCGCTCCACCGATAAAGCCGAAGGTCGGCGTCATTCCCAGAAGGGCCGCTATGCGGACGTCACGCCGTTTTATGCGACTTCAACAGCGCTAACCAAAGCCGTCAGACGGCGCGCATTTAAGCGCGCTTCTTTTTGGGGCGGCGATGGCCGAGCGGGATTCCGAGTGCGTGTGCCTTTTGTCTCACGGAAGCCGGGGTACGCTTAAGCGCTCTGGAAATGGTTGTGACACGGGTTTTGTCTCTTGAGTGCTGTCTGAGTTCTTTCACCTCGCCGCGCGTCCAATTACGACGAACAATACGCTTTCTCCCGGCAGTTGTTTTGGCCACGGCCTCTTCTCCTCATTGATTCGCAAGTTCTGATAGCACAGCTTTCAGCGACTTAGGCGTACCATACCTCGGCGCAATATTGTTGTGGCCGCCTTCGTGCCGGGCTGACTACCCTCGGAAAGGTGGTGGCTTCAATGTCGAAATCCACAAGGCGCCGCATGGAAATTTTAGAGAACTCCACCTTCGGCAACGAACTCAACATTGTCTACATCTGAAAGATGTGAAGAGCGAGAAGGAAACACAGGAGCGGATAGTGAGCTGGGTAAATGTCTTGGCCGCTTTCAACTGCTGGGGCCGCGTCAGAACTCCACTCCCGGTCGATGCCGGTTATCCATGAGAGCTCCGACAATACCAGTGATCAAGCGGATACAGGCGCTCGGTCCAAACCTGATGTGGCAGAGGATCAAGGTGCCTTCTGGACCCCTGACGATGTCGGGGTGGCTTACGACCTATCAGACCGCGACGAAGACCAGTTCTTACCGATTAAAGCGCGGTAGTCCAAGTACTCGTCGGACCGGCTAGATTTTTGATCCCGACATGCCTAGCGCTGATGAGTGCTTGCGAGACCAAGCTAGGTTTGCGCAACTCCCTGCGATGGTTGGGGCAGTTCGCGCTTTGAGCTTGCCCGTCGTCGCATGGCGCGACGCCAGGCAAAGCGCGACAATTTCCTGTTAGCAATTCTTTGAGGGCAAGCTTCGTCCACTCACCAACATACCTCATGACTGCTAGCCTCGGTTTCGCGGGTAATGGTGTGCCACGTACCCGCCGAAAGGAATTTGTCATGATGGGTGTCCGGGAAATTGAAAGCGCTTACCTTCGGGGGGTAATTCAGCAGCGTGGCATCAGCGATCAGCAGGTGTTGAGTCTCCTTATCGTTGAGCGCTATTTCCGTGAGCCAGAACCCACGAATTCAGTAGTCACGTTGATGCTAAGCGCCATCGACCGAGACTACCCCGCCGAGGCCGCGGTCGTTCGTCGGGAGCTTGAATCGGTGAAAGCCGAACCCAAGGCGCAGATAAAGGAAAGCCAAGCCAACGCTGGTGCCAAACACCGCGCCCTTCAGGCACGTCTTACAGCCGCGGGAGGAGCGAGTGCGGCCCCGCATGATGCTTCGCCCACACGTTTGGTTGAGAAGCCGAACCTCTTAGAGGCGAGCAAGCGTTCGCTGGCCCTCGTCCCCATTCCGGTGAGAGTGGAAGAGCAAGGCGCGAATACGTCGTCGGCTGTTGTTCCAAACCCTTTCCAACCAGACAAAGCTGACGATCGCGGTAGCTGTGGAGCTGTCTAAGGTAGCGGAAGCAGTTGTCAGCTAATTCGCAGCAATGCCCGCTTTGGGCCGATGCTGTCGATAAAGTCGGCGACGAGCAGCGCGCGGGCAACAATGGAATCCAGGCGCCGCGTGTTTTGAATCAATGTTGCGCGCCAGACTGCTAATCTTGAATCAATGTTGGTCACTCGCCCCTCGAAAAAAGTTTATCGACAGCATCGGTCAGTAGCCGACATCACAGCGGTTATAGAGTTGGTCCGCTTCGTGCCGATTGTGTTGAAAAAGTCGGGGGTCTCGCGAGGCAAACGCCGACGGTAGAATAGCGTTTTCCACGGCGGGGATTTTTGGGATCAGGATTCGCGATCAGCTGGGTCGCGGAATGTGCAATCTCCGCAAAGTAGCGGAAGTGCTTACTTGACATGCCTCACCGCGGACGCCGCAGTAAGGGACCCGCCCTGCGATCAGAACACTCTGTTGATTGAAACGGAAAATGCCTGCGTCGTCACCTGCTGCGAGTCGTTGAAATAAGCCGTTCCCACGGTCGTCAGAGGGCCGTTCGAGCTCGTGAACTCCCCGGCATATTTGATCTTATAGTGTGCCGACATGGCGAAGGTGTAGTTGAGATCCAAGGCCCAGCTGCGGCTCAGGAAGTAATTCATGCCGACCTGCCCGGCGCCGCCCCACACCCAGTCTGAACTTGAAAAGCTAATGGGGGTGCCCGTCACATCGAGCTCTGTCCCATTGATGTCGGCAAAGCCGATTCCACCTGCGAATTTAGTTACTGTCCTGAATAACGCGGGGCCGCCCCCGACATAGAAATAGCTGTTCCCGATGGCGCGGCCGATAAACGGCATCAAGGCCATCTCATCGTCGATGCTGACCCGAGAGGATGGGATCGCTACATGGCCCGTAAAGGGAATCGTCGTGTGCCTGCCGAAGGCAAGGGTGAAGGATCCTGTCTGGGGAATAGTCTCTTTTTCGGAAGAGGTTAGATCGAGATGGTTGTAAGCGAATTTGACCCCGCCCAGCCACGGGCTGTCGGTGAACCGCCGGAAATAGCCGGCCTGTGCGTCTAGTGCGAAGGCATCTGCGCTCCTGTCGAAATCGGCTTGAGGTCCTCCGGCGTTTCCGGACGCAACCAATCTCGAGCGAATAAAGATGTCTGAAATTCCGATGCCCTTGAGGTCCTGGTCAACGCCGGCCCAGTTATAGCTTGCACCGAGCCCGACAAAGAAGCCGGCTTGCGGGACGATAAAGCCCTGCGGCGAGGCTTGGTCTTTCGCCAATGCAGAAGTAGAAAAAGCGAGCAAACAGAGTGCGGAGCAGACACCCAATTGATGTATGATAAAGGCGCTCTATGTGAGCATCGCGTAAGCTGCCCCGATCACCAGTGCGATAATGAGTGCTGTCAGCATTGTTTCCCCCCTCCGCTGAAAGATCGATTGCACTCTAGTACCAGTCCCCCACGAGGCTCCTCGAAATTTGCATTTAGAGCTGGCACTCTGCGTCTACGAGTGCTAAAGCCGGTCCATCCTCCACGCCACCAATCCCGAGATGGAATCCCATGAAATTCAGACCTCTGCATGACCGCATCGTTCTTCGCCGCATTGAAGGTGAAGAAAAGACGAAGGGCGGGATCATCATTCCCGATACCGCCAAGGAAAAGCCCCAAGAGGGCGAGGTCATCGCCGTTGGTCCCGGTGCCCGGGACGAAGCAGGCAAGCTCATCCCCATCGATCTCAAGGCGGGCGACCGAGTGTTGTTCGGCAAATGGTCAGGCACGGAAGTGAAGATCGATGGCGAAGAACTCCTCATCATGAAGGAATCAGACGTCATGGGGGTTCTGGAAGGCGCCAAGGCCAGCAGGAAGGCCGCATAGCTTGCCGTAGCCCTCCATCAGTTTAATTTAGGAGAATCAAAATGGCCGCCAAGGACGTCAAATTTTCCACCGACGCGCGCGACAAGATGCTGCGCGGCGTCGATATCCTCGCCAACGCCGTCAGGGTGACGCTTGGGCCGAAAGGCCGGAATGTGGTCCTCGACAAGAGCTACGGCGCGCCACGGGTGACCAAGGACGGCGTCACCGTCGCCAAGGAGATCGAACTCGAGGACAAGTTCGAGAATATGGGCGCGCAGATGCTGCGCGAGGTGGCCTCGAAGACCAGCGACCTCGCCGGCGACGGCACCACCACCGCGACAGTGCTGGCTCAGG
>Ga0315283_10003482_pt1 | contig 13451 bp, 15 predicted proteins | sample YL17G09_0_MG_FD_204541 | JGI IMG/M metagenome (GOLD analysis project Ga0315283, IMG submission 204541) | Sediment microbial communities from Yellowstone Lake, YNP, Wyoming, USA - YL17G09_0 | ecosystem: Environmental > Aquatic > Freshwater > Lake > Sediment | place: USA: Wyoming | collected...
ACAGTTGGCGGGCCGGTTATACCGTATTTTTCAAGGTAAGGAAAAAGAAGGTTCTCCTTGCGGCGATAGTGTTTATCCACATCCATCAACAAATTGAAGAGGCCTTTCATCTTAAGCAAATAGTATGCAACACCTTCTTCCTGAATAAGTTCAGCTGGAGCCAGATAGAGACTGTTCAATTGTCCCACAACTTTTGCCAGTTCGTTATTTTCGCGGGTGAATGTATCAACAGGATGCCCTACAGGAACATCTTTTGCACCTGAGTGGTCAATGTTACCTTCCAGTGCTTCAGCATGCATATCGCAGAGGTTTAAAACTTCTTCCTGCGGTAAGCCTTCGGCGATGAGTTCCTGCTCTACTTCCACCACTTCACCGTAAGGTATTTTCTGCATCAGTTGCCGCAGGCGTTTCTTTACCTGTTCAGGAGCCACACCTTCATGAAGCTGCAGTATCATGTGCTTCAGCAGTTCTTTGCGGCTTGCAGAATTATTGATTAATTCGCTCATTGTTTGTTCTGTTTATAGTAATCACGTTTAGATTTTGAAGTTTGAAATAGGTTGAAATAGTTTGAAATAGGTTGAAATAGGTTGAAATACTTGAAATACATTGAAATAGGTTGAAACAGATAGTCCATTAATCTATTTTGCACATTTTCAAATTGTTACATTTTCACATTTTCAAATTGTCAAATTATCATCCTTTAATCATCGTAAGAATCATCTTGAACTTTTCGACTGCATTCACTGCATGTGTTATGTTTGCAGGCATAATGACGGATTCTCCGGCAAGTACTTTATAAGTGACACCATTGATCACAATTTCAGCCTGTCCTTCAACAACCTGCACCAAGGCATCGAAAGGAGCTGTGTGTTCGCTCAGGCGCTGTCCTTTGTCGAAAGCGAAGAAACTCACGTTGCCTGTCGGGCGGTCGATAACGCGTTTGCTTACGATGCCACCTTCAGCGTAATCGATTTTAGCTTCAAACCTGAATGTTTGTGCCGTTTCAAAGAGATTTGTTTCCATTAGATTCTATGTTTTAATTGTTGATATTGAATTCGTATTTATTTCCTTTTGCATCAGCAAATGTCGCAATGCCATTACCGGATGACGATATATTATGCGTGGTCCGGCATACCGCATTACTTCTTTTATTCTTTCTCTCATAACAGGCGAATAGCAATGTACCGGGCAATCCTTGCAATTTGGTTTTGAATTGCCAAATCTGCATTTATCAATTCTTTTAAAGGCATAGGCCTGCAACTCTTTGCAATCGACGCATTGAGTTCCTTTTCGGAACGAATGCTTACAATACATCCCGACCATAGTTTCCAAGATCCTCTTTTCGATGTTCCTTGTTCTTAGATCAAAAGTTGCCACTTTAATTACAGACTATTTAACCGGCACGCATTTATTTGTAATCTTCACTTACGCAAACTCTTCCTGTAAAATATCTCCCTTCACGCCAATAATAGCTTTTTTGACCGGAATATTGCGTCCGGAACTATTTGCCGCCATTTTAGCCATTTGCAGCAGTCCTCCGCAACAAGGTACTTCCATCATCACGACTGTAAGGGTGTTGATTTTAGAATCTGCAATCATGCTGGTAAGTTTCTCCACATACGATTCTTTATTGGAATCGAGCTTGGGGCAGGCGATAGCCAATGTTTTGCCTTTGAGGAATTTATCATGAAAATCTCCCATGGCAAATGCTGCGCAGTCGGCAGCCAATATAACATCAGCATTTTTAAAATAGGATGCCTGGGGATTGAGCAAGTGTAACTGCACCGGCCACTGGCGTAGTTCCGAAAGGGCAGGAGCAGTGGCTGCAACGGCTACTTCTACCGGAACCACTACCTGGTTTACCTTTTCCATGTCAATTTTGAAATCAATGGCTTTAGAACCGGGGCATCCACCGCCACATCCGCTATCGGCAGGTTTGGTTTCGTTAAATACTTCCTGCATGTTCCGGTAACTCCCGTGTGTATGCATTTGAGCAGGGGACAGACTAGGTTCGCTCATATCAATATTGTTCGCTTTGATATAAACAACAGCTTCGCGCAAAAGTTCGGTTTCGTTGTGGTCGCGAAGATGCTCGAGATGCGCAATGATTGTATTCCGTCCTTTTGGCACCATTGCAGCCATTACAAGCGTTTCATTATAAGCTTCAGCTTCGCGTTCTTCCATCGTTATCGCACTTTCGGGGCAATGGCCAATGCAAGCGCCAAGTCCGTCGCAGAAAAGATCGCTGATAAGTCTTGCTTTTCCGTCAATAATCTGCAATGCGCCTTCATGGCAATTCGGGATGCACTCTCCGCAACCGGTACACTTTTCTTCGTCTATCTTAATAATTGTCCGTTTCATGGTCTTTATAGTTTTGTTTTGATATCGGCTATTTTTGTTTTAGAAAGGTATTCTATGAAGTCAATGGAAAATTTGTCAGAAAGGTCCCCGAAAACGCAGTTAACAAAAGGACATTTATTTTCGGGAATACCGCAGTTACACTTTTCCAGGGTTCCTTCAATCAGTTCATAGATTTCGAGTAAACTCACTTTTCCAGCATCTGCCTTGAGTACAAAGCCACCTTTTGGGCCCCGGTTCGAATTGAGATAGTCGTTCTTCACAAGTATCTGGAGTACTTTGGCAAGGTGGTTCTTGGATGCACCGGTGTAGGCTGCTATCTGTCCTACATTTAGTTTGGCTTTTCCCGAAGCAATGATGGCCATGCTGTGTACGGCTAATGACGCGGCTTCCGAGATATGAACGACCTTACTCAAACTGATAAAAGTAATTAGGTATTTGAATGCGCAAATATACATTCATTTTTGATACCTGGATTTAATTATTTAGAAAAATTGTTATATAAATTTAATCAGCAGAATGCCAATGAAATAGCATAACTGTTTAGAACGTAATTTAATATGTGGAAGGGAGAAGGGGGACGGGGGCGGGACCTGTTGGAATGGAAATTTCAGCATTTTGGAAAGCAATGTTTAAGTTTATTTGTTCATTTCCTGATGCCAAATACCCAATACCTATTTCCTAATTGTCTAATTGTCTAATTGTCTAATTGTCTAATTGCCTAAAGCCTGATTACTTAATCCTTCCTGACAACCAGTTTGGCCACTTCATCCCGCATTTCCTTGAAAACCGGCTGCAAAGCACTTTCTCCATTCGTACCATAATTAACGATCATCGACATAATAGCGTTGTGTTCAGGGAAATAATCCAGGTCGGCGCTGTAACTAAGATCGCGGCCACGGTGTCCCCATGCATAATCTTTGGCTGGATCGCCGATATCAATAAAATCCTTGAAACATGCAACGCCCAGTTGCTTTCGTGCTTCTATGGCAGGATGAAATACCAACATTTCGTTGAGCGATTCCTGGCTGAGTAGCGTTTTGTCGACAAACAATGCATTGGCAAACAGGTACATATCCCATACTGTAGAATAAACTCCGCCATAACCATTTCCACTGCCCGTGTTCCAGTTGGTGAGATTCATCAACGTTCCGTTGTTATAGAGGTCGAAATACCCCTGGGCAACACGACCGTCGGGCAAAGCATCGTGCCAGAAATAGTAGGTGTCCGCCAAACCAAGATAGTCTATCACTTCTTCGTGCAAAACCTGTGAATGCTCTTTTTGCGTTGCACTTTCAATGATCATACTGAGCAATGTAAAATTTGTATTAGAGTATCCGGCGGTATCTGCCGGATTAAAAGTAAACATAGCGGGTTTATTGTAGGCGTATTTCAGTAGTTCGTCCGCAGTCCAGTGTTTGGCAGGATCGTTCAGGACCTGCAGGTAAAATCCCTGATCTCCAATCAAATCGTAAAAGCCTGAGGTATGGTTGAGCAGATTAAGGATTGTAAGCGGTTTCATGCCATTTTCCAGTTTTTCAAGCTTATCCTGCGCAATGTACTTACTGATTGGATCGTCGAGAGATAAGACTCCTTTTTCCTGAAGGCGCATAATCGCAACGCCAAGGAAGAGTTTGGTGATACTTGCAATTTTAGAAATATGACAAGGCTGAAGGGGTATACCTTTCTTAATATCGGCCATTCCTGATGCGCCGATGTAAAAGCCGTAATCATCCTTCACAAGCAGTATAATTCCAGGCAATCCTTTTTTTACATACTTTTCGATCAGCGCCTGAAAATCTGCGCTTTTCGGGTTGACCTGGTACACTGCTTTGTCTTCAAGGACACAATTTAAAGCAGCTGGCCTCGCGATTTCGTCTCTTTTGCAGGCATTCCCAAGAAAAACAATAGCTGCTATTGCTGCTAGAACGCTGGTTTTCAGATGCATTTTCTTCAGTTTTAAAAGCGAATTTTGAAATTTAGGTTTTTAGGCTTTAGGTTTTTAGGCTGTCAGGCTATTTTTCAAATATTTCGAAATCTTTGGTCAATAACTTAAAGACGTCAATTTGGATATGTAAATTAATAAAATACAATCTGGTAGTATTCATATGATTTATTCATTGAATGTAAACTGGAATCCGAAAAAGAGTATGCCATTTGGCAGTAAGGGGACATAGCTTTTTACGAAAGGCATCTGAATCCTGAAATCGTAATTCAGAAATATCCTGCGCAGTTGTGGTTCAAATCCCAGGTTATAACCAAAACCTAATCCGGCTCCTGCAATGAATTGCGGTTTGCCGAATCCTTTCTTCGCTTTATAAGTACCATCTGCTTGGATTACGGCTCTGTCGGTAAGAAGCAATGCATGCATATATCCGGCCTGTATTGAACCTTCGGTGGAAAAATTTCCAAAGTTCCTGCGGTAACCCGATCTGGAATAAAGCAGAATGGCCTGGTACACATAACGCTGGTAAAAATACCCGATCGTGGCGTTTTGAAATAATTTTACATTAGTACTTTGTTTCCAGCCAAACTCGTAAGAGGCTTCCGCACCCGGATGTAACGGTTGGTTAAATGTTGCAATGAGTGATGCCGGCGGCAACATGCTGGCATTATTGATTATGCTTAAGGAGAATGGTTTTTGTTTCCATGACTGGGATGCAACCACAACCGGAAAGGATAATAGAATCAAGAGAAGTTTTGCTTTCATTGTTCAGTCAATTGAAATTGTTTGTAACACTGAATGAACCCAAAATTGATTTTTAAAGATAGTCAATTTATGCGCAATATTTCTTGATAATCGATTTTAATTGTGTTGTTTATAAAAAGCTTATCAGGTAATTGACTGGAAAAGGAATTTTGCAGAGGAATGTTTATGAAGTAAAAAGCCTTCTAGTAATGAATCAAATCCGCAACAGTATTCGTTGTAAGATAGTTGATAAAAAGCTGGGTCATCTGTCCTACAACATTACCCATGATGCAATTGTCGAACGGGCATACCGGATGTTCATTGGGGCAATCCGGGATAATGATTTTCCCTTCGATGGATTCGTAAATCCGCAAAAGCGAGATTTCAGCTGGGTCAACATTTAACGCGAATCCGCCTGAAGGGCCACGTGTGGAACTGAGGAACCCTTCCTTAACAAGACGCTGAAGGATTTTTGCCACATGATGTCTGGATGAGCCGGTGGCTTCGGCAATCTTCATCACGTTCATCATTTCACCTGAGCGGGAAATCAACACCATACTGTGAATGCCGATGGACGCAGCTTCGGAATATGCAACGATTTTAGACATAGACTTTAATAAAGTAATTGAGTGCATAAATATCGTGAAAAATTAGTTTGATCCGACAAGTTCCATATATTAATTTGAATAGCAGAATGTTTATTAATTTTCCAAAACTCACGAAATGAGCCATTTTAACTTGCTGTCTGGTATATTCTTCAACTCGGGAATATGCAAATATGTAATTGTTTTACAGATGGCACCAAAGAAAAGTCTAATTTTGCAACCCATTTCAATTTTTCAGACCTATCTTTTATACATGCAGGATATTCGTAACATAGCTATTATTGCGCATGTGGACCATGGGAAAACTACACTTGTCGACCGGATTTTATTTCAGGTAAAGTTGTTCCGTGAAAATCAGCATATGGGCGATCTGATTCTCGACAGCAACGATCTGGAGAGGGAAAGAGGTATCACCATTTTGTCGAAGAATGTTTCCGTTCGTTATAACGGCGTTAAAATTAACATTATTGACACCCCTGGTCACTCAGATTTTGGTGGTGAAGTAGAACGTGTTTTAAATATGGCCGATGGTGTAATTCTGCTGGTAGATGCTTTTGAAGGCCCGATGCCTCAGACGCGGTTTGTATTGCAGAAAGCACTTGCGCTCAACCTGAAACCTGTTGTTGTTATTAATAAAGTAGATAAACCCAACTGTCGTCCCGACGAAGTCCACGAAGCCGTATTCGATCTTATGTTCAGCCTTGATGCCAATGAAGATCAGCTTAATTTTCCGACTGTTTATGGTTCTTCCAAAGAAGGCTGGATGTCGGAAGATTGGAGTAAACCAACTACAGACGTAAGTTACCTGCTGGATACGATCGTAAAACATATACCACCGGCCAAATATACTGAAGGAGCACCTCAGATGCAGATTACTTCACTTGATTATTCATCCTACACAGGACGTATTGCCGTTGGCCGCCTGGAACGGGGAATACTGCGCGGTGGCATGAATGTAGCATTGGTAAAGCGGGATGGAAAAGTATTCAGGTCGAAAATAAAGGAATTGTACACTTTTGAAGGACTAGCGAAAGAGAAAGCAAAAGGTGATATCTATGCCGGCGAAATCATTGCTTTACTGGGTATTGAAGATTTTGAGATTGGCGATACTATTGCTGATATTGAGAATCCGGAAGCGCTTAAACCAATCAGTATTGATGAGCCTACCATGAGTATGGTTTTCACCATTAATAATTCGCCTTTTTATGGACGTGAAGGAAAATTTGTGACCTCCCGCCAGTTGCGCGAACGCTTGTATCACGAAACGGAAAAGAACCTCGCTATGCGTGTGGAGGAGACCGAAACCACCGAAGCTTACACTGTTTTCGGCAGGGGAATTCTTCACCTTTCAATACTTATTGAGACTATGCGTCGCGAAGGCTATGAAATGCAGGTTGGTCAGCCGAAGGTTATCATCAAGAAAATTAACGGAGTGGACAACGAACCTATTGAATTCCTGACGGTGCATGTTCCCGAAGCTTTTTCGGGCAAAGTAATCGAACTTGTTACCATGCGCAGAGGCGAAATTCTGAATATTGAATCTCATGGTGACCGCATTCACCTCGAATTTAATATTCCTTCGCGCGGAATTATCGGGTTGCGCAATAACATATTGAACGTATCGGAAGGCGAGGCCATTTTGGCGCACCGTTTCAAAGCGTATGAGCCTTACAGAGGTGACATTGCCGGTCGTTGGAAAGGTTCACTTATTTCGCTGGAGACCGGCGTTGCAATACCTTTTGCTATTGATAAGCTGCAGGACAGAGGTTCATTTTTTATCTTCCCAGGTGAAGAAATTTATGCTGGACAGATCATTGGCGAGCATATCCGCCCCGACGATCTGATCATTAATGTGTGCAAGACGAAGAAACTCACAAATATGCGCGCATCTGGCAGCGACGATAAAACCATGATCATTCCTCCGATCAGGTTTTCGTTGGAGGAAGCCATGGAATTTATTGCAGGAGATGAGTACCTGGAGGTTACGCCTCGATCACTTCGTATCCGCAAGATTATCCTTGATGAAACCGAACGCAAACGTTATTCCCGTAGTGCCGGCCAGTAGGTTTTCATATTGAACTAAATTGCCGTTCACGCGTAATAAAGTTGATGTTTTGTTGTTATAGTTACAATTAAAAAATTTATTTATATCAGGAAGCCAATGCTGCGATCGCTCGCTCAAACGTCTGAAATAGGCCGCTAAGTTGGATTCTTACCCTTAAACTTGTGATTGTGAAAAGATTAATAAGCCTTTTTGTTGTTGCCCTTATTTTGTCATCCTGCAATGTAGTAAAGCAGGTGGAGCAGATGGGCATGCTTGCGAAATGCGACTTTCGCCTCAAGACAATTGAGAATACCAACCTGGCCGGGGTGAATATTCAGCATATTCAAAAAATGACCGACCTTAACCTTATGGATGCCGGCCGGATAAGCGCTGCGATGATGGGGAAAGAACTTCCGCTCACTTTTATATTGAATGTGGAAGCGCGCAATCCTAATGCATCTCCGGCTTCCATGCAGCGTATCGACTGGATTTTACTTATTGATGATATCGAAATGGCCAACGGAACTAATACTCAGCAAGTAATGGTTCCAGCCAACCAGGGAACCGCTCTTATTCCGCTTCAGATAAGCACCGATCTTAAAAAATCGTTGACTGGAAAAAGCGGTACTGCGATTCTCAACTTCGGATTTAACCTTGCCGGTGCAGGTAACACACCTTCGCGGATTACGCTCAAAGCAAAACCAACCATCCTTATTGGTAGTTTCCCGTTGGCGTACCCGGGTTATATCACCGTTTCGCAGGAATTTTCATCAAATTAACAGGCAGCATATCAGATTAAATTTTCTAACTGAATTATCGCATGCGATGAGTAACATAGTTCGCATTTCACTCCTTGAAATTATGCGGTGGACAGGCCGCATACTCGGCTTTATTCCATCTTTCTTCTTTGTTTTGTTTTTGACAGGCGAAGGTGTGCCTGACCTTATGGATGGCAAAACAGATGTTATCCCTATCATGATCATGGTATTATTTTCGGTGGCAGGATATATCATAGCATGGTGGAAATTGAGGATAGGCGCCGTGATGATGATCTTTGGCGGTCTGGTAATGGGCATTTACCTCTTGATACTTGGCGGCAATGGTATTGGAAGGATAGTAGCTTCTTTCTCGCTTCCTTTTATAGTACCCGGATGTATTTTCTTCCTGATGAAGAACGTCGCACCTTCCAAACCGGCTTCGCAAGGATCTGATGACTGAGACAGACGAAAAAGATAACATCAAACAAAAAAAGGCTCCCATCGATGGAAGCCTTTTTTATTAATCCAGGCAAATGACTTAAGATGTTTTTTTCTTCCTAAGCGAGAAAACCAGCATCAATCCGCCAAACAACAGCATCGTAAGACCTGTCCAGAGATTAATGTTCCTGCCCAATGAGCGCGCATAAAGTTCAGCATCGTTCATTGAATAAAGCCCGAATACGACCAGTATTAAACCGAGGATTGCAAATAGCAGTCCAATGGGAATCCGAATGTCAACGTCCATATTATTTACCTCCTACCAGAAAATGATTGTTAATACTAAACCTATTGCACCAATAATTACAGCCATTACGACTGGTTTTTCGTACCACGGAATTCCGGGTTCGTCTTTAGTTTTCGGCGTAAGCGACCAAACCAGCCCACGCAGATCATCATCCGTTTTTAATTGCCTGGTTGATAATGAAAGGATAATGGTGAGTAAGAAACAGATGGTCCAGGCGTATATTGCGGTATAGAAGCCTTGGGCCATTGCACTGGGATATTCCACCAGGTGACCGAGCCAGCCACCTTTGCCTTCGGATATGGTAAGTCCGTAATGCAGCGCTGCTGCAAAAGTACCCGTGATCAGTCCCCAGAATGCTGCATGCCCGGTTGTCCTTTTCCAGAACATCCCCAGCAGGAAAGTTGCGAACAGCGGAGCATTTACGAAAGCAAATATTAGTTGCAGAAAGTCCATGATATTGTTGAAGTTCGCCGCAATATAAGCTGCTCCAATACTCACGCCCACACCAAAAATTGTAGCGAATTGTGCAACTTTCAGGTAATGATCATCCGATTTTCCCGGCCGGATATACGATTGGTAAATATCATAGGTAAATACGGTATTGAAAGCTGTCACGTTGCCGGCCATACCACTCATGAAGGAAGCCATGAGGGCAGTAATTCCCAACCCTAATAAACCTGTAGGATAATAATGCACCAGCATTGTTGGGATGATCATATTGTAGTCTGTCTGACCATTGTTGCCGATAAGCTGTAATCCTTTTTCGGGCATGCTCAGGAGTGCCATGGCTATCATGCCAGGGACAATCACCAGTATGGGCAGGAACATTTTAGGCAATGCGCCGATGAGTGGTGTGCGGCGTGCAGCCGACATAGAGTTGGCAGCCATAGCACGCTGTACTACCAGGAAGTTGGTACACCAATATCCGAACGAAAGAACAAATCCCAGCCCCACCAGCATGGCAATCCAGTCGACACCCATCGGGTTTGACTTTGAAGATCCAAGAAATTGCCAGGTACTGGTCCATGTGCCTGCTTCATAACCTTTTTGCACGGCGACTTCATTCAGTTGCCTGGTAAGGCCTTCCCAGCCCCCGACATCCTGCAACCCGATGATGACCAGTGGCAAAAATCCAATCACGATAAGGAAGAACTGAAGGACCTCGTTGTAGATGGCCGATTTTAACCCTCCCAGATAGGTGTATACCAGCACGATAACTGCTGAAGCAAGAATGCTGTAATTGAAGTTCCAGTGAAGCATCACTTCCATAAGCCTTGCAAGTGCAAACATTGATATTCCTGAAGCAAATACCGTCATAATAGCAAATGAGAATGCATTGAAGCCACGGGTCTTCTCGTCGAAACGCAACTTCAGGTATTCCGGTACCGACCGTGCTTTAGAGCCGTAATAAAACGGCATCATGAACAGTGCCAGAAAAATCATGGCAGGTATTGCTCCAACCAGATAAAAGTGGGCTGTGATCAAACCGTATTTCGCGCCCGAGGCACCCATGCCAAATACTTCCAGTGCACCCAGGTTTGCGGAGATAAATGCCAGTCCTGTGATCCAGGAAGGAATAGATTTTCCGCCTTCAAGAAACTGGGCGCTTGATTTCATATACTTCTTCAATGCCCAGCCAATGCCAAGCACGAAAATGAAATAGATTGCCATAATGGCATAATCTATTAAACTAAGGGAAAAGGTTTCAGCCATATATGTTTGTTTTAATTGGTTTTGAGTAGAAGATTCATCTTGCCGTTAATCAAATTTCGTATTAATGCGTAAGTTCAAAAAAACAGTATGCTATCTTCGCACAACAGGCAACTACAATTCAACCTTCACAGAACCTTCAGTCCGGATAAAGAGCTTGTTGCAGGCGCCTTCGCCGAATACATGTTCGAGCGTTGAAATGTACTTCGTGAGCAGATGCTGTGGCACAAATGCCTGTATGGTCCCGGCAAAGCCTCCCCCATGAACGCGCCATGCGCCCTGGCCTTTAAGTAGCATTTCGCTCAGCGCCAGGGCCAGCGATACACCTTGCTCTTTAACATTATTTACCGGGAAAACATTCTGATTATACATAAAAGAGCTATAGCCTGATTCAATTACCAGTTGCAGGAAAGATGGGAAATCGTTTTTCTCAAGCGCTTCCACCTGTTTTACAACTCTTTGGTTGTCGCCCTGGAAATGGTATGCACGCAATAAAGCTCTGTCGCCTGTTCTTTCACGTAGTGCAGGTAATGCATCCACGATCTGCGCCAGGGACACCTCGCGCAGGACTTTGGCTCCCAACGCATTGGCAACCGATTTCATTTCGGCAGGTAGCGATGCATATTCATCATTTAAATCGGCATGGTTACCTCCGGTATCTGTTATGACAAGCGCAAAACCTGTGGAGGCAAAGTCGAAGTCTACTTTTTTAACGATTGGTTTCGAAGGGTTTTCGAAATCGATGGTGATAAACCCACCAACAGCACAGGCAGTCTGATCCATCAGACCGCAAGGTTTGCCGAAGAAATTATTCTCGGCATATTGTCCGATAATGGCATTTGTAATCGGGTCAAGTTTTCCATCATTGAAAAGGTGGCTCATGATGGTACCTGTCAGCACTTCGAATGAAGCAGAAGAACTCAGGCCCGAACCTTTGGGAACTCCACCATCAATGACTGCATTGAATCCACCAATGCTGAATCCAAGCGCTTTCATGCGGGAACTTATCCCCCTGACCAGAGATGCAGAAGAAAAATATTCATTTTTATCGGGATCGAGACCGGAAAGATCAACTTCAAATTGCGGATAACCATAAGACAGGATGCGAACGATGTTGGTGTTATTTATAGCTGTTGCGGCGATATTGTCGAGGTTGACGGCACCGGCCAATACACGTCCGTGGTTATGATCGGTATGATTACCACCTATTTCTGAACGGCCCGGTGAACTAAAAAGTTCTGCCTGGTCGCCATGAAAAGTTTCCCTGTACTTTTCCAACAAGCTGGCATAGCGTATAGCCTGCTTTTGGATTACACCAATGTCGTTACCGTATAAATATTTAAGCGTGTTATTATTGCCATCCTTAATTTTTCCCATCAAGGTTTCAATTTTTTCCATTGAGCTGATTGAGATGAATATTGATCTTAAACATGCATTTTTTTAAGGGTTCAAATATAGGAAAACTTTGGCTCATGTTGAAAACAAGAGAAATATTGTGAGCTTGTGCTGTAATATAACGAACTTTTCTTTAATAAAATGAGCTTATGAGGCAAAGCTACCTGCTTACAGAATATTACCTTATGGAAGAAAAAAAATATTTTTTCTTCCAGGTGAATTATTATTTGTACATTTGTGGCATCAAACAAAAAAAATGAATTTCAATCAATTTTATCATCATCATTTTCATGCTGGCTTTCAGGCGAGAAGGAAATGATATGTAATTAACCATAATATTTCGAAACCCGTCTGAGTAAACAGGCGGGTTTTTTAATTCTACCTCCCTCCCGAAAGTTTACTCAGACTAAAAACAAAAATCATGAGTAAACTAAAAATTGCAATTCAGAAAACCGGACGGCTCAGCGAAAAATCGCTCGAACTTTTAAAAGAGTGCGGCATTAGTCTCCCCAATGGCGACCGTAAACTCAAAACGGAAGCCAAAAATTTTCCTATTGAGGTGCTCTTTTTGCGGGACGATGATATCCCGCAATATGTAGAACAAGGTGTAGCCGATATTGGATTTATAGGTGAGAACGAAGTTTGGGAGAAAGATAAAAATGTGAAAATACTTGAAAACCTGGGATTTGCGAACTGCAAACTTTCTTTAGCCATTCCCAAAGATGAAAACTATACCGGATTATCTTACTTTAACAATAAAAAAATAGCTACCAGCTATCCAAAGATACTGGCTAAATATTTCAATGATAAAAAGATCAGGGTTGAAATCGAGGAAATTGGTGGAAGTGCAGAAATAGCTACGAGTGTTGGATTGGCTGATGCCATTTTTGATATTGTGAGTACGGGCAGCACGTTATTGATGAATGGACTTAAAGAGGTAGAAGTAGTTACTCAGAGTGAAGCCGTTTTAATTTCAAATAAAAACTTAAGCTTCGAAAGACAGCAAATTTTAGACAAACTACTTTTTCGGATAAAAGCTGTAAAGAATTCTGCTGAGAACAAATATATCCTGCTCAATGCTCCGAATAGCGCTATTCCGCAAATCACTTCTATACTTCCGGGCATGAAGTCCCCCACTATTTTGCCT
>Ga0315283_10003484_pt1 | contig 13450 bp, 7 predicted proteins | sample YL17G09_0_MG_FD_204541 | JGI IMG/M metagenome (GOLD analysis project Ga0315283, IMG submission 204541) | Sediment microbial communities from Yellowstone Lake, YNP, Wyoming, USA - YL17G09_0 | ecosystem: Environmental > Aquatic > Freshwater > Lake > Sediment | place: USA: Wyoming | collected...
CGACGGACCCGGCGCATCCTGGGTATACCAAGGTGTATATCGCGACGCCGTTGTTTGTGACGGGGTCGCGGACGGATGTGGAGGGGCTGTATCCGACGTATCCGTTTGCGAATCGGGCGGGCTGGGGGTACCTGCTGCTGTCGTGGGGGCTGCCGAACCAGGGGAACGGCACGTACAACCTGTATGCGTTTGCGTATGACGTGGACGGCCACCACACATTACTAGGGACCAAGACCATCGCGGTGGCTAACGCGCAGGCGACCAAGCCGTTTGGGGCGCTCGATACGCCGGGGTATGGGGCGACGGTGACGGGGCCGTTCTGGAACTACGGCTGGGCACTGACGCCGACTGCGTCGCCGGCCTGCACGATCCTGAACGGGTCGGTGACGATGCACATCGACTCGGGTCCGGGGGTGGCGGTCAACTACGGCGACTTGCGCACGGATATTGCGGCGTCGTTCGCGGGGTTCAGTAACGGGACCAACAGCGGCGGCGCCTCCTACCTGGACACGACGACGCTGAGTAACGGGATGCACACGATCGGGTGGCTGGTGTATGACAACTGCGGCCGGGGGGATGGCATCGGGAGCCGGTTCTTCACGGTGCTGAACGCGAGCGCGGATGAGGCGCGTGAATTGCGGGCCGGGCTGGAGCCCGGCGATCCCGGGCGGGCCGCTCGTGCGGCCAACGATCCATCCGTGGCCGTGCGTCACCTGGGCGGCGACTGGCAGCGCGTCGGGCCCACGGCGGACGGCCTGCGCGTGGTGGAGGTGGCCCAGGATGGGCGCATCGAGGTGCAACTGCCGCCGTTAGCGGGCGCAACGTATGCGGGTGCGCAGGAGGTCGGCGGGCGCCGGCGGGCGCTGCCGGTGGGCTCGTCGCTGGATGCGACGGCGGGTCTCTTCTACTGGCAACCGGCGCCCGGGTTCCTCGGGAAGTATGACCTGGTATTTGGCCCGTCGTCGGGGGCGGGTGCCGCCGGTGGCGATGCCGTCCGCGTGCGGGTGGTCGTCGGACCCGCGATGCGGGCGGTGATCGACACGCCGCAGCCGGACACGGTGGTGGCGCCGCCCTTCACGCTGGCGGGCTGGGCGCTCGACCTGGCCGCCAACGAGGGCACGGGTATCGATACCGTGCACGTGTGGGCGTACCCGACCACCGGCACCGATCCGATCTTCCTTGGGGTCGCGGCGTACGGCGACGCGCGGCCCGACGTGGGCGCGATGTATGGCGAGGCCTTTGCGGGTGCGGCGTACGGGCTGACCGTGGACCTGCTGCCGCCAGGTACCTATGACGTCGTCGTCTATCCGCACCGCGCGAAGACGAACACCTTCGAAGGGGCGCAGGTCGTGCGCGTTGTCGTGAAGTAGCGCGGCGTGTCCACCGCGCGTTCTCGTAGGGGCGCAGGTGGTGCGGATCGTCGTGAAGTGGCGCAGGCCCGTCTCAGCGCTTTCTGGGCTTGCACACCACCGTCAAGTTGATCGTCTCGCCCCGGTCATTGACGCCGTCGACTTTCAGTTGGGTTGTGCCGCCTGTCACGGCCAACGCCGCCGTCCCGGTGTTGTCGGGATGGGTCGTGTCCAGCACGTAGCCCGGCGGACGGCCACCTGATTTCGGCACCACGCCGACCGTCACGTAGAACTTGCTGGTGCTCGTCACTCCCCCGACCAGGGCCGCGGAACCGAAATTCACGTCATTGATCTCCTGTTGTTCTAACGAATCGGGGAACTGCACGAGGAACACCTTCCCGCCAGACAGCGACATTTCCGCGCTTTGCTCGCCGCAGATCTGAGACACCTCGCTCCGTTGGTACGTGCCGTCGTATTTCCCATGGCTGGTCGACATGATCAGGGTGACGTCGGTCGGTCGCTTAAAGATGGCGTCCTGTGGCGCCTCCGCTGTCATCGGCTCCTGTGCGGGCGCTCCGGCCGCTGAAATCGCCGCGAGGGCCGCTAGCGATCCGATCAGGACACGACGAACCTTCGCGAACGTTGCCTGTGACATCGTCATGATCATGCTCCCTGTTCTGCCGGACATCTCTCGGCGGCTACAAGCGACTTCACGATCGATTTGAAATACCTTCGTGCGCGAGTCCGGCCGAGTGTGTGCCGACTGAGCGATGCCCGTCAGACCCCGTCTCCGAGCTCAGGAAGAGGAGAGCGGCACGGTTCTCATCTTCCACCAACCGCGCGCGCGCAGCAACACAAACGCGATCCATCTCGCCGGATGCCAGGCCGACCGTGCCACGTGCGTCGAGTAGTAAAGGTAGGCGCTTTCATGAAACGCGCGAACGGCTAGCCGTTGGACCGTCCGGCTTGATCGACCCACGGTATGGACGACGCGGGCGTCTGGACGATACCTGGTACGAAGGCCCGCCGCGCGCAGGCGCCGGCAGAAGTCCGCATCTTCCCAGTACAAGAAGTACCGCGGATCGAAGCCGCCGACCTGCTCGAACGCGGTCCGGCGCACGAGCATGCAGGCGCCGCTGACCCAGTCGACCTCGACGCTATCCTCGGGGTGTCGCGATTCGAGCGGGTTCACGACATTCCTGCGAGTGACCGTGGCTCCGGGGAACAGGCGCGTCAGCAGCGTCGATCTCCCGAAGAGGCCTGTCAGCATGTCCGGATCGCCTCGCGCGCTTCCCTGGATGCCACCGTCGTCGTTAACGACGGCCGGTCCGACGACGGCACAGTCGCCGTGGGAGCGCAGCACGTCCTGCAAGCCCTCGACAGCGCCCGCCACCAGACGCGCATCAGGATTGAGCAACAGGACCACGGGCGCATCTGTGGTTGCCATTCCCTGATTGACCGCCCGACCGAATCCGATGTTTTCGGCGTTATGCACCAGCACAACCCGCGGGCCGAAACTCGTGACGGCGCGGTCGCTTCGGTCGGTCGAGGCATTGTCGATGACCAGCGCCTCCCACTCGATGCCGGGCAAGTGCTCGACAAGCGATGACAGGCACCGCTCGAGATGATCGCCGGCGTTGAAGTTGACGATGATGACAGAGAGAGCCGGTGTCACCCGACACCAGCCTTGCGGAGGTCGAACCGCTTCTCCCCCAACTTGAGGGCCAGCCAGCCGCGATCCATGAGCGCCCACAGGCGGCGCAGATCCGTTCGGCGGGATCGTTGCACGAGCCGGCGCTTCCGCATGATCGATGGCAGGCCCGAAAGCGCAGCCCGCTTGGCCGAGAACCAGGCTCCGACGTGTCCGGCCCGCATCAGATAGAGACCGCCGGCCAGCGAGTAGACCAGGTGACCGGGCAGTGTCGCGAGCAGCAATGGCCACGGCGTGTTCTTGAGGTAGACCCATTCGAGATTGCGCTGGCCGTAGTACACGGACAGCCGGCTCACCGTGCCCAGCGTTCCGCTGCCCGCATGCCTGACGATCGCGTCTGGCACGTAGACGCAGCGACAGTTGAGCAGTTGTGCCCTGTAGGACAGGTCGACGTCCTCGTACACGAGAAAGAAGTCGTCATCGAACCCGCCAAGCGCCTCGAACAATTCGCGGCGAATCATGAACGCGGCGCCGCATGCGCCAAACACCTCCGCCGCGTCCCGATATGCCGCATCGGGCTGGCCGTGTCCTCGTTTGAAGCCGCCGCCTGATCGCGTGTATCCATCACCGGCGCTGTCGATAACGGCGGGATCATGCTGGTAGACGATGCGCGACGTGGCCAGGCCGACGCCGGCGTCTTGACCGAACGGGGCTTTGAGCGCCGAGATCCAGCGTGCATCCACCTCGGTGTCGTTGTTCAAGAACGCCAGAAGCCGGCCGTTCGCCTGGCGCGCGCCCGCATTGTTGCCGCCGGCAAAGCCGAGATTGCGATCGAGCCGCACGACGCACACAAACGGAAAGCGCTCGGCGACAAATGCCGCCGAGCCGTCCGACGAACCGTTGTCTACCAGCACGACTTCTGGACGGACGTCGCTTTGCGCGGCGAGCGAGGTGAGGCACACGTCCAGCCACGCTCGTCCGTTGTGATTGACGACGATCACCGATACGTCCGGGCGGGCCGCGGTCATGGCGTCATAGTGCGTTGAAGGCTGCTTCTTCGCCGAGGCACGATCGGTACACGTCGAGCGTTTGTCTGGCGGTCCGATCCCAGGAGAAGTCCGCGGCGCGCGCCAGACCGCGTTCGCGCTGGGCCTGACGTCGATCCGCATCAGTCAACAGCATCGCGAGCGCGTCGGCCATCGCCGACCAGTCGCCGCCCGCGACGAGCAGTCCACCGTCTCCCACCACCTCGGGCAGCGACCCTGCTCGGGCTGCCACAACCGGTGTTCCACAGGCCATCGCTTCGAGCACCGGCAACCCGAAGCCCTCGTAGAGCGAAGGATAGACCAGCGCGACCGCCCGCTGGTAGAGGCCGAGCAGCGCGTCTTCCGACACCTGACCCGCCAGCACCAGCATGTCTGGCGCGCCCGCGTCGGTGCTTGCCTGGCGCAATGCGTTGGCCGCTCCGTAGTCCCGGCCTGCGCAGACCAACTGGAGCGCTGGTTCGCCAGGCGCCTGACGCTGACCGACGTTCAGCACGGCGCGCAGCGCCGTCATCAGATCGCGACGGGCGTGCAGATCGCCGACGTGCAGGGCGTACGGGACGCGAACCCCAGGCGGGAGCGATACCGGGATATCCGCAACGGCCGGCGAAAACGGTGAGCCAACGCCGAGCGGCGTCACCGTGATGCGGGCCCGCGGGATGCCGTAGGCTGCGACGATTTCCTGTTCCGAAAAGGCGGAGTCGGTGATGACGTGGACCGCGCGTGACGCGCTGCGCCGGTAGAACCACTGGCGGATGACACCTGACTGATGCGCGTAGAATTCTGGCCGTCGCACGTAGCTGACATCGTGGATCGTCACCACAACGGGCGTGCGGCCGACCAATGGCGCCGTGTACGCCGGTGCGTGAAACAGATCGAGACGCGCCTGAGCGACGGCAACCGGAAGCGCCAGAGCGGAGCGGGCGAGATTGGTCGGCAGCGCGACCGCTCCCGGGCCGCGCACCGTTCCGGCTGACAGGTTGATCCCGCGCGGTGAGTCAATCGCGACAAAATCGATATCCGGCGCGAGCGCCGGAAGGCGGCTGAACAATTCGCGCGCGTAACGCCTCACGCCTTCAGCGGGAAAGACGATCGCGCGGGCGTCGAAGCCGACACGCGGCCGCGCCGGCGAACGGGTCACTCGGTAATCTCCAGCCGAAACCGTCGCACGCGGATGCCGTGGTTCGCGCAGATCGCACGCACCTGCTGCTCGCGCTCCAGATCGATCAATCCGGTGCTGAACACCACTTCCTCAATCCGGTACCGTGTCAGCACGGATTCGATCAAGTCGGCCCCGCCCCGGACGGGAATGCCCATCAATCGTCGTCTGAGTTTTGCGGCATCGTCATCGAGAAAGGCCACGGGGTTAAGATTCCACTCCAAGTTGGCTCGCATCTCGCGGACGAGGAACTGCCCGCCTGATCCAGCGCCATAGATGAGCGCCCGTTTCGCGCGGGCGTTCCGGAATCTCGCGGCTTCGCCCATCAGGCGAAACGAGGCGCGGGAAGCCGCGATGAACAGGATCAGCATGGCCGCGTCGACGACAAAGACGCCGCGCGAGAAACGCTCGAAGCGATACACGTATGCGGCCACGAACACGGAGGCGGCCGATCCCAGCAGCACACCACGCACGATCGACAACAGGTCGCGGATGCTGAACGAGCCCCACATCCGGTTGTACACGCCGGATACGTGGAGTGCCAGCAGTTTGCAGCCGAGCACGACAGGCAGCGACGCGGTGAATGTAGGGAGGAACACGTCGAGTTGCTCGCCCTCGAACCTGATCCGGTACGACGCATACAGCACGACCGAGATCAACACGACATCGAGCAGCATCTCGATCGCGTGCCAGCGGAACGTGATATCCCTCAGGAAGGGGGCAAAACTGCTCTTCTGCAGCGCCTGGAAATCCTCGCCATCGTAGGCCGGCACGCGGGCCAGGTAGACGCCAACCAGCACGAGGACCACGCCAAACAACGCCGCCGAGGGCATCCGCGACAGGCCATCCCCGTGGATGTACCACGCCAGCGCGCCGCCCGTCAGCGCCATCACGTACAGCACTGACACGGCCGTGCGCTCGGGTAAGCCCACCGACACCAGGCGGTGCGACAGGTGGTCGGTTCCACCTTTCGTCGCGCCGCGGCCGGCGAGACGCCGGAGCACCAGCACGAAGGACGTGTCGAGCAGCGGCACGACCAGCACGAGACAGAGAATCAGGCCGTCGAACGCAAGGGCCGCGCCGGGACGGACGAGCATGGCGAGCGCCGTGCCCGCAATCATCGAGCCGAGAAAGAGGCTCCCGCAATCCCCCATGAACAGGCGCGCGGGTCGCACGTTCCAGACCAGAAAACCACCGATCGTCCCGGCAAACGCCACCAGCACCAGGACAAACAGGCGGCCGAGTGCGGCGCTGTAAATTGTCACCAGGACGATCGTTGCGATGAGCGCGACGCCACCGGCAAGGCCGTCCATGTTGTCCAGCAGATTGAAGGCATGGACCAGGCCGGCGTACCAGATCACGACGATGACCGTCTCCCACCACGGCACATCCGTGCCGGAAATGATCAGGAGGCCGTACAGCAGAAACGATCCGATCGCCAGCGTGGCGACCAGCTTTGTGAGCGGCGCGAGTTGAAGCCTGTCATCAACCAGGCCAACGCCGAACAGGATGCTGGAGGTACCCAGGATGAGCAGGATGTCGTTCCACACTGCCGGGACGCCCCAGAGCAGGAGCGCCGGGATCGCGACGACCAGCGTGGCACCCGCGATCGCGATGCCGCCAAACGTCGGCGTCGGGTTGCGGTGCCAACGATCGGGACGCGCGGGGACAACGGCTCCCCGGCTCGCCGCGACACGGCGAACCGCGAAGGAGAGCGCCGCAGCGATCGCGACACTCAGCACGAACACGAGCGGGAGCATCATGCGCGCCCTAGAGTACCACGATCATGGGAACGCTCGCGGACGCGAACGTCGGTGTCTCGACAGGGCGACCGACGGGCCACTCCAGCCGGACTCGGGGTGCGCCACAGGCTTGCCGGTCGTGTGCTATCGCACGACCACCCGGACGATCTGCGCCCCGTCGAACGTGTCGGTCCGGGCACGGTGCGGGTAGACGACCAGATCATAGCCGCCTGGCGGCAGGTTGCTCACGACAAGCCCGTAGGCCGCTCCGCCGAACTGCCGGCCGAAGAGTGCCCCGACATCCGGCCTCGGGTCGCCATAGGCCGCGACGCCCAGCCAGATGGGCGATGTGCCCGATAGCGGGTAGGCCCAGATGTGCACCGTGTCGATGCCAGGGCCGTCGCCGGAGGCGAGATCGATCGCCCAACCAGCCACCTCAAACGGCGGCGTGACCATCTCATTCGCCGATGGCGTGTCGATGTTCGCCCGCATGGGCGGACCGACGACAACCCGCACGGGCACGTCGGTCGCGCCGCCCGGCGCGACGAAGACCAGGCCGAAGCTTCCAAGGAATCCCGGGGCTGGCTGCCAATAGAAGATCCCGGCGCCGGCATCGAGCGACGACCCGAGCGGCAGCGCCCGCTGTTCACCGTTGACTGCCTGGAACCCCGCGTAGCGCCCGTCTCCTGCCGGCGGGAGACGGATCTCGATTCGCTCGCCTTGCGGCACTTCGATCACGCGCTGGCCTGTCGTGGAGGGCCACACCGACTGCCACTCGCCGTCCAGCCGACCGACAGCGATCGGATCGGTGCGCTCGACGGCCGCCCTCAGAGGCTGTGGCGGCCGCGCGGACCTCACGGCGTCGCCGCTGCCGGCCACCGGCGATCGACCACCAGAACCGTCTCCCGCGCTCGCGTTGAGCACGGTAAAGAACCGGCTGCCAATTCCATCTCCGCGGCCGCAGCTGTCGTACACCAGCCAGCCAATCTGGTGCATGCCGTTACTGAGCGTCGTCGTGTCGAGGTAGTAGGCGCCGCCGCTGTTGCTCCCGTTACTGAAGCCCGAGGACGACGCCGCAATGTCCGCGCGCATGGCGCCGTAGGTCACCACCACCCCCGGGCCCGAGTCGATGTGCATCGTCACCCACCCGTTGACAATCGTGCACGCCGGGCTCGCATTCGGCGTCAGCGCCCAGCCGTAGTTCCAGAAGGCCCCTGATTTCGTTGAGCCGTACTCCGGCGTATCAATCGCCCCGAAGGGCCTGGTCGCGTGCGCGTTGTCCACCGTGATGGTCTTGGTGCCCAGGGCGGCGCTGTGGCCGTCCACGTCAAACGCAAACGCATGCAGGTTGTAGGTGCCGTTCCCCTGGTCTGGCAGCCCCCACGACAGCAGCAGGTACCCCCAACCCGCCCGATTCGCAAACGGATTGTTCGGATACAGCCCCTCCACATCGGTCCGCGACCCCGTCACAAACAACGGGTTCGCGATATACACCTTGTTGTACCCCGGATGCGCGGGGTCGGTCGTGTAGGCATGGGTGGGGTCTTCCCCCGTTGACAGGTCGCGCCAGATCTCCACGTGGTCGACGGCGATATCATCGAGCGCCCATCCCGTCAAGGCGAACGATCCCTGCAAGCCCCCGGCGCCATTTGCCGGCGTATCAAAGGCCCCGAACGGCGCCGCGCTCATCCCGCCCTGCTTGACGGTCAACGCGACGGGAACTCGCCCGCCGACACCGACATTGGAGGCGGTGATCGTGACGGCTGCCGCCAGCGACGTCGACCCGCCGATCACGTTGCCGGGGTTGACGATGGCGACCGTGAACTGCCCGGCTCCGGGTCCGCTCGTGATCTGCAGCCACGGTGCAGTGGAACTGGCAGACCATACGGGAATTCCGGGCCCGCTATACGACGCGGTGATGACCTGTGCCGGCGTGGTCGCAACCAGGGCGCCTCCGCTTCCCGCTTTCGTCGTCCCGAACGTCAGCGTCGCCGGACTGAACCCCGCCGCTCCATAGTCGACAGTCACGCTTGCCGTGGCGGTGATATTGAACGTTTCCGTCACTGTGCTTCGCCCGAAGGCGACCAGGACATAGCGGCCCACCGGAAGGGCGCGCACGCCGAGCGAGAAGCCGGACTTGCTGAACTGGCTGCCGTACTTGGCGGCGACGTCAGGTCGTGCGGCGCCGTAGGCGGCCGATCCCAGGAAGATCGGTGCCGGCGGGTTGGATCCAGGGTTCGGATACGCGTAGACGTTCACCAGATCGATGCCCGGACCCCGGCCTGGGCCGCGGATCTTTCCAAGATCAATCGCCCATCCGCTGATCGTCAGGGGTTGCGTCACTGTGGCGCCGGCGCGAGGCGCGTCGATCGTCATCTGCGGATTGGAGGGCGTGCCATCCTTGAGGCGCGCGACCAGTTCGGCCAGCGTCGTCTGGAAGGCCGTGTCCTTGATTTCGTACTTGTGGATGTCCCACCCGAACGGCTGAAGCAGGCTCGGCCGGTACTGCGCGACCAGATCCATCTCGGCCCGGAACAGCCCCAGGTTGGACGACACTCCGGCGTCATTCGGCAGGACACCAGGATGCCATTCGATCAGACCCCAACGCACATCGCGAGCGGCGATCGCGGGCGCCGCGCTGGACAGCGTGACGGCCGCCCACGAGCCGAAATCGATATTGAACGCGGTAATGCCGAGCGAGCCGTACGGCGACGTATCCGCCGTCGACAGCGAACTCATCGAGCTGTACCAGCGTTCGTTTGGATTCTGCGGCGACCCGTTGAAGAGGTAGTCGCCCGCGATTTGATACGAGTACCAGCGCGCCGGGGGGATGGTGAATCCGGTCGCCGGTTCAGCCGATGTCGTCATCCACTTCGCGAACTCCTGGTTGTGATGCCGCAGCATGGTCTGCTTGAACAACACCCAGAGATCCCACCACGCATCGGTTCCCATCGCCCTGGGCGTGCGTGGCGGATCGAAGCCTCCAGGGATCTGCGCTGCCATTGGATCGTATCCGGGCGACGAGTATGTAGCCAGCGGGATCGCGCAGGGATCGGCCGAGAGGAACTGATCGGTGAGGCTCCAGTCGAAGTGCAGCAGATTCCAGGTCTGGAAGTTCGCGCCGAAATCGCCGTTCAGCGTGTGACCGTCACCGTTGGTGTCCTGGCCCGGTGTCGCATCCCCGGCATAGCGCGCCCCGAGGGAGTACCCCTGCCCCGCGAAGTCGGCGCCCGCCGCGTACAGTCCACCAAGCCTGAGCCAGTCGCGGAACTCGGCCACCATGAACGGCGAGTAGTCGGAAAAAATCTGGGCATAGGGTTCCGATCTGAGTGGATTGGGGCGCGCGTACGCCAGCTCGACCTCGCCATCACCGCTTGCGGCGACCAGCGTGTCCGGATACTGACGCATCAAGCGTGCGATCTCTTTCGCGACTTCGCGCATGTACGCCTGCTGGATGGCGAACTGCTTGCGCGCGTAACGCGAATGGGTCCACCAGCCCCCGGCGAGAACATTGTCCGCATACCACTGCATGCTGCGGATGTCCTGGGCCTCAGAGGCCGTCTGCACCGGATCATAGTGCTGTCTGATAGCCGTCAGAGTCGCGAGCGTGATCGGAACCCCGTGCGCATGCGCCTTGGCCACCACATCGTCGATCTGCGTGATGGTGCCGGCGACGGCGGCCCTGACGGCGGCCGGATTGGAGATGTCGACAGTCCAATCCTGCATCACCACATCGATGTACACGGAGAAACCGAGTTTGACGTAGGGTCCTTCGGGACCCACCCTTTGACGCAGATCAGCGATCTGGGCATCGACGGTGGCACGGTCGGCTCCTATCAATCCGCTCCAGAACGGGAGGATGTAGAGGATATCGTCGCGATTGACCGTCTTGACCGTCTGCGCGGCGGCATCGCCAGCCGGAATGGCGAGCGCAAGAATCGCAATGAACAGGAACACCAACAGACGGCTGAGGCGCGGGATAGGAACCATAGACTAGCTATCGGCAGTGGTGACGTTGGCGATTACAGCATGGCGACCGATACACTCTTACCGCCTGTCTTCCGATAGCGGGGCCGCGAAGCCATTGGAGTACGCAAAAATCATACCATGCGATCACGCGTTCATATACGTCAATCGAGGTGGTGCAGGCCGCCACTTCTGTTAGAACGAACTCACGATTGTGAGTGGGCGACAAGTCCCCTCGGTCGCACTGGGCGGCACGCGCCGCACGTCGGCCGCCGTCCTTTCCTGGATTCCCACGTTCGCGGGAATGACGATTTGGAAGCACTCGACCGGGCGCCGCCTGGTGTCAGAAGTACCGGGTGAGAATAGTGCGCAGCGCCCACGCGTGATGGCCGCGCACGGCGTGATCACGAGCATATTGACACGATCCCCTGTAATTGCTCTGATGACCCGAGTGGATCGATCATCGTTCCCATCTGCGCACGTCGCGTTTCTGCTGGTGGCTGCCGCCGCCATCCTCCGGTTCGCGACGCTGGGCCATCAGAGCTTCTGGTTGGACGAGACCTTCTGCGTCTGGGCGGCGACTCAACACACGACGCACACGATCTGGACGACGCGCCTCGATCCAAACGAGCCGTCGTTGTATTTTCTGATTCTCCACTGGTTCCTTGGCCTCACCGGAGTCAGCGAGGCGACCGCCCGCATGCCGTCGGCGATCGGCTCGGTCGCCAACCTCGCGCTCGTGTACGGGCTCGGACGGACCCTGTTTCCACACACCGCCGTCGGGCGTTCGGCGGCCGTACTGCTGGCGCTCGCCCCGATCGACCTGTGGTATGCCCAGGAGGCCAGGATGCACGGCCTGGTGGCGACCGCGGGACTGGTTCTCGCTCTGGGGTTGTTCGTCGAGAGATGGTGGGCGGCCGTGTTGATTGTCGCTGGCCTGGCCGGCGGTCTGGCCCTCGACCACACGATGTGGCCGGTCGCGATTCTGCTCCTGAGCGTATGGACGATCCACTGGTTCCATCGAGGACGCCGCTGGCCGGCGCTGCTGCGCGTGGGCGCCGGCACGACAGCCGCCTGGTTTCTGTATCGTCCCGTGTGGGTTCAGGCCGTCGACGTGTACGATCGACTCAACACGGTTCAGTTCTTCGCGAATGTCGGCCGTTTCGTGGGGCTGCAGAACCTGATCGTCGTCCCGCTTCCCGCCGCGTTGCTGATCTTCGCCCTCCTGTGCCTGGTGGCCGTTGGTGTGCTCTGGGCATCGTTCCGGCATCCGTCACGACGGAGGTGGCTCGAGTACGGCACATGGTCAGTATTTGTTGCGGCCACCGTGTTCGTGGCCGTGCCGCGCTTGTACGGTCTGAAGCAGATTCTCGTCGGGGTATGGCCGTCGTTCGTCCTCGTGGCGACGTGGGCGACGATCGCCATCGACCAACGGTCTCGGTCCCGTTCCGGGAAACCATGGGCGTCGGGCTGCGCTTTTGTGGTGGCGGCGGCCGTCTCGCTCTGCGCCCTGCAGTTTACGTTCTTCACACCCCGCGCCGATTGGCGGGGGGTTGCCGCCCGCCTGGCGTCCGACACGTCACCTCGCACCGTCGTCGTACTCGACCCGTCGTGGAACACACTGCCGTACGGCTACTATCGACCTGGACAACCGGTGGTCGCAGGCCCTGTCGATTCTCGCGCCGCGCTCGTCGCAGCGAATCGTGAGGCCGATCAAGCGTGCTTGATCGCTCAACGCTTCGGTTCGCGCCCGCCAACCTCGCCAACCGAAGCATGGTTGGATCGCAGCTTCGAGCTGCTCAGCACAACAAGGTTCGCGAGGCTCGAATTGCGCTGCTATCTGATTCCAGCGGCGAAATAGGGCGTTCCCGACGCCTTTCTGGCGGGGGGCCGGGCGGAGGCCTGCCCCATAGGCGTTAACCTAACACCCATTTCTTCAGCAGGGTGGTCATGCCGGTCATTCGTCATGTCCATTGGCGACGACCGTCGTCGAGACGGCGACCCGGTTCTCCGCGAGCGGTGGCGCCGAGGAGTGCGAGCAGGCCGGACGACGGACAGAGCGCCTGCCTGAGGTCATGTACCAGGTCGACCGGCGTTAGAAGTACCGTGCCAGGATGAAGCGCAGCGCCCAGCCGTGAATGCCGCACGCGGCGGCGGCGATCAACCACTCGCGATTGATGCCGGCGTGCCAGGCCGGCCTGGGAACTACGCGCCGTGGCAGCATCGCGGCAACGCTCCAGAAGACAACGACCGAGGACAGGTAGAACCCGATAAGGTAGCGCCCCAGCAGGTTGCGATGCAGGTAGTAGCTCGACACGGCGTACAGTACGAGCGCCGCGACCCACCCGACGACCAGCAGAGCCAGCCAGATCGCGCGGCGAACGTCGCCGCTTCTTCCCACCTGGATCAGCAGCCCGATCGCGGCGGTCGCCGTCAGCAGGACGAGCACGGACATGAAGCCGTCGCCGGGCAGCGTATCGACCCAGCCAAAGCCCTCCCAGAACGATGAGGAGAGCAGCAGGTCGTGATGGCGCAGGCGC
>Ga0315283_10003485_pt1 | contig 13450 bp, 9 predicted proteins | sample YL17G09_0_MG_FD_204541 | JGI IMG/M metagenome (GOLD analysis project Ga0315283, IMG submission 204541) | Sediment microbial communities from Yellowstone Lake, YNP, Wyoming, USA - YL17G09_0 | ecosystem: Environmental > Aquatic > Freshwater > Lake > Sediment | place: USA: Wyoming | collected...
CCACTGCAGCAGATACATCGGGACGTTGCTCGAAGTCTCCCAGTGCGACTCCATCGCCGCCAGCTTCGCCGGCTGGGCCGACGCGACCTCGGAGCCGCTCAGGTGGCCGAGGCCCATGACGACGAGGGAGCCAGCCAGGGCGAAGTTCGCGGCCAGTCGAAACGACTTGGTGAAGAACGACGTGCTCTGGTTGCGCAGCAGGTGCCAGGCGCTGATCGCGAGGACAAAGAATCCGGCCAGCACGTAGGCGCCGCTGACGGTGTGTACAAAGGTCACCACCGCGAAGCTCTGTGTGATCACCGCGAGAAAGTCGGTGACTTCGGCGCGGCCGTTGCGGATCGTGTAGCCCACGGGGTGCTGCATCCAGGAGTTCGCGGTGAGAATCCAGTACGCCGAGAGGTTCGAGGCGAAAGCCACGAGCCAGATCGTCACGGCGTGCGCCTTCGGTGAGAGCTTTTTCCAGCCGAAGGCCCAGACCGCGATGAACGTCGACTCCAGGAAGAAGGTCACTGTCGCCTCGATCGCCAGCAGGGCGCCGAAGATGTCGCCGACGTAGGTCGAGTAGCGCGACCAGTTGGTGCCGAACTGGAACTCGAGGGTGATGCCGGTGACGACGCCGATCGCGAAGTTGATCAGGAAGAGCTTCCCCCAGAACTTCGCCATACGGCGGTACTCCTCGTCGCCGGTGCGAACATAGATCGTCTCCATGATGGCGACGAGCACCGAGAGCCCCAGGGTCAGGGGCACGAAGAGGAAGTGGAACAGGGTCGCGGTGGCGAACTGCAGCCGCGAGAGCATCAGGACATCCATGGCTACCTCCTTTTGTTGGGAAGCGGCCCTTCTTGAGCCGCGAGTTCGGCGAATGTGACCCCGGCCAGAGTAGCTCGCAGCTGGCGGCGGGCCTCCGACCAGACGCGGTGGGCCGCGCAGACACAGGTGCGCGAGCAGGTCCGGGGATGCATGACGCAAGTATTGAGCACAAGGTCGCCCTCGGCGGCCTCCACGACCGCCAGCAAGGTGAGCCGGCTGGCGGGGACGAGAAGCTCATAGCCGCCCCGCGCCCCCTGGTGGATGCGGATGATCCCGGCTCGCGCCAGACGCTGGGCGATCTTCCCGAGGAACTGCTCGGGGATCTCCCGCGCACTTGCGATCTCCCGGCGCGGGACGACCCTCCCCGACGGTTCGAATGCCAGGTGCAGTGCGCAACGCACCGCGTACTCCGTCGCCCGCGTGATCTGCATCCTGACCTCCTATCTCATGTATATAGGACTCGTTTTGTCCGATTTGAAGTTAATCTCGATGGCGACTCCTGTCAAGGCCTGCGCTGCGATAAAATATCAGAGCGGTGATCTTCAAGCTCAAGGCCCGAAAAATCCCCCTTATTCCCCCTTCGTCAAAGGGGGAGAGGGGGATTTAATCGATCGGTTCAGTCAAGTGCATAGCCCTATAACATATTGACAGCGCAGATGGGCTCTTCCCGCAGTCCGCACGGGAACGAAAGCGTTCAACGCCGCGTGGTATCATCTTCTTCATGGAAACCTCCGCGGACTCCCCGGTCGTCGACCTCATTCCCCTGGGCGGACTCGGCGAAATCGGGCTGAACTCGCTGGTCGTCTCCTGCGCCGGAAAGAGCATCCTCGTCGACTGCGGCCTGATGTTTCCCGAGGAGGAACACCTCGGCGTCGACGTGATCCTCCCCGATTTCACGCACCTGAACGAGTCCGGCGACGAACTGCTCGGGGTGGTGCTGACGCACGGCCACGAGGACCACATCGGCGCCCTCCCCTATTTTCTCGACCGCTTCGACGTCCCGATCTACGGCACGCCGCTCACCCTGGAACTGGTCAAGGAGAAGCTGCGGGAGTTCGACCTGGAGCGCCAGGCCCGGCTCATCGTCGTGCGCGATGGCGAAACGATCACCCTCGGCGACTTCACCATCGAGACCATCCCGGTCGCGCACAGCATCCCCGGCGGCGTCGGCCTGGCGATCGACACGCCGGCCGGCCTGATCGTCCACTCTGGTGATTTCAAGCTCGACCCGGCCCCGGTGGACGGCCGCGGCACCGATCTTGCGCGCTTCACCGCCCTCGGGGACCGCGGGGTGCTCGCGCTGCTGGCCGACAGCACGAATGCCGAGCACGAGGGGACCACCGCCTCCGAGAGTTCGCTGCTGCCGGCGTTCCAGGAGATCGTCTCGGGCGCGCCGGGAAGGGTGATCGTGGCCACCTTCGCCTCGCACATCCACCGCATCCAGCAGATCGTGGACGTCGCCCGGGAGGCCCGGCGCCGCGTGCACCTGGCCGGCCGCAGCATGGTCTCGGTGGTCGGCATCGCCTCGCAAATCGGCGCGCTGCGCCTGCCCTCCTCGATGCTCGTCGACACGGCGGAGCTGCGCTCACTCCCGCCGGAGAGGGTGCTCCTGCTGACGACGGGGAGCCAGGGAGAGCCGCTCGCGGCGCTCTCGCGCATCGCGGTGAACGATCACAAGCAGATCACCATTCGCCCCGGCGACCGCGTCGTGATCTCGGCGCGAGTGATCCCCGGCCACGAGAAGGCGATCGCCCGCACGATCAATCACCTTTTCCAGCGCGGCGCCGACGTCTTCTACGGGCGGGACGCGGGAATCCACGTCTCCGGTCACGGCAGCCGCGACGAGTTACGAGCGCTGATCCGGGCGGTGCGGCCCCGCCATTTCATACCGGTCCACGGCGAGTACCGGCATCTGGCGCGGCACGCCCAGCTCGCCGAAGAGGCGGGTGTCGCGCGCGAGCGGATCTTCCTCGCGGAGGACGGTGAACGCATCCGCTTCATGGACGGCGCGGGGGCGCGTGCGGGGAAAGTCACCGCCGGGCGGGTGCTCGTCGACGGCAAGGCGCACGGCGACATCCACGACGCGGTGCTCAAGGACCGCCGGCGGCTCGCACAGGACGGGATCATCCTGGTTATCATCGGCGTCAACCGCCAGACGGGCGAGGTCGTCTCCGGCCCCGACATCGTCACGCGCGGGGTGGCCTTCGCGGGTGAAGAGGAGGTTCTGATCACCGAGGCCCGGGCGGTCGTCGCCGCGGTGCTCGCCGAGACCGGGGCGGAGGTGCTCACCGAGTGGGGCGAGGTGCAGATCAAGGTGCGCAAGGCGCTGCGCAAGTTCGTGGACAGACGTCTTGAGCGGCGCCCCTTGATCCTGCCGACCGTCATCGAGATCTGAGCAGACCGCTGAAAAACACCCATCTGCTGCGTTCCGCTTCGCCCTTCGTCACTGCGGCGTACTGCTCGTACGCCTCATTCCTCAGGACTCGCGCGCCTTGCATCTGGGTATTTTTGAGCAGTCTGCCCGTTGCGGAGCTTTAAAGACCAAGACGATAGAGTCGCCTCAATCCTTGACGGTGAAACGAACCTTCGTCGCCGGCACTTCGGTGTGGATGTCGCCAAGCTGCCAGGCCTCGATGATGTGCAGATGGTTCAGCAGGTGCGCGTACCGGGCATCGGACATCTGCTCGAACGCGAGTCCTGCCATCCACAGGGACTCAAGTTGCTTGACCCAACGTACCCGCGCGCCAACCTTCAGGTCCTCGAGGTCGCCCTGCGCCGCGAGCAGGTGCAGGCTCGCCAGGAGGAGTTGCCCGGGTCGAACCGCCTGTGGCAAATACAGCCCGAGACCGCCCCGGCCGATGCTCGCAAGGTAGGACAGGTGAGGCGCGCCACCCTGCACCACGACCTCGACCGGCCCCATGGCGCTCAGGCGCAGGTGCCTGCGATTTTCAATGCCTCCCGTCATCCGCGCGCATCCATGACGCGAATCAGGATAGCAGATATCCGCGCACGCAATAACCAGGCACTTCAATTTTTTTGACGAACTCCTGGTGCTTCGAGGAAGGACGCGTGAAGATACAGCCGGCGGCGGCAGCTGCGATTATTTGACACCCGCACCCGGGACCCTTAAGATCGCTCGCGACCATGGCGAAAATTCGGAATGTCCTTGTGGTCGACAACAACGCCACGATCGTCGAGCTGGTTTCCACGCACCTGGCGGAAGCCGGCTTCCAAGTGGCCAAAGCCTGCGACGGGCTCCAGGCCCTCGACCGCCTCGTCGAGTCGGAACAACTCCCCGATGTCATCCTGCTGGACCTGATCATGCCGCGGCTCGACGGGCAGCGCCTGACCCGCTTTTTGAAGCAGGACCCCCTCTACGCCGCGATCCCGGTCATCATCCTGACGGGGATCGCCAGCGAGGACGAGGGCACGATTCTCGCGTTCGGCGCCGACGCCTACATCGCCAAGGGTCGCATCGAGAACACGATGGCCCACATCCTGGACACCTTCCGGTGGCTGGAGAGCCGCACGGGGCCCGAGGAGAGGCGCACCGTCGTCCTCGGCGTCGAGAAGCTCCACCCCCGCGAGATGACGCGTGAGTTGCTGCACATCAAGGGTCACCTGGACAGCATGCTGTCGCTGATGGGCGAAGGGGTGGTCGAGGTCGACCAGGACCACCGCATCCTGTACGCCAACCCCGCCGCCTGCCGACTGCTCGGCAGCGAAGACCACCACCTCTTCGGCAAGTCGCTCCCCGGTCTTTTCGACGACACCGAGCGCATCGAGGGGTACCTCGCCAGCGTCCCGTGCGGCACGGAGGCCTCCCCGCCAGCCCTGCAGTTCGAGCACGCGCACCGGATGCTGCGCATCTCCTTTTCGACGCTCGTGGAAGCCAGCAACTACTGCGGCTCGATCGTCATCCTCGAGGACGTGACCGCCCAGGTGCGCCGCGAACGCTCCCTGCTCGATCTCATGGAGGCGATCGTCCAGAACGCCCCGATCGGGCTCTGCCTCCTCGACGCCGCCGGCACGATCCTCGCGTCGAACCGGGCCTTCAACCTCATCCTGCACCTGCCCGAGGGCCGCGCCGCCAGCGGCACCTCGCTCGGAGCCTATCTCGAGGGGACGGGTCTCGCGACCGAGTCGCTGCTGCCCGGAGCGACCGGTGCCTCCTGCGCTGAACCGCGTTCCGTCGAATTCACGACACTTGTCTTCCCCGAGCGGGTCGTGCTTACCACCTCGACGACGGTCATCGAAACCGCCGAGGGCAGCCGCACCCTCCTGCTGATCGAGGACGCGACCGAAAAAGCCGCCATGGTGCGCGACCTGCGGCGGGTCAACGAAGAGCTCGCGAAAACCAACCGCGCCAAGAGCACGTTTCTCTCGATGGTTTCGCACGAACTGCGCACGCCGCTCTCGGTGGTGCGCGGCTACCTCTCGCTCATCCTGGAAGGCAAGATCGGCCCGGAGCCCGAGCGCATCCTGGATGCGCTGCGGGTCGCGGACAAGCGGGCGCGCCACCTCCAGCATCTGATCGAGGAGCTTCTTGACCTCTCGCGGATCGAGTCCGGGCGCCTCTCGCTCCACAAGGAGCCGGTCGCGGTGGGCAAGCACGTGCGCGAGGTCGTCGAGATGTTTCGAAGCGACCAGGACCGCAGAAAACTCTCGATCGCTGTCGAGATCCCCGAAGCGCTGCCCGACGCGCTGGCGGACCACGACAAGATTCACCAGATCTTCACGAACTTTCTGTCGAACGCGGTGAAATTCACCGGCGAAGGCGGACGGATCGTCGTGAGCGGCCGCGTCGCAGGATCGATGCTCGAGTTCGCGGTCGCCGACACCGGCATCGGCATCCCCGCCGACAAGCTGTCCCTGGTGTTTGACAAGTTCTACCAGGTCGACTCCTCCGACAAGCGGATGTATCCGGGCACCGGCCTCGGGCTGGCGATCGTGAAAATGATCGTCTCCGCGCTCGGCGGCACGGTTCAGGTCGAAAGCCGGGTGGGGGAGGGATCGACGTTCACCTTCACGCTCCCTCTTGCCGGGACGGACGCCCCCGCCGCGCCAGCAACGGCACCGACGAGACTCCCGGCCGCGGCGGCCGCGCCGGCCGCAGGGAAGGCGCGCACCCGCGTGCTCGTCATCGACGACGACCTCGACACCCTCGCGCTGACCAGGTTGCTGCTGCCCGAGACGCACTACGAGGTCGTCGAGGCCTTCGACGCATTCGCGGGGCTGCGCGAGTTTTACTTTCGCTTCCCCGACATCGTCCTCGTCGATGCGCTCCTGCCGCTGATGAGCGGGCTGGAACTCTGCCGGGTCATCAAGTCCCACCCGGAGCGCGGGTCGACCCCGGTCGTCATCCTCTCGGCGGCCGCGCAGGAAGAAGAGATCCGCAGCGGTTACCGGGTCGGCGCGGACGCCTACCTCGTCAAACCTTTTCGCCCGCAGGACCTCCTCGACACGCTCAGTGGCCTGGAAAACCGCTAAACGGGGATATTAATCACTCGCTTGTCCTCGGCAGCCGGCGGGCCGGGGCGCGGAGGTTTCAGCCATGGGTGAGCTTGGGTTGGCGAAGGAACATCTCGGCAGGGCGCTGCAGAATCATCTACGGACGGCGCCGGGCCGACGCGGCTTCGTTCGCCTTGCGGTGTCGGCGCCCGCGGTGGACCTGCCGCGCTGGCTCGCCGCCAACCCGGGCACCCCGCGCTTTTACTGGTCCGAGCGCGGGGGAGGCTTCGAGTGGGCGGGCATCGGCGTCGCCGACGAACTGGTCGCGGACTCGGCCAGCGGCTCTCCCGCGCCGCTGGCGCAGATCGCCTCGCGCCTCCCCCGTGACGCGGGGGACCTGCGCTACTTCGGCGGGCTGGCCTTCGACGGGCGGACGGCAGCGGACCGCGACTGGGCCCCCTTCGGCACGGCGCGGTTCACGCTCCCTCGCTTCGAGATCACCCGCGAAGGCGAGACCTGGAGTCTGGCCTGCACCATCAACGCGGACCCCGCTGCGACGCCGCGCCAGACACAGCGACGCTTCGAGGAGGAGCTCTCCCGTCTGCGCACCGGCCAGAAAGCGAACGCGCCGCTGCCGCCGCTGCTGCACCGAACGGACAGCCCGGACCAGGCGGCCTGGGTGCGGGTCGTCGAGGACGCGCTGCGCCGGATCGAGCACGGGCCGCTGCAAAAGGTGGTTCTCGCGCGCCGTACGGATTTTCGATTCGCGGAAGCCCCGGACCCCTTCCTGCTGCTGCATCGCCTGCGCGCGGCAAACCCGGCGGGTTTCCACTTCGCGTTTCAGCCCGAGGAGGGCTCGACCTTTCTCGGCGTCTCCCCGGAGCGGCTCTACCGCCGCGAAGGCCGCCACATCCTCTCCGAGGCGGTGGCCGGCACCCGACGGCGCGGCGACTCAGAGCACGAGGACCAGGCGATGGGCGCTGCACTCCTCGAGTCCGAGAAGGACCGCCGCGAACACCGCTTCGTGGCCGACGAGGTCGGTCGCAAGCTCGACGGTCTGTGCCGCTCCTATCGCGCCGACCGCGAGGTTTCGCTGCTCAAGCTCGCCCGCCTGCAGCACTTGCGCCGGAGCTTCGTGGGCACGCTGCGCACCGGCGTGGACGACGCTGCGATCGTCGCGGCGCTGCACCCGACGCCGGCCGTCGCCGGCAACCCCACGGCGGCGGCGGTCGCCGAAATATCGAAACGCGAGCCGTTTCATCGCGGCTGGTACGCCGGCCCCCTCGGATGGGTCGGCGCCCGCGGTGCCGACTTCACCGTCGCGATTCGCTCCGGGCTGCTCAGCGGCAACCGGCTGGCGCTTTTCACCGGCGCGGGCATCGTCCGGGGCTCGATGCCGCACGCTGAGTGGGAGGAGTTGGAGAACAAGCTCGCCGGTTTCGTGCGGGTGATCGGCGCGCCATGAGCCGCGAATCGACCGCGCGTCTGAACACCCTCTGGGGCCGGCTCCTCGTGGAGGAACTCGCCCGGTGCGGCGTGACGTTCGTCTGCGTTTCCCCCGGCTCGCGCTCGACGCCGCTGACCGCAGCCGTCGCCGGCAGCGGACGCATCGCGAGCGCGATCTGGCTCGATGAGCGCGGGGCCGCCTTTCACGCTCTCGGCCACGCCCGCGCCACCGGGCGACCCGCCGCGCTGATCTGCACGTCGGGGACGGCGGTGGCCAACTACCTGCCCGCCGTGATCGAAGCCTCGCAGGACGCGGTCCCCCTCGTGGTCGTCACCGCGGATCGGCCGCCCGAGCTGATCGACGCCGGCGCCAACCAGGCAATTCGCCAGCCGGGGATCTTCGGCGACTACGTGCGCTGGTCGTTCAGCCTGCCCGCTCCCGACGCGGAGATCACCGGCCGGCTGGTACTCTCCACCGTCGACCAGGCGCTGCACCGCGCGCTCGGCCCCCCGGCCGGGCCGGTGCACATCAACTGCATGTTTCGCGAACCTCTCGAGCCCATCGGCGCGGAGCCGTGGCCCATCGACATCCCGCAGCGGTGGCGGGAGGGTTCCGGACCGCTCACGGTGTACGCGCGCCCCGAGACTGGCCCGGACGCGGGGAGCCTCGAGCGGATCGCTGCAACCATCACAGCCGCGCGCCGCGGGTTGGTCGTGATCGGCAGCCTGCCCAAGGAGCGCGATCGCGAGGCCGCGGCGGCCTTTTCGGAGCGGCTCGGGTGGCCCGTGGCGGCCGACATCCGCTCGGGCCTGCGCCTCGGACCGGGCCCCACCAACCGTGTGCCCTGTCTGGACCAGCTCCTGCTCAGCCCGCGGGTGCGCTCGTCCTTCACCCCGGACGTCGTCCTCCACGTCGGCGGCCAGACGATCTCCAAGCGCCTCGCCCAGGCGCTGGCCGCGCTGCCGGACGCCACCGTGATCTCGGTGCGGGAACATCCCTTCCGCGACGACCCCGAGCACCGCGTGGCGATCCGCGTGCAATCCGATATCGCACGCTTCTACGAATTGCTAGTTGGGCAGATCGACCCGAGCCTCACAGCGGCCGCGGGTGCCTGGGGGACTCGGTTGTGTGAACTTTCGGCGCTGGCGGAGGCTTGCATCGCCGGCTTTGTCGCTTCGGCCCCCTTCGGCGAGATCGCGGCGGCACGCATCGTGTCACGGGAAATCCCCTCGGGGCACGGCCTGTTCCTGGCCAACAGCATGCCGATCCGCGACATGGAGATGTTCGCGGCCTCCAGCGGCCCGCGCCCCATCGTCGCAGCGAACCGCGGCGCGAGCGGCATTGACGGCATCGTCTCCACCGCGGCCGGGTTTACCTGCGGCCTCGGACGACCCGCAACCCTGATGATCGGGGATCTCTCGCTGCTGCACGACCTGAACGCGCTGGTTCAGCTGCGCGCGCTGCCACAGCCGCTGGTCATCGTCGTGCTCAACAACGGCGGCGGCGGCATCTTCCACTTCCTGCCGATCGCCGGTCATCCCGGCCTGCTCGACCCGTGGTTCACGGCGCCGCACGACGTCGACCTCGGGGCAATCCAGGGTCTCGTCGGCATTCCCTGCCATCGCCCGGCGACTGCCGCGGAGTTCACGTCCATCTATCGCGAAGCCTGTGCGGGCGGGGCATCCGCGATCATCGAGGTGCGCACCGACCGTGCGGAGAACCTCGCCGCGCACCGCGCACTCGGTGAAGCGATCGTTGCGGCGGTCGAGGCCTCGTAGGCCCTTCCCGATGCAACCGTTTTTGAAATCCCCCTTAGTCCCCCTCTGGCAAAGCGGGAAAAGGGGGGATTTAACGCTCCCGGGGTCGTCAAGGCCGACCATTGAGGGGGCCGTCGCGTTTCATAGCGATATCCGAAAAGTGACGAGTCCCTGTCGGCATGCCTGAACCCGTGAGTTCCCTCGCATTCAAGGAGAGCGGCCTGCCGACTGCGCCGACCGTCATGCTGCTGCACGGCTTCATGGGCAGCCGACTCGACTGGTCCCCCGTTACGGAGGTCCTCGCGCGCGCGCACCGCTGCATCGCAGTCGACCTTCCCGGGCACGGAGCGACCGGCGACCCGGCAGCTACGGCCCGATTGGCGCCGGAAGGGAGCTGCGAGTCTCTTTGGACGCCTGATGGGTGCGTCACCGAGCTCGCAGGCATCCTTGCCGCGGCCGGCGGCGGCAGCGTCGTCGGTTACTCCCTCGGCGGGCGCCTCGCGCTGCAGCTTGCCGTCGAGCACCCCGACCTCGTCGCGCGGGCGGTGATCATCTCTGCATCCCCGGGGATCGCCGACGAAGGGGCCCGGCGCGCGCGACGAGGCGAGGACGAACACCGCGCCTGCAGACTCGAGACGCAGGGGCTCGAGCCGTTCCTCGACGACTGGTATCGGCTGCCGCTGTTCGCCCCGCTGCGGGAACATCCGCGCTTTCCGGAGGTCCTCGAGCGACGGCGCCGAAACGATCCGCGCCTGTTGGCCCGCTCGCTCCGCGCGATGGGTGCCGGGGTGCAGCGCCCCCTCTGGGGGGATCTTGCCGGACTTCGGACACCACTGCTGCTGCTCACCGGCGAGCGCGATTCCAAGTTCACCGCACTCGCCTTCAACACGGCAGCGCTCTGCCCGCGGGCCGAGGCCGTGGTCCTGCGCGGCAGAGGCCACGCGCTGGTGGAGGAGGACCCGGAGGCGGTGGCGGAAGAGACGGAGGCGTTTCTCGGCGACTGCCGCTAGCCGCCCGCGGGGATGACTCTCCGCCCCTACTTGATGGCCAGCCGCCACCGGCTTACCATGCAGGCGCGAGTGGCTGAGAACACGGGCAACGACGGGAGGATCCGATGGCAGATATCGCATGGACCGAGGCTCAGGTCTTCACCGACATTCTCTACCACAAGGCCGAGGGGATCGCGAAGATCACGATCAATCGGCCTCGGGTGCGCAACGCGTTCCGGCCGCAGACGGTCGCCCAGATGATGCGGGCGCTCGAGGATGCGCGCGACGACGAGACGATCGGCGTCGTAATTCTGACCGGCGCCGGGGACAAGGCCTTCTGCTCCGGCGGCGACATGAAGGTGCGCGGGGATGCCGGCTACAAGGACGACAAGGGGATCCACCGCCTCAACGTGCTGGATTTTCAACGACAGATCCGTACCTGTCCGAAGCCGGTGGTCGCGATGGTCGCCGGTTACGCGATCGGCGGCGGCCACGTGCTGCACCTGATCTGCGATTTGACGATCGCCGCGGAGAATGCCGTCTTCGGCCAGACCGGGCCGCGCGTCGGCTCGTTCGACGGCGGCTACGGCGCCAGCTACCTGGCGCGGGTTGTCGGCCAGAAGAAAGCCCGCGAGATCTGGTTCCTCTGCCGCCAGTACGACGCGCAACAAGCGCTCGCGATGGGGCTCGTGAACACCGTTGTGCCGCTCGAGCGCCTCGAGGAGGAGACGGTCGCCTGGTGCCGCGAGATCCTCGCCAACTCGCCGCTGGCCATCCGCTGTCTCAAGGCCGCGCTCAACGCCGACTGCGACGGGCAGGCCGGGCTGCAGGAGCTCGCCGGCAATGCCACGCTGCTGTTCTACATGAGCGAGGAGGGGCAGGAGGGGCACAACGCGTACCTCGAGAAACGCAAGCCGGACTTCTCGCGGTTTCCGAAGCGACCGTAGCGTGGCACCGAAACCAGGCGGAAGAGCCTCCCGTTCCCGTTCAAGCTGCGGGGTCCTGTCGCTGCGGACCTCCATCGGCCTCGCTCCGCTCACCCGCTGGAGACCTCCCCTCCGCGCCACCCCTCCGCTCAGCTTGTGCCTCACACCATCGAAATCCTCACGAGTGCGCTGCCCGCGGTTTCTGGTGGCATGACCAGCACATCGGCACGGATTGTGCGGGTCGGGATTCGTTCCTGGGACCTGCCCCTGGCGCGCCCGCTGCGCGTCGGAAGCAGAGGCCTGGAGCGCCGCACCGGGTTGCTGGTCATCATGGAAGACGGCGAAGGACACTCCGGCCTCGGCGAGACGGCGCCCCTGCCGGGGCTGCACCTCGAGAGCGTCGAAGAAGCCGCCACCCAACTCCACGAACTCGCGGGGCATCTGGAAGGCGCGGCCATCCCCGAGGGGTGCCCCGCCCTTGACGGCGCCTTCGAGACCTGGCTAGGCGGACTGAACCTGCACCCGTCGGTCCGGACCGGTGCCGAGGGCGCCGTCCTGACGCTGCTCGCCGATCGCGCCGGGAAGGACCTCCCGCACCTGCTCGCGAACAACCCGGCGGCGCGGGTGCGGATCAACGGCCTGCTCGACGGGGACTCCGCAGCGGTCCTCGAAGGCGCCGCGCGTCTCAGAAATAATGGGTACGCCGCACTCAAAATCAAGGTCGGACGGCGCGACGCCGGTGTCGAGACGGATCTCGTGGCGGCGGTGCGGGCGCTCGTCGGGCAGTCCGTTGCGCTGCGGCTCGATGCCAACCGCGCCTGGGACCTGATGGCGGCCCGGGAGTTCGCGGCGCGTGTTGCGCCCGCCGGAATCGAATATCTGGAGGAGCCGCTGCGCGATTCGAGCGACCTTGCGGCCTTCGTCGCGGACACCCCGATTCCCGTCGCCCTCGATGAAACGCTGCTCGGGTTTTCCCCTCAGGCACCGCCGCCGTTGCAGGGCGTGGCCGCGCTGATTCTCAAGTCCTCGGTGCTCGGCGGCTACGAGCGCTCGCTGGCCTGGGCGCGCCTGGCGCGGCGCCAACGTCTCGCCGCCGTGGTCAGCGCCACCTTCCCCTCCGTGGTCGGCATGGCGCTGGATATCGCCTGCGCCGCCGCGCTCGGGGACGAAACCGCCCACGGACTTGGCACATCATCCGCCTTCGCCGAGGATCTTGGGCGCGCGCCGCTCACGATCGACGGCGGACGCATCGATGCACGACGACTCCCCTTCCGGCCGGCGGAATTCAATCTGGAGAGGACCCGTGTCTTGCGCTGAGCGCACGCGCCGGCCGGCCCGGTTCCCGCTCGAGATCCGGGCGGCCCGCACCCCGGATGCGCCGGCGCTGCTCTACCGTGGGGATGCTGAAAATCCCCTTTGGTCCCCCTTTGCCAAAGGGGGAGACAGGGGGATTTCCAGATTGCTGCCGCAAATCGTGAGTGGATCGGGAACAGAACCTCTTTTCACCATGAGTTTCCGCGAGTTGGATCTGATCACAACCGCCGTGGCGCGGGGACTGCACGCCCGCGGAGTCATGGCCGGCGAGCGTGTCGCACTGCGATTGCCTCCCGGCCCCGCATTCCCGGTGCTGCTGCTCTCGCTTTTGCGCGCAGGCGCCGTCGCGGTGCCGGTCAGCACCCGGCTCCCTCTTGCCGTACTGCCGGACCTCCTCCGGCACATCTGCTGTCGCCGGCTGATTGCCGATGCCGACAACATGACGGGAAACGAGGAAGGGATCGAGTTCGTAGACGCCGCGGGTCTCATCTCAATGGCTTCGATGGAATGTTACGAGAAAACCTACTTTTTCCCACTTTGCCAAAGGGGGAGCGAGGGAGGTTTCCGGAAGGCTGCTATTACTGGCGCTCAAGAGCATCCCGCGGGACCTCCCCTGCCCACGTTCGACCCCACTGCGGATGCCACGATCGTCTTCACATCCGGAAGCACCGGCGCGCCGAAGGCCGCGCTGCACACCTTCGAAAACCACTGGTCGAGCGCGGCCGGCGCGAATCGCAACATCCCGCTACGCCCCGG
>Ga0315283_10003486_pt1 | contig 13448 bp, 13 predicted proteins | sample YL17G09_0_MG_FD_204541 | JGI IMG/M metagenome (GOLD analysis project Ga0315283, IMG submission 204541) | Sediment microbial communities from Yellowstone Lake, YNP, Wyoming, USA - YL17G09_0 | ecosystem: Environmental > Aquatic > Freshwater > Lake > Sediment | place: USA: Wyoming | collected...
GCGGCCCGTCTTCTTCACGGACGTGCAGATCGTGTCGACGTCGAGCGGCACCATCGTGCGCACGTCGATGATCTCGGCGTCGAGCCCCAGGCTGCGCGCCGCCGCCTCGCAGACGTAGATCATCGTGCCGTAGGTGACGATGGTGACCTGGGTGCCCTTGCGCACGACCTCGGCCTTGCCGATCGGCACGGTGTAGTAGCCCTCGGGCACCTCTCCCTTCGGATGAGTGCTCCACGGCACCGCCGGCTTGTTCGGCTCGCCGTCGAACGGTCCGTTGTAGATGCGCTTCGGCTCGAAGAACACGACCGGGTCGTCGTCCTCGATCGACGCGATCAGCAGTCCCTTCGCATCGTAGGGGTTGGACGGCATCACGACCTTGATGCCGCACACGTGCGTGAAGATGCCCTCGGGGCTCTGCGAGTGAGTCTGGCCGCCGCGGATGCCGCCGCCGCAGGGCGTGCGGATCGTCACGGGCGCCCAGAACTCACCGGCGCAGCGGTAGCGAAGACGCGCGAGCTCGCTGAAGATCTGGTCGCAGGCCGGGTAGATGTAGTCGGCGAACTGCACCTCCGCGACGGGCCTGAGCCCGTTCACGCCCATGCCGATGGCCGCGCCGATGATCGCGCCCTCCGCGATCGGCGTGTCGAGCACGCGGTGCTCGCCGTACTTGCGCTGCAGGCCGTCGGTGACGCGGAACACGCCGCCGAAGTAACCCACATCCTCGCCGAGCACCACCACGTTCGGATCGCGGCCGAGCATGATGTCCATGGCGGAGTTGAGTGCCTGGATCATGTTCATCTGCGGCATGGCTCAGCCTCCGAACTCGGCGCGCAGCTGCTCGCGCTGCTTGCGAAGATGCTCGGGCATCTCCTTGAAGACGTCGTCGAACATCAGGTCGCGGTTGAGCCGCGGCCCCTCGTTCATCGTGCCGTACTGCACTGACTCCTTCCAGCTCTCGACCACCTGCTGCTCAAGCTCCTTCGTGAGCGCCGCATGGCGTTCCTCGGACCACTCGCCGATCGAGATCAGGTGCGCCTTGAGGCGCTCGACCGGATCGCCCAGCGGCCACTTCTCGTAGTCGTCCTTCGGGCGGTAGCGTGACGGATCGTCGCTGGTGGAGTGCGCAGCGCCGCGATAGGTCACGTGCTCGATCAACGTCGGGCCTGCGCCAGTGCGTGCGCGCTCGGCAGCCCACTGCGTCACCGCGTAGACGGCCAGGAAATCATTGCCATCGACGCGGATGCCCGCCATGCCGTAGCCCGGGCCGCGCGCCGCGAACGAGCGCTGCTCGCCGCCGGCGAATCCCTGGAACGTCGAGATCGCCCATTGGTTGTTGACGATGTTGAGTATCACCGGCGCCTGGTAGACGGACGCGAACAGCATCGCGTGGTGGAAGTCCGCCTCGGCGCTCGACCCTTCGCCGATCCAGGAGACGGCGATGTCATCCTCGCCCTTGATGGCGGACGCCATCGCCCAGCCCACTGCCTGAGGAAACTGCGTCGTGAGGTTGCCCGAGATCGAGAAGATGCGGCCCTCGAGCCAGTGGTACATCACCGGGAGCTGCCGGCCCTTGCACATGTCGCGCGTGTTCGAGAGCAGCTGGCACATGAGGTCCACCAGCGGCTTGCCGCGCGCCATGTACAGGCCCTGGTTGCGGTACGAGGGGAACAGCATGTCGCCCGGGCGCAGCGCCATCGCCTGCGCCACTGAGACGGCTTCTTCACCGAACGATCGCATGTAGAAGGAGATCTTTCCCGAGCGCTGCGAGCGCTGCATGCGTTCATCGAATATGCGCGTGAGCAACATATGCCGGAGGCCCACCTGCAGTTCGGGCGCGTCCAGATGCGGGTGCCACGGACCGACCGCCCGATGGTCGTCGCCGAGGACGCGCACCAGATCTACCGACAGGTTGCCGATGTCGCGCACCCGTGCGTTGACATCGGGCCGGGCGACGGCGCCGGCCGGCGAGGTCTCGAGGTACGAGAAGTCGGGTTCTTCGCCCGGGCGGGAGTACGCCTTTGGCGTGTGCAATCGGGATCGTCGGGGCATGGGTCGCTCGATGCTTGGAAGGGGCCGCGGGACGGCCGTAGATTAACCTCGTCCGGCGCAAGTGGTTGAATTTGTTGCGACGCATTGCAACAATGCGGAACAGGCGTTTCTAATTGGTTTGTTCCATGGAAGAAAAATCCCGCCCCGTTCTGGACAAGCTCGACCTGCGGATCCTCGACCTGCTGCAGCGCGAGGGTGCCCTGCCCGTCGCAGAAGTGGCGGCCCGCACCGGCCTGTCCACGACGACCTGCTGGCGACGCATCCAGCAGCTCGAGCAGTCCGGCGTCATCCGCGGCCGCGTTGCGCTGCTCGACCGCGCCGCCCTGGGCCTCGACGTGACCATCTTCGCGCACGTGAAGCTCTCGACCCAGGGACGCGACGCGATAGCGGCGTTCGCCGAGGCGATTCGCGAGCGCCCCGAGGTGCTCGACTGCTACACCACCATGGGCGAGTGGGATTTCATGCTTCGCGTGGTCACGCGCGACATCAAGGCCTACGAGGCTTTCTACCTCGATCACCTGTCGAAGCTGCCGAACGTGCAGTCGATCAACTCGTCGGTCACGGTCACGGTGATCAAGGAGACCACGGTCCTGCCCATAACCTGAACCGGCCGCCCGACCGCCGCTTCTGGTAACGTTCGGCGAATAAGAATCCGGGGGATGGGTACTCGATGACGCTGCTGCTGCAGCTCCTTTGGCTTGCGATTCCGGTGATCGCATCCGGCCTCGTGCATCTCGTCGTGCTGAAGCTCGACCTGCTGCCGGGACTGCGCGCGCTGTCGATCGACGGCGGCACGACATTCCGCGGCAAGCGCGTATTCGGCGACAACAAGACGTGGCGCGGGGCGCTCGTCACGATCACGACCATGACAGTCACCGCGTGGGTACTGGCGCAGGTGCACGCGTGCTGCTGGCACCTGCCTACGCTGGCGCCGTTTGCCGAGACGCATCCTGTCGCCTGGGGATTGCTGCTCGGCTGCGGCTACATCGCGGGCGAGTTGCCGAACAGTTTCGTCAAGCGGCAGATCGGCATCGGCCCGGGCAAGGGCGGCGAGGGAATCACCGGTTGGATCTGCTGGGTCGTCGACCAGCTCGACAGCCTCGCAGGGATGCTGCTCTTCACCTGGCCGGTCTGGCAGCCGCCACTGGCGCTCGTGCTGCTGCTCGTCGCAATCATGCTGGTCGCGCATCCGATCGGCGCGTGGGTCATGGTCCTGGTGGGCCTGAAGGATCGCGTCGGATGAACATCAATAGAAGGGAAGCCTGCCTGCTGCTCGCAGCCTCGGTGGTCGCGCGGCCCGCACTGGCTTCGGAGCCGCAAGCCATGCTGAAGCGAAAGATCCCGTCGTCGGGCGAGCAGATCCCGGTGATCGGCATGGGCTCGTCGAACACGTTCGATGTCGCGGACTCCGCCGCCGCGACGGCCCCGTTGCGGGAAGTGCTGCGTGCGTTCGCGGACGGCGGCGGTACGGTCATCGACACGTCCCCGATGTACGGCCGATCCGAAACCGTGCTCGGCGACCTGATCGCGGATGCCGGACTGCGGCCACGCCTCTGGCTCGCAACGAAAATCTGGACGCGCGGCCGGGAGGCCGGCGCAGCGCAGATTGCCGAATCCATGCGACGCCTGCGCACCGATAAGCTCGAGCTGCTGCAGATCCACAACCTGCTCGACTGGCGCGAGCACTTGCCGACGGTGCGCTCGCTTGAGCGCACGGGCAAGGTCCGGTACTCCGGCATCACGCACTACCGCGCCGACGCACATGCGGAGCTCGAACGAGTGCTGACCGAGGAGCGCTTCGACTGGCTGCAGGTCAACTACTCGCTGGCCGAGCGCGCGGCCGACGCGCGGCTGCTGCCGTTCTGCCGCGACAAGGGCATCGCCGTGATGGCGAACCGTCCGTTTGCGGATGGCGAGATGTTCGCGCGCGTGCGGGGCAAGCCGCTGCCGCCGTGGGCGGCGGAATTCGGTTGCAGCTCGTGGGCGCAGTTCTTCCTGAAGTACGTCGCGTCGCACCCGGCCGTCACTTGCGCGATCCCGGCAACCTCGAACCCCGCCAACATGCGCGACAACTGCGCGGCCGGCGTGGGTCCGCTGCCGGACGAGAAGCAGCGCGCGAGGATGCGCGAATACTGGGATGCCCTATAGGCGCCGCCACAGCGCCCGGCCGACCAGCCGCGCCTTCGTCCCAAGGTCGAAGCGTTCGAGGTTGGTCTTCAGGATGCCTTCAGTGAAGCGGGTGCGCTTCGAGTAGTCCACAGCGACGTCGACGATCACGGGCCGCCGGGTCGCTGCGAAAGCAAAGGCCTCGTCGAGACCGCGCTCGATGTCCATGTCGCCCGCCATGCGGACGAATGCAGCACCCGTTGCCTGTGCGACGCCCGCGACGTCCAGCGGCCCGAGCACAGTGCAGGTCTTGCGGTTGTACGGGATCTCCTGGGCCTGCGCGATCTGTGCGAGTTCGCCGTCGTTGAAGACGAACACGATCACGCCGAGTTCGTTCGCGGTCGCCGTCGCGAGCTCGAGGGCCGTCATCCGGAACGCGCCATCGCCGACGATGCCCACGACCTGCGCGCCCGGGCGCGCGAGCTTAGCGCCGATCGTCGCCGGAACGCAGTAACCCATGCAGTTGAAATCGGTGGGCGAGATGAAGCCGCGCCCGTGGTGGATCGGCATCAGTTCCGCCGCGAGGAACGTGTGGTTGCCGTCGTCCACCACGACCATCGCATCGTCCGCGAGTCTCGCGCGGAGCGCGGCGAAGAACCGCGCGGGATTCACGCGGCCCTGCGGATCGTGCGCCAGCCACTCGTCGCGGTAGGCCGCCTTGTCGGCGACGATTCGCGCGGCCACGCCTGACCGGCGCACTTCGGATCCTGGGATCGCGGGAAGCTCGGCGAGCACGCGTCGCAGCACGGCGCCGGCATCGCCCTCGAGCGCGACGCGGGCCGGATAGTTCGCATCGAAGACGTCGGGATTGATATCCACGTGAACCAGGTTCGCCGGCGGTTCGTACCCGTAGCTGCCGGTCGCGATCTCGCCAAAGCGCGTACCGACCGCGAGCATGCAGTCGCAGTCCCGCAACGCGTTCTCGACCGCGGGCACCGCGGCGCGCCCCAGGCAGAAACCCGCGTGCAGCGGATGATTGGCCGGAAAGGCGCTGAGACCCTGCAGCGTGGTGCTGACCGGGGCGCCCAGGCGCTCAGCCATCTCCACGATCTCGCGGCCAGCGTCGACGGCGCCCCAGCCCACGAACAGGCAGGGCGAGCGCGCGGACGAGAGCAGCCTCGTCGCCTCGGTGATCGAGACGGCGGAGCAGCGCTCATCGGGCACGACGTGCACGGGCGGCTCGTGGACCGCGCCCGGGTCGCCCGTCAGCAGCTGCAGGTTGACCGGGATCTCGACGAACACCGGTCCGGGCTCACCGCTCGTGGCAACGCGCACCGCCTCGTAGATCGTCGGGATCACGTCCGCGTGCCGCTCGACCAGCCACGTGCCCTTGGTGATTGGCTTCAGCAGCGCGTGCTGGTCCACGTCGTGCAGCTGGTAGCGCCGTCCCGTATCGCGACGGATTCCGCCGGCGATGACCAGCATCGGGATCCCGTCGAGAAAGGCCTCGGCGATGCCGCTCGCCGCGTGGGTCACGCCCGCCGCCGGCACGATCACCAGCGTGCCGAGACTCGTGCCGGAGCGGCTCACCGCATCCGCCATGAATGCCGCCCCACCTTCGTGCGTGACGAGCACGGGCGTGATGCCCGGGGACTTTGCCAGTTCGTCGTAGATCTCGGTGTTGTGAACACCCGGTATGCCGAACGTGTAGCGGACGCCCACGTTCTCGAGGGCTTCTCGCAGCAGGGACGCAGCCGTTCGGCTCATGATGATTCTTCCGGGCAGCAGCTTTGGACACATTCTAACCAGCGAGGGCCCGCGCACCCAGCGATCGCCGCGAGCAGTGCTAGAGTGCGCCGCACGCACCGGAGACGGGAAATGCAATTCGTCCTGTTCACTCTTGTCGGAATCGCGCTGTACTACGTGTCCGACCGGGTCGTCCTGGCACTCGAGCGCAAGGCTGGCCGCGTGTTCGAGCACCGCAGCATGATCTTCTTTGCAATCCTGCTCGCGCTGGCACTCATCGTTTTTGCGGCAGTGCAGCGCCTCGCTCCGGGGCCCTGAGTCATCCGTTGGCCGCCTTTTTTTGCAGTGCAGTTGATCCAGATCAAGGTGGCGGGCGCCGATCATCCGTATTAACCTCGGGCGACGAGGGCGCCGAAGCCGGCCTAGGGCGGCTGCGGATCGATAAATAAAGCAACTCGACAGGGGGCTGACCATGACCGGATCCGATCCGCATCGCGACGATGATGCGTCGTCGCGCGAGCGCATTCCATTTTTCCAGCGGCTGCTGGACAACCACTTCCTGCTGCTCTTTCTCGGCGTGACCATGCCGACGGTGCTTTACCTCATCTGGGGAATCATGGAAATCATCCAGATCCCACTCGCCACACCCTGAGGGAGCCCAGCCATGGCCATCACGCCGCCGAGCGAACGGATCTGGTTCAAGGAACCGATCCACAAGGTCGAACTCATCTGGATCATCGTCGCATTCCTGTGGGGACTGACGATGTTCTTCACAATGATCTGGTGGCACGGGTTCGGCCAGCAGAACCTCTCGAACGAGGCCTATCGCACCACGCCAGCGCAGTACGCGGCGAAGGTCGACGCGATGATCGCGGCACATACCGTGCGGCAGGAAGGCGTCTTCCCGGTCGTGCACCCGCCGCCGGGCAGCGACGTGTACCTGATGGGACGCGTCTACATGTGGTGGCCGATGCTCGAGCTGGAAAAGGGCCAGAGCTACCGGCTGCACCTGTCATCGATCGACCTGCAGCACGGCTTCTCGCTGCAGCCCCTCAACATCAACCTGCAGGTCCATCCCGGCTACGAGATGGTGGTCAACATCACGCCGACTTCCTCGGGCGAGTTCGGCATCGTCTGCAACGAGTACTGCGGTCTTGGTCACCACACGATGACCGGCCGCATCTACGTGCTCGACAGGACCTGAGGTGATGCCATGACAACACATGCCGCTTTCCGCATCTGCCCGACCACGGGCCTCAAGGTCGATCGCGCCGCGGAGAACCTGATCAAGGTGAACGCCGTGGCGGCTGTCGTATTCCTGCTGCTGGGAGGCCTCTTCGGCCTGTCGGTCGCGCTCACGCGCTGGCCGGCCGTGCACTTGCTGCCGGCCGAGTGGTTCTACCTGGCCCTCACGGCTCACGGTTTCGACGTGCTGCTCGCGTGGATCATCTTCTTCGAGATGGCGATCCTGTATTTCGCCTCGGCGGTGCTGCTCAACTGCCGTCTCGCCGCTCCGCGCTGGGCCTGGGCCCAGTTCGGGCTCATGCTCACCGGCGCGCTGATCGCGAACGTCACGGTACTGCAGGGCAACTCCTCGGTGATGTTCACCTCCTATGTCCCGCTGCAGGCGTCGCCCTGGTTCTACCTCGGCCTCATCCTGTTCGCCGTGGGCGCGCTGATCGGCTGCGCCGTGTTCTTCGGCACGCTCGTCATCGCCAAGGACGAGAAGACCTACGAGGGATCCGTGCCGCTCGTGACGTTCGGCGCGATCACGGCGGCGATCATCGCCGTGTTCACGCTAGCGTCGGGCGCCATCATCCTGATCCCGACCTACCTGTGGTCGCTCGGTATCATCAGCAACATCGACCCGCTGATGTACAAGCTGGTCTGGTGGGGCATGGGGCACTCCTCGCAGCAGATCAACGTCTCGGCGCACGTCGCGGTCTGGTACGCGATCGGCGCGATGGTGCTGGGCGCGAAGCCGATCTCGGAGAAGGTCAGCCGCATGGCCTTCCTGATGTACATCCTGTTCCTGCAGCTCGCCAGCGCACACCACCTGCTGGTGGAGCCCGGCGTGAGCTCGAGCTGGAAGATCTTCAACACGAGCTACGCGATGTACCTCGCGGTGCTCGGCAGCATGATCCACGGCCTGACCGTGCCCGGCTCGATCGAAGCCGCCCAGCGCGCCAAGGGCTTCAGCAAGGGACTCTTCGAGTGGCTGCGCAAGGCGCCCTGGGGCAACCCGGCCTTCGCCGGCATGTTCATGTCGCTGGTGCTGTTCGGCTTCCTCGGCGGCATCTCCGGTGTCGTGATGGGGACCGAGCAGATCAACCTGATCATGCACAACACGCTTTACGTGCCGGGCCACTTCCACGCGACGGTGGTCGCCGGCACGACGCTCACCTTCATGGCGATCACCTACCTCTTGGTGCCGCTCATTTTTCGCCGCCACGTGATGTTCCCGAAGGTCGCCCAGCTGCAGCCGTACGTGTTTGCAATCGGCATCGCCGGGATCTCGCTGTTCATGATGGGCGCCGGCACGCTCGGCGTGCCGCGGCGGCACTGGGACATCACATTTGCGGACGCGCTGACGTCGTTCCAGTTCCCGCCTGCCGCGTTCCTGATGCTGGCGCTGAACGGCATTTTCGCCTGCATGGCGGCGCTCGGCGGGGCGATGTACATCTTCGTGGTCGTCAGTTCGGTTTTCTTCGGCCGGAAGATCGGCGACAACGAGAAGGTGCAGCTCGGCCCGGTCACCGGATCGCAGTCGGCGGCCGCGGTTGCCCATTACGGCAGCGCCGGGACATTGAAGATCCCGGGCACCGTAACGCTGGTGGGCGTGTTTTTCGTATCCTTCGTGCTCTATTACTACGTGAACTGGAAATACCTGGCGGAGCTCTGGCCGCTCAGGTAGGAACGCGCCGTGAACAGTACCGCAGGGGTCGTATCCGAGGACGCCGCCAGGCCGCGTGCAGCCTGGCGGTCGCTCGCCGAGATCTTCAAGCCGCGCATCGGCTTCGAGATCATGCTGGCCGGGGTCGCCGGCGTAGCGATGGCAGGTGGCAGCGGACTCGAGGTGGGCGCCCTCCTGACGCTCGCCGCCTCGATCTTCGTCGCCGCCTGCTCGGCAGGCGCCCTCAATCACGTGGCGGAACGCGACCTCGATGCGCGCATGTCCCGCACGCGCTCGCGGCCGTTCGTCACCGGCGCGCTCGCCGGAGACACGCGTTGGTACCTGCTGGTCGCGGCACTGCTGGTCGCCGCAGTGACGGCGGCTGGCTGGGCCACCAACTGGCTTGCGGCGGCCTACGTGTTCCTCGGCGCGTTCACCTACGGCGTCGTCTATACGCTCTGGCTCAAGCGGCGCACCTGGATGAACATCGTCATCGGAGGGCTTGCCGGCAGCTTCGCAGTACTCGCGGGCGCTGCAGCCATCGATCCGATGCCTGGAGCGTCGGCATGGGTGTTCGCAGTCGTGCTGTTCCTCTGGACGCCCCCGCACTTCTGGAGCCTGGCAATGTACTACCGGCAGGACTACGCCGACGCCGGCGTGCCGATGCTGCCGGTGGTGTTCGGTGACCGCATCGCGGCCCAGGCCATCTTCTGGCACGCGATACCCCTGGTGCTGGTCTCGCTCGTTCCGCTCGCGCTCGGCGCGGGCTGGATCTACGGCGTAGGTGCAGTGACCGGGGGGGCGTACTTCATCAAGCGCACGTACCTTCTCTCGCGTAGCCAGACACCGAGCAACGCGATCCGCAGCTTCCTTGCTTCCCTGCTGCAGCTTGGGCTGTTGCTGGCCGGCGCAATCGTCGAAGGCGCCGTGACTGGCAGCCTTGTCCACTTCTGACCCATGCGTCGCACTCACGCTGCCGGTCTCGGTTGGCGGGCCGGGCTGGCAGTCGTGCTGCTCGCGCTCGTCCTCCCCGCCGGCGCGCAGCGCCTCGACGACCGTGACGCGCTGCGCATCAGCCAGGCGGCCGTCGGCCGGGCGCTTGGGTCCTACACGCTGACCGATGCGAACGGCGAGCGGTTCACGCTCGAGCAACTGCGCGGGCGACCTGCGGTATTGAGTCTCGTCTACACGAGCTGCTATTACGTCTGCTCCGGTCTTACGCTGCACCTGCGCGATGCCGTGAAAATCGCGCGGGACACGCTCGGGGAGGACAGCTTCTCCGTGGTCACCGTCGGCTTCGATACGCCGAACGACACCCCCGATCGCATGCGCGCCTACGCCCGCGAACGCGGCATCAGCGTACCCGGCTGGCGGTTCGCCTCGGCGGACGCCGACACGATGGCACGGCTGGTGCGCGACGTGGGCTTCACGTATTTCCCGTCGCCCAAGGGCTTCGATCACGTCACGCAGACGACGATCATCGGGGCCGATGGGCGCATCATGCTGCAGGTTTACGGTGCGGATTTCGCCACGCCGCAACTGGTCGAGCCACTGAAGAAGCTGGTCTGGGGCGGCAACCTGGACCGCACCACGCTGGACGGGCTGCTCAACTCGGTGAAGCTCTTCTGCACGATCTACGACCCGGCGAGCGGGCGCTACCGGTTCGACTACTCACTGATCGTCGAGATCGTTACCGGCGCGCTCGCGCTCGGCATCGCGGCTGCGGGAATCCTGGCAGCGCTGCGCAACGTGCGCTGAGAGCGGCGCGCCAAGGGAACGCAAAGGGAGCCAGGAATCTTGCAAGCGATCAAGCGCGGCCTGCGGGCTGTCTTCCAGCGTATCGAGGCCGCGTTCGAGGGCGCATTCGGCGCGCGACTGAATCCCCTCACCCAGCTCGGGACTCTCGGCTGGTATCTGTTCTGGATCGTCACGGTCAGCGGCATCTACGTCTACTTCTTCTTCGACACCGGCGTGACGCAGGCCTGGGAGTCGCTCGACCGGCTGAGCCGCGACCAGTGGTGGCTCGGCGGCATCATGCGCAGCCTGCACCGTTATGCCTCGGACGCGATGGTCGTCGTCATCGTGCTGCACGCGACGCGCGAGTTCGCGATGGATCGCATGCGTGGCAACCGCTGGTTCCCGTGGGTCACGGGCATCCCGCTGCTGTGGTTCCTGTACGCCTGTGGCATCACGGGCTACTGGCTCGTCTGGGATCAGCTGGCGCAATACGTGGCAGTGGCCACGACGGAGTGGCTCGACACGATCGGGATCTTTGCCGAACCGATCGCTCGCAACTTCGTCGCCAGCAACCGGCTGAGCGGGCGCTTCTTCACGCTGATGGCGTACATCCACATCGCGGTTCCGCTGTTGATGCTGCTGTTCATGTGGGTGCACATACAGAGGCACGCACATGCGCGGGTCAACCCGCCGCGTGCGCTCGGGGTGGGGACGCTCTTGGGTCTCGTCGCGCTGTCGCTGCTGCACCCGGCCATGAGCCAGGCCCCGGCGGACCTCGATCGCGTGCCGTTCAGCCTGGGGTTCGACTGGTTCTATCTCGGCGTGTATCCGCTGCTCGAGCACATGGACGGCGGCACGCTGTGGCAGCTGCTGGTGGGCGGCAGCCTGTTTATGACGCTGCTGCCCTGGATGCCGCCGCTGCGCAAAGCGCCACCAGCCGCGGTAGACCTCGCCAACTGCAACGGGTGTGCGCGCTGTTTCGCGGACTGCCCGTTCGGCGCGATCGACATGGTGCAGCGGACCGACGGACTCAAGTACGAACAGCAGGCCCTGGTGTATGACAACCTGTGCATGAGCTGCGGGATCTGCGTCGGTGCATGCCCGACCGCCACGCCTTTCCGGCGGACGGGAAACCTGTCCGCGGGCATCGAGTTGCCCGACCGCAGCATCGCCGGGTTGCGCGACCAAGTCGCCAGTGCGGGGGCTGCGCTCGCCGGCACCGAGCGTGTGATGATCTTCGCCTGCGCGCACGACGCGGGCTCACGGGATCTCGCGGCCGCTGACACCGTCGTGATCAGCCTCCCGTGCGTCGGCATGCTGCCGCCGTCCTTCATGGACTTCGTGCTGTCGCGACATCACGCGGACGGAGTGCTCATCTCCGGTTGCGCCGGGCAGGACTGCTTCGAGCGACTCGGGGACCAGTGGACGGAGCAGCGGATCGCCAACCAGCGCGATCCACACCTTCGCGACCGTGTATCCCGGGACCGGGTCGCGGTCTGCTGGCAGAATCCGACCCGCCCGGGCGGATTGCGCGAGTCGCTGAAGCAGTTCCGGTCACACCTGCGAGAAGGCGACACGGCACCGCGGCGGGCGGGATCGTCCGCCTGGCGCTCCCTGCCGAGGGGCCTGCCGCTGCCGCTCAAGTGGGCCGGGCAGGGAGTCGCCTATGCGGCACTCGTCGCGTGCATAGGATTCCTCGCGACACGGCCGGCCTACAGCAACCTGCCTGAGGGGCAGGCGTTGCTCAAGCTAAGCTTCACGCACGCCGGTGAGCCGTTGAAGCCCTGCAGGCACTTTACTCATGAAGAGCTCGGCAAGATGAAATTCAGAGATCGCAGCGCGACGAGCTGCGAACGCGGCCGCTGGCCCGTATACGTCGAACTCGACCTCGACGGCAAGGCGTTGTACCGGGGCGAGCATCAGCCGGCCGGACTCTGGGACGATGGCCCCTCCTCCGTGTACCGGCGATTCGAGATTCCCGCCGGTCGCCATCGCCTGGACATCCGCCTGCGCGACGACGGCTCCAGCTCTGGCTTCGACTACCATGACTCGCGGGAAGTGACGATCGCCCCAGGCGAGAATTTCGTCGTCGACTTTCGCGGGACAGGCGGCGGGTTCCTGTTCGGCCGGGCCGGTCGGCCTGTCGACGCGGCGGCGAAGCCATGACGCTGCTGCAATGGCGTGACGACTTCCGCGTCGGCATCGACGAGGTCGATCACGAGCACCAGGAACTCATCGGCCTGATCAACGATCTGCACGCAGCGCTCGGGACCGAACGCGCAGGCGAGCGCGTCGAGGAATTCCTCGGCGAGATCTTCGCGCGGATCTCGGCACACTTCGCGCTCGAGGAGAAGGTGATGCAGGCGCGTCGCTACGACGAATCCGCCGGGCACAAAGCGGATCACGAGCGGTTGCTCGACGACCTGCGCGACCTAATGGACGCACAGGCCGAGGGCAGCCAGCTCGACGACGAGGCTTTCTCCGCCAGGCTCGGCGCCTGGTTCGGACGGCATTTCCAGACACAAGACGCGCGGCTGCACAGGTTTCTCGTGCGCTGAGGCGGCTCCAGTTCCAGCTCCCAGTGGCTCGCGTTGCGTAACCAAGCAGACATCCGGTACAAGTTGTCCGGCCTGCGGGCGGACCATCCCGCGTAACATCCCGCACTACGATGGGAAAAGTCAGCATTGCGGTCATCGGAGCAGGCATTGCCGGGCTTGCCTGCGCGATGGAGCTCTCGCGCGCCGACGCGCTCGTCACCGTGTTCGAGCGTTCGCGCGGCCTTGGCGGCCGGCTCGGCACGCGGCGGCAGGGCAACTTCGCCTTCGACCACGGCGCACAGTTCGTCACGGCGCGCAGCCGCTCGTTCGTGAAGTACGTCGAGGTCGCGGGCCGGGCCGGCGCCGCCGCGCGCTGGAAG
>Ga0315283_10003487_pt1 | contig 13448 bp, 15 predicted proteins | sample YL17G09_0_MG_FD_204541 | JGI IMG/M metagenome (GOLD analysis project Ga0315283, IMG submission 204541) | Sediment microbial communities from Yellowstone Lake, YNP, Wyoming, USA - YL17G09_0 | ecosystem: Environmental > Aquatic > Freshwater > Lake > Sediment | place: USA: Wyoming | collected...
CGACCGGGGTCGCCGCCTCCCCCCGGCGGGCCACGTCGAGGGCTCGCTCCAGGGCCGAGCGGACGGCCGCCGGGTCAACGGCGGGACCGCTCAGGTCGCGTCCTCGACGATGGCGTCGGCCTGCTCGGCGGTCACGGGTTCGATGTGGTCGCCGTTGCCACACCAACGACAGGCCACCTGCTCCACCTTCTCGTCGAGGACCTCTTCGTCCTCCACGGACAGCTCGCCGCCGACCGTGTAGTGGTGGAAGGCCCGGGTCCGGCGGCTGAGGACCACGTCGAAGCGGGTCAGGTTCCCGCAGGCGGTACAGCGGAAGCGCCGGGCGGTCACAGCTCAACCGTACCGACGCGCCACCATGCTTGACGTGACGAACAACTGTTCGCCATGATGCGGCCGGTGCCGGTGCCGGGACAGGCCACCCTCGACGATCTGGGCACGCCGCTGTCCCAGGTCACGTTCTGCGTCATCGACCTCGAGACCACGGGCGGCTCGGCCGCCGAGGACCGCATCACCGAGGTCGGCGCCGTCCTCCTGCGGGGCGGCGAATGCCTCGGGACCTTCCAGACGCTGGTGAACCCCGGGCGCACGGTTCCGCCGGTCATCACCGTGCTGACGGGCATCACCGACTCGATGCTCGTGCCCGCCCCCCGCATCGAGGCCGTACTCCCCTCGCTGCTCGAGTTCTGGGGGGACGCCGTGCTCGTGGGCCACAACATCGCCTTCGACCTCGGCTTCCTGCGAGCGGCCTGCGAGCGCACCGACCGGTCCACGCCCGCGGTCCCCCGGGTCGACACCGTGGCCCTGGCCCGTCGCCTGTTCGGCGACGAGGTCCGCAACCACAAGCTGGGCACCCTGGCCGAGCAGCTCCGGCTCGACCACAGGCCCAGCCACCGGGCCCTGGACGACGCGTTGGCCACCGGCGACCTCCTCCACGTTCTGCTGGAGCGGGCGGCTCGCCTCGGCGTGCTCGGCCTCGACGACCTGCTGGGCCTGCCCAAGATCGACCGCCACCCCCAGGCGGCCAAGCTGAAGCTGACCAACCAGCTCCCCCGCCGGCCCGGCGTCTACGTCTTCCGGGACCGGGACGGCCGCCCCCTCTACGTCGGCAAGGCCTCCAACCTGCGCACCCGGGTCCGCAGCTACTTCTCCAGTGACCGACGCCGGAAGGTGGCTCAGCTCCTGCGGGAGACGGTGCGCATCGACCACACCGTGTGCGACGGCCCGCTGGAGGCCGAGGTGCTCGAGGTCCGCCTCATCGCCGAGTGGACACCCCGCTTCAACAAGGTCGGGACCCGGGCCGGTGCCTACACCTACCTCAAGCTGACCTGTGGCGAGGCCTTTCCCCGCTTGTCGGTCGTGCGCACGACCCGAGACGACGGCGCCTTCTACCTCGGCCCGCTCCCGAGCACCCGCTTCGCCAAACGGGTGGCCGAGGCCATCGAGTCCACCGTGGCGCTGCGCCGGTGCTCGGGTCGGCCCACCGGCTGCCGGGAGGCCGCCTGCGCCCCGGCCCAGCTCGGCGTGGCCACCTGCCCCTGTGCCGGGTCGGTGACCGCCGAGGAGTACGACCGGCTGGTCCAGCGCACCCTGCGGGGCCTCACCCGCGAGCCCGAGCTCCTCCTGGCCCCGCTGCGGGAGCGCATGGCCGCGCTGGCCCGAGATCAACGCTTCGAGGAGGCCGCCGACGTCCGGGAGCGGGCCGCCGCCCTCAGCACCGCGCTCGAGCGCCAGCGCCGGCTGGACCGCCTGCGCACGGCCGGCCGGGTCGTCATCGAGTTGGACGACGGCGGGGGTGCCGAGCTGGTCGACGGGCACCTGCTGGCCTCGTGGGCCGACCACCAACCCACCCTGGGCCTGGAAGCCGCCCGACCGCCGAGTGGCGTCGTGGTCGGCCGGGACGAGGTCGACGAGCTGCTCTGCGTCTCCCGCTGGCTGGACGAGCGGGCCGGCCAGGTGCGTCTCACCCACTGCGACGGGGGGCTGGCCTCGCCCTATCCCCGGCTGCCCAGCTTCACCCCCCGACGACGGAGGCGTCGGCCGGTAGCCTGAGCGACGTGCCCGAGGCGCTCGTCGCTCTGCTCAGCATCACCGTCCTCGTCGGCGCCGTGGTCCTCCCGCTCGTGATCGTGCGTTGGCGTCTGCGGCGGCGTAACCGGGTCCACCCCAAGGTCCCCTCGCCGGCCCCGTTGAGCTGGCTCGTCGCCCCTTCGGCCCCCGCGCGCCTCCACCGTCGCCTGCAGGTCACCGTGCGGGTCGCCTCGACCCACACCGGCCGCCAGGTCCCCCTCGCCGTGGCCGAGCACGCCGTCGAGCTGGATCGCCGGGTCGTGCTCGCCGCCCGCCGGCCCCATGGCGCCCGCGGTGCGCTCCTCCGGGACCTGCGGGCCGAGGCCGACGAGTTGGACCGCCTGGCCATGGCCGTCCGCCGGCCCCTCGACGCCGAGGCCGTCGGCGACCCCTACGAGCGCCTGGCCACCCTGGCCGAGGCCCACGCCGAACTCGACGCCCTGGACCACACCCTCCGGTAAGCCCTACCGGAGGTTCAGGCTGCACGTCGCCCGGGCCCGTTCACCCCCGAACGCCACGCTCCGTGGGTACGACCCGCAGCCCGAGGGGCCGACGTCAGGGCTGGGCCGACAGGCGGGTGCTGACGGCGACGACTTGGGCGAGCTTGGCTTCGGCTCGGCCGTCGTCGATGGCGGCCTGGGCCAGGACGACACCTTCGGCCAGGTCGGCGGCCGCGTCGGCGACCAGGAAGCCGGCAGCGGCGTTCAGGACGACGATGTCCCGGTGGGGTCCGGCGTCGCCGGCCAGCACCCGGCGAGCCGCCTCGGCGTTGACCTCGGCCGTCCCGCCCAGCAGGTCGTCGGGCTCGGCCTTGGCCAGACCGAACGCCGTCGGATCGACCTCGTAGCTCGTCACGGCACCGTCCCGTAGTTCGTGGACGGTGCTGGCGGCGGTCGTGGTCAGCTCGTCCAACCCGTCGCCGCCGTGCACGACGAGGGCCCGTACGGCCCCGGCGGCCTCCAGGACGCCCAGCAGGCGGTCGGCGACGCCGGCGTCGGCGACACCCACGACCTGGCGGCGGACGCCGGCCGGGTTGGCGATGGGGCCGAGGATGTTGAACGCGGTGGGGATCCCCAGCTCGCGGCGGGACGGGCCGGCGTGGCGCATCGAGGCGTGGAAGAGCGGGGCCATGGCGAAGCCGAACCCGGTTTCGACCACCGATGCGGCCACCTGCTCGGGGCCCAGGTCGATGGCGATGCCCAAGACCTCGTAGACGTCGGCCGAGCCGCACTGGGAGGAGGATGCCCGGTTGCCGTGCTTCAGCACGGGCACGCCCCCGCCGGCCAGCACGAGGGCGGCGATGCTGGAGACGTTGATCGTGCCGGCCCGGTCGCCGCCGGTGCCGCAGGTGTCGATGGCGTCGATGTCGTCGGGCAGGATGATGTGCTCGGCGGCGTCGAGCATGGCCTGGCGCAGCGCGGCCAGTTCCTCGACCGTCTCGCCCTTCATGCGCAGGCCGACGACGAAGCCGGCGATCTGCGCCGGGGTGGCGTCGCCCGCCAGGATCTCGCCCATCGCGGCGCGTGCGACGGCGGGATCGAGGTCCCGCCCGGCCGTGACCTCGCCCAGGACGGCGGGCCAGCCCACGAACGACTCAGCCACGTGGGCGACGGATCACGTCAGTTGGAACGACGGCGCTGGCGAATGATCCGACGACGCTCCTTCTCGGTGGCGCCGCCCCAGACCCCGTCCCGCTCGCGGGATCCGAGGGCGTGCTCGAGGCAGGCCGGCTGCACGGCACACTGGCCACACACCGACTTGGCCGTCTCGGCCTCCTCCTCGGACACCGGGTAGAAGATCTCCGGGTCGAGTCCCCGACACGCAGCCTGGTCGTTCCAGATCTCGGCAATGGCCATAGGTTCCGCTCAGCTCCCCTCGGTAGCCCCCCGTCTCGGGGCCCGACCCCCCTTGGTCGGCACGGCGCAGTATTGGCAATCCCGCGCCGCCGACGCAAGGCGGAACTGACGCCGATGTCAGCATCGGCTGACGGATCGTCAGATATCAGCCCCGGAGATCATCGAGGAGCTCGGCCCGGGTCGCCTCCGACAACTCGACCTCATGGGTGTAGGCCGCGTGGGTCACCGCCAGGGTGACCGGCCCGTCGGCGAAGGCGGCCACCTCGTCGGCGTCGAGGTCGAAGTGGACGTAGTGCACCGAGGCGGTGATCTCCTCGCGAGTGAGCTGACGCAGGTGGGCCTCGTCGACACGGCACCGGACCCGACGCTGACCCGACGGGCCGAGGCGCAACTCGACCTCGGTCTCGATGCCGACCAGCCTCGGCAGCCATTCCTCGAGCTGGCCCTTGTCGGTCAGTTCCACGAACAGGGTGGCGCTGACCTGGCCCGGCTCGGGGATGAGCGGGTTGTAGGTGTCCAGCTCGGACTGGATGCCCTGGTCGGTGATGATCTTCTCGACCCGGGCCATCTCCTGGATCTGGAACCGGATGGTGTCCCGGTTCTCGAACACCAGGGTGACGAAGGGGCCCACGGCGACACGGCGGCGACGCTTCAGGGCGATGACGTGGCGGCGGAAGTCCTCACGCTCACGCTCGTAGGCCCGCTGGTCGACGATGTCGTCGATGGTGAGGGGGACGGACAGGGGGGGCCTCCTCGATCGATGGGAGTCACGTCGGTCCCAACCCCCGGTGGCGCCGGAGCGCCGACCGGGAGCCGGGCGGACGGAACGGTTCTAGGAGAGGTTCTCCAGGCCGGCGGTGAAGCGACCGGCGTGGCTCTTCTCGGCCCGGGCCAGGGTCTCCAGCCACTCGGCGATCTCCTCGAAGCCCTCGTCGCGGGCCGTCTTGGCGAAGCCGGGGTACATCTCGGTGTACTCGTAGGTCTCGCCCTCGATGGCCGACTTGAGGTTGTCCGCGGTCGGGCCCACGGCCACGTCGGTGACCGGGTCGCCGACCTCGGCCAGGAAGTCGAAGTGACCGAAGGCGTGGCCGGTCTCCCCCTCGGCGACCGAGCGGAACAGCGCGGCCACGTCCGGGTAGCCCTCGACGTCCGCCTTCTGGGCGAAGTAGAGGTAGCGGCGGTTGGCCTGGCTCTCGCCGGCGAACGCCTCCTTGAGGTTGGCTTGGGTACTCGAGCCCTTGAGATCAGGCATGCGGTGCAGTTCTCCTTCAGGTGTTGGATGATGCGGACAGAACCTCACCGGCGCCGTCCTCGGCCGCCGTGCACTCCGCACAGCGCCCCCGGAAGACGATCTCGGTGCTGGACACCAGGAACCCGTGGCCGAGGCCGTCGGGCACCTGGAGGTCCGTGAAGTCGGCGTGCAGGTCGACCACGCCCCCACACGACGCACACACCAGGTGGTGATGCGGGGCGTCGTTGGGGTCGAACCGGGCCGACCCGGGACCGAGGTGGAGCGCCTGGAGCTCCCCCATGGCCGCCAGGTCGTTCAACGTCTGGTAGACGGTCTTCAGGGAGAGGGTCGGCATGTCGACCCGAGCGGACTCGTGGACCCACTCGGCGGTCGGGTGCCGTTCGCTCCCGTGCAGGATGCGGAAGATCGCCTGGCGCTGTGGTGTGACCCGGAGGCCACGGTCCCGGAACGCGGTGGTCAACTCGTCCGGTGACTTCACTGGAGGCACCCTAACAGCACGAGCCTGTTTGTTGACAATAGTTGTCGGGAAGGGGCCGGTGAGTGCACGCCGCACCTCATTAGGCTGAGCGCGCCATGACCGGACCCGGAGACTTCGACCGCGCCGCGGGGTTGGACCGGCTGGCCCAGGGCCCCTTCGACGTCCTGGTCGTCGGGGGCGGCATCACCGGTGTCGGGGTAGCCCTCGACGCCGCCTCGCGGGGCCTGCGCACGGCGCTGGTGGAGCGCGACGACTTCGCCTCGGGCACCTCCTCCAAGTCCTCCAAGCTGGTCCACGGGGGGCTGCGCTACCTGCAGCAGGGCGAGATCCGTCTCGTGTACCAGGCCCTGCGCGAACGCCAGATCCTGCGCCACACGGCCCCTCACCTGGTCCACGTGCTGCCTTTCCTCATCCCCATCTTCACCAAGGACGGCCTCATCAGCCGTCGCCTGGCCCGGGCGATGGGCTCGGCCATGTGGATGTACGACGTCACCGGCGGCCTGCGCATCGGGAAGCTGCACAAGCGCCTCACGACCGACCAGGCCATGGCCCACATGCCGACGCTGCGCCGCGACCGACTCGCCGGCGCCTACCTCTACTACGACGCCCGAGCCGACGACGCCCGACTGGTGCTCACCGTGGCCCGCACGGCAGCGCTGGACCACGGCGCCACAATCGTCAACCGGGCCACCCTCCGGGGCATCCGCAAGGACCCCGATGGCAAGGTCACCGGCGCCCAAGTCGAGGCCGACGGCCGCACCATCGAGGTCGTCACGCACAGCATCGTCAACGCCACCGGCGTCTGGTCCGACGACGTGCGGGCCCTGGACGAAGGCGCCGACCCGGACAGCATCCGACCCGCCAAGGGCGTGCACATCACGGTCCCGTGGGACCTCGTCCGGAACGACATCGCCGCCGTCATCCCCGTACCCAAGGACAAGCGGTCGGTCTTCGTGGTGGCGTGGGAAGACCTCACCTACATCGGCACCACCGACACCGACTACGACGGCGACATCGACGAGCCGTACTGCACCCGCGACGACGTCGAGTACCTGTTACGGGCCATCAACGGTGCCATCGAGGGCGCCATCACCCCGGCCGACATCACCGGCACCTGGGCCGGCCTGCGGCCCCTCGTGAAGTCCGCGGCCAGTGCCCGCACCGCCGACCTGTCCCGCCGGCACAAGGTCACGACCCGGGACTCCGGCGTCATCTCCATCAACGGCGGCAAGCTCACCACCTACCGGGAGATGGCCGCCGACACCGTCGACGAGGTCCTCAACCACCTTGGCGACCGGGCCCCCAACGGCCTGCGGCGACGCAGCCGCACCCGCAAGCTGGCCCTGCGGGGCGCCGCGGGGTACGAGGCCACGAAGACCATGGCCGTGCCCGGCCTCAGCGCCGAGCAGGTCGAGCACCTGAGCGACCGCTACGGCGGCGAGGCGCCGGTCGTGTTCGCCATGATCGAGGCCACGCCCGCGCTGGCCGAACCGCTGGTCCCGGGCCTCCCCTATCTGCGGGCCGAGGCCGTCTACGCCGCCCGCCACGAGATGGTGGCCACCCTCGACGACGTCCTCAGCCGCCGCACCCGGGCCCGTCTGCTGGCCGCCGAGGCGTCGGTCGAGGCCGCCGACGACGTGGCCGGCCTGGTCGGCCCCGAGCTGGGCTGGTCCGACGACGAACGCCGGGCCCAGGTCGACGCCTACCGGGCCTCGGTGGCCGACGAGCTGGAGGCCGCCGGCCTGCACGACCCGGTCCCCGCCTCCTGATGGCCACCGCCGTGCCCGAGGGCGCTCCTGTCCCCCCGATCACGCTGGGCGAGGACCCCGGTGCCACCACCGACCGGATCGTGGCCACCACCGTCGAGGTCGACGACGCCCTCCTCAACCGCCTCCGGGGCGTCTGCACCGAGGTCAGCACCGACGCTGCCGAGCGGGCCGAAGCGGGCCGGGACTGGTGGCCCCTGGCCATGACCTGGGCGCTGGCGGGCCAGGTGGGGCACCGCCCCGCGGCCGTGGCCCGCCCCCGGACCGACGAAGAGGTTGCCTCTGTCCTGGCCGTCTGCGACGACGCCACGATCCCGGTGACCGCGGCGGCCGGCCGCAGCGGCGTGTGTGGCGGCTCGGTGCCCGTCCACGGGGGCGTGCTGCTCGACCTGTGCGGCCTGTCCGGCATCCGCTCGGTCGACCCGACCTCCATGGTCATCGACGTGGCGGCCGGTACCTTCGGCGACCGCCTCGAGGACACCCTGCGGGCCGAGCACGGCGTGACCCTGGGCCACTGGCCGCAGTCGATCGCCCTCTCCACGGTGGGCGGCTGGCTGGCCTGCCGCTCCGCGGGCCAGCTGTCCAACCGCTACGGCAAGATCGAGGACATGGCCGTCGGCCTGGACGTGGCCCTGGCCGACGGCCGGGTGATCCACACCGGTGGCGCACCCCGGGCCGCGGTCGGTCCCGACCTCAACCAGGTCTTCATCGGCTCCGAGGGCACGCTCGGCGTGATCCTGGGCGCCCGGCTTCGGGCCCACGCCCTGCCCGCGGCCGAGCAGCGGGCGGCCTACGGATTCGGGTCGTTCGCGGCGGCCAACGACGCCTGTCGCCGCATCCTCCAACGGGGGGCCAGGCCCGCCGTCCTCCGGGTCTACGACGCCGTCGAGGCCGACCGGAGCTACCAGACCGGCGACCGCCACGTCCTGCTCGTGCTGGACGAAGGCGACCCCGCGCTCGTGGCGGCCACCATGACGGTGGTCGCCGACGTCTGCGCCGACGCCGAGGCCCTCGACGAGGGTCTCGTCGAGCGCTGGATGGCCCACCGCAACGACGTCGCCGCCCTCGAGGCCCTGATCTCGAAGGACTTCGTGGTCGACACGATGGAGGTCACCGGCCGTTGGGCCGACCTCGACGCCATCTACACCACCACGCTCGAGGCCATCGGTGCGGTCGGGTCCACCTTGGCCGTGAGCGCCCACCAGTCCCACGCGTACTCCGACGGGGCCTGCCTCTACTTCACCTTCGCCGGGCGGCCCGCCCCCGACGGCAAGGACGACTTCTACCGCGCTGCCTGGGACGCCGGAACCCGGGCGGTCCTGGCCGGCGGCGGCGCCCTGAGCCACCACCACGGCGTGGGCCTCAACCGGGGCCGGTTCATGGCCACCGCGCTGGGTGACGCCTTCGGCACCCTGATCGACCTCAAGGCCGCCCTCGACCCCAAGGGCATCCTCAACCCCGGCAAGCTCGGCCTGCCCAGCCCGTTCGGCGAGGTGTCCTGGCCGGCGTGAGCCCCTCATTCGGTTGAGCCCGATGCTCCCCCGCCTCGAGCGCCGCTCGATCCTCACCGGGGCCGCGCTCACCATCGTCCTGGCCGTGCCCCCGGCGCTGCTCGCCCTCCTGCTCTCCGACGACGACTCCCTGGAGGGCTCGTCCTGGGTGCCCTTCCTGTTCGCCTGGATCGTGCTGGCCTTCTTCCTCGGCGGCCTCCTGGCGGCCCGGTCCCAGCCCCATGCCCCTCTGGCCCACGGGGCGCTGGCCGCCCTCATCGCCTACCTGCTCGTACAGGGCTTCGGGGTCGTCCGCCACCTGATCGTGGGCGAGGACGTGTCCTGGCTGTCCATCCCCTTCTCCGCCCTTCTGGCCAGTTCCACCGGCACGGTGGGCGGCATCGTGGCCAACTGGCTACGGGCACGACGATCCCGGGCCGAGGTCTGACGCAGTAGAACTCGGTGCTCATGAACGTTCTCGTCATCGACGTCGGGACCAGCAGCGTGCGCGCCGTGGTCGTGCGCCCCGACGCCTCCATCGCCGTCGAGCACCGCAGGGCGACCCTGCCCGAGTCCCCCATGGCCGGCCTGGTCGAGTTCGACGCCGACCTCATGGCCACGGCCGCGCTGGACTGTGCCCGTCGGGCCCTGGCCGACGCCGGCCCGGTCGACGCCGTCGGCATCGCCAACCAGCGGGCCTCCACCATCGTGTGGGACCGGGCCACGGGCGAGCCGGTCGGTCCCGGCCTGGGCTGGCAGGACCTGCGCACGGTGGGCGACTGCCTCGTGCTCCAAGGCGAGGGCATCCGCCTCGCCCCGAACCTGTCGGCCACCAAGGTCCGCCACCTGCTCGACCAGACCGACCCGGAACGCACCCGGGACCTGTGCTTCGGGACCGTCGACACCTGGATCGCCTGGCACCTCACCGAGGGGGCGGTCCACGTCACCGACCCCTCCAACGCCGCCATCACTGGCCTGCGGGCAGGAGACGGCCAGGACTGGTCGACCAAGGTCCTGGATGCCCTCCGCATCCCCGTCGGCATCCTGCCCACCGTGGTCGACTCCTCAGGCCTCATCGCCCCCGCCACCGCCCTCGACGGCGCCCCGCCCATCGCCGGGATCGCCGGCGACCAGCAGGCCTCACTCATGGGCCAGGGCTGTTGCCGGCCCGGTCAGGCCAAGATCACCTTTGGCACCGGCGGCATGCTCGATGTCGTCCTCGGCCCCGACCGACCCACCTTCGAGACCCGGGGTGGCGGCGGCACGTTCCCGATCGTGGCCTGGGGCCTCGACGGCGAGCTCACCTGGGGCCTCGAGGCGATCATGCTCTCGGCCGGCACCAACGTGGAGTGGCTGCGGGACGACCTCGGCCTGATCGACGACGTGGCCGACTCCGACGCGCTGGCGGCGTCCTGCGGGTCCACCGACGGCGTGGTGTACGTGCCCGCCCTCCTCGGCCTGGGCACCCCGCAATGGGACTACGGCGCCCGGGGTGGCCTGTTCGGCCTGACCCGGGGCACCGAGGCCCGCCACGTCGTGCGCGCCGTGCTCGAGGGGGTGGCCCAGCAGGCCGCCGACTGCGTCGACTCGGCCGAGGCCGACGCCGGCTTCACCATCGACGGCCTGCGGGTCGACGGCGGCATGACCGAGAACACCACGTTCGTCCAGGCCGTGGCCGATGCCACCCAGCGCCCGGTGGAGGTCTCGCCCGTGCGGGAGGCCACGGCACTGGGGGCCGCGTTCCTGGCCGGCCTGGCCGTCGGCACCTGGGCCGACCTCGACGAAGTCAACGCCACCTGGTCACCCGGGGACCGCTACGAGCCCGTCGGCGCGTTCGACCGCGACCGCTGGAAGGACGCCGTGGCCCGGGCCTCGCACTGGCACGAGGACCTCTCGGCCCTGGACTTCTAGGCCCCGACGGGCCCCGCGCTCACGGAACGATGACCGTGAGCGCCACGTCGTGGCGCGACGTGCCTTGGCCGGCGTCCAGCAGTCCATCCGAGATCGCGCCGAGACCGGCCGGTTCGGGCACACTGGTCGGGACGGTGAGCCGGCCAGGTGGCCGCGGCGTCGCTTGACGGCGTCGAGGAAGGTCGGGGCTCCAGAGGGCAGGGTGCCGGCTAGCAGCCGGTCGGGGTGACCCGCAGGAAAGTGCCACAGAGAACAGACCGCCGATGGCCCCTCGGGGCACAGGTAAGGGTGAAACGGTGCGGTAAGAGCGCACCAGCGCCCGGGGTGACCCGGGCGGCTCGGCAAACCCCACCCGGAGCAAGGCCAAACAGGGGAACGGACGGCCCGTCCGGGCCCTCGCAAGAGGACCCATCCCCAGGTAGGCCGCTCAGATGGATGGCCACCCACCGGGACCCCCGCAAGGGACCCGGGGACAGAACCCCGCCTATCGGCCGGCTCACCGTCACCTATCGGGCCTGGAGCGGGAACATGGCCCTGACCAGGGGAAACGTGTCCTGAGGGTTCCCACCGATTCCCACCAGATCCGGTCGATTCTCAACTGCTGAGGACTAATTGAGGACTGATTGCTCCTCGGCCTGGTCCGGCTCGACCCCGTGACCACCCTCCGTGGCCGTCCGGGACGACGACAGGTTTCCCGGAGGGGAACCTGCAAGTGTGTGATCCTCGGATGCGCTCTTCGGGGTCGACTGGATGCTCACGATCGGTGACTCGGGACTGCCGCGCGACGGGGTGACAGGTTGGTTCAGGCGGCGAGCGCCGTCTGAGGGGTCATGATCATCTCGTATTCGATCGGGGTCAACCGGCCGAGGGCGGCCTGGCGGCGGCGCTGGTGGTAGGTGCGTTCGATCCAGGTGACGATCTCGATGCGGAGTTCGTCGCGGGTCGCCCAACGGCGCTGTCGGTCGAGGACGTTCTTCTGCAACAGCGCGAAGAACGACTCCATCGCGGCGTTGTCGCCGGCGGAGCCGACCTGGCCCATCGAGCCGACCATCCCGTGGTGGGCCAGGGCCCGGTGGACCTTCCGGGAACGAAATTGCGATCCGCGGTCCGAATGCAGGATGCAGCCGGCCACGTCGCCGCCTCGTCGGGCGACAGCCATCTCGATCGCGGCGACAACGAGCCGGGCCTTCATGCGGGAGTCGATCGACCAGCCGACGATCCGGTTCGAGAACAGGTCCTTGACCGCGCAGCAGTAGAGCTTGCCGTCGTCGGTCCAGTGCTCGGTGATGTCGGCGAGCCACACGAGGTTGGGTGCATCGGCGGTGAAGTTCCGGCGGACGAGGTCCTCGTGCGACGGCGTCCCGGGCTTGGATCCCTTGCCACGCTTGGCCTTCCCGAAGCGCGACCACCAGCCGTTGTCACGGCAGATCCGCCAGACGACCCGATCCGACACGTCGTGGTCATCGAGTCGGACCTCATCCGCGAGGAACCGATACCCGAACTCCGGATCATCCCGGTGGGCGTCGAAGATCGCGTTCGCCAGCCAGGCCTCGTCGAGCTCGCCGTCGGTGAACGGCGTGTCGAGCCACCGGTAGTACTGCTGGCGACAGAGCTTGAGAACCCGGCACGTCACCGTCACGGGGATCCCGTCGACGGCCAATTCACGGACGAGCGGGAACATCATTTTCCCGGCAGGTTCGCCTGGGACAGATAGGCAGCCGCCCGGCGCAGCACCTCGTTCTCCTGCTCGAGCAACCGGATCCGGCGCTTTGCGTCGCGCAGCTCGGCGAGCTCGGCGGTCGTCGAGCCCGCCTTGATGCCCTCGTCGCGGTCAGCGCGGCTCAGCCAGTTGGTCAGGCACGACTCGGTGATCCCGAAGTCAGCCGCGATGTCCTTGATCCGGACGCCGGGCTCGCGACTGCGGGCGACCCGGATCACGTCCTCGCGGAACTCCCCGGGATAGGGCTTGGGCATGGTGAACATCCTTTCAGCGGCACCTCTCGGCACCACACATCAGATGTCACCTCCCCGCGCGGCAGTCCCGTATGACCTTCGGGTAGTGAAGCCCGAACTGGACGTCCACCTCGGTGTCCGGCCGAGTCGCTCATCCGTGGTCAACGGCGCCCTTACGGTGACTCGGTGTTCGACGCCGCGAGACCTAGAAATGTCCAAGCGCCGTCTCTGTGACAATGGCGCCCTTGTCACGCACGCGGGCCGTCACGATCCTGTTCTGCGACCTCGTCGCGTCCACCGAACGGCGAGCCCGCCTGGGCGACGATCGCTTCGACGACTTCACGGCGGACTTCCTGCAGGCGCTGCGCGCCACGATCGCCGACGCGAACGGCCGCGAAGTGAAGTCCGCAGGCGACGGGCTGATGGTCGTCTTCCCCGACAGCGTGGCGGACGCCATCGTGTGCGCAACCGCCATGCATCGTGTCGTGACGGCGCTCGATCCGGACGATCCGGCGTGGCTCCGGATCGGCGTCAGCACGGGTGAGCTCGCGGAGGCCGACGGTGACTTCCAGGGGATGCCGATCGTCGAGGCCGCTCGCCTCGAAGCCGCGGCGGGTCCCGGGCAGACGCTTACGACCGCGGTGGTGCGAGCTCTCGTCGGGACGCGTCGCGGGT
>Ga0315283_10003489_pt1 | contig 13447 bp, 8 predicted proteins | sample YL17G09_0_MG_FD_204541 | JGI IMG/M metagenome (GOLD analysis project Ga0315283, IMG submission 204541) | Sediment microbial communities from Yellowstone Lake, YNP, Wyoming, USA - YL17G09_0 | ecosystem: Environmental > Aquatic > Freshwater > Lake > Sediment | place: USA: Wyoming | collected...
CCCGATCGCTGAAGCGCTTCATCGAAGACGAGGCGTGGTGGCTCGAAGACTACGCGCTCTTCCGGGCTGCGCATCAGGCCACTGGCGGGCGGCCGTGGCACGACTGGCCGGGCGAGATCCGCGACCGCCGGCGCGGCGCGATCGATCGGATGCGCCGGGAGCTCGGCCTCGACATCCTCTTCCGCCAGTACCTCCAGTGGATCGCGCAGGCGCAGTGGCAGCAGGCGCGCGATGCGGCTCTTGCGTGCGGCGTCGCGCTGTACGGCGATTTTCCGTTCGGCGTCGCCACGGACAGCGCCGATACGTGGGCCAACCAGGAGCTGTTCTCGTTCGACGGGAGCGCCGGCGCGCCGCCGGATGCCTTCACCGACGAGGGGCAGAACTGGGCGCTGCCCGTGTATCGCTGGGACGTCCTGCAGGAGACCGGGTACGCGTGGTTCGCCGCGCGCGCGCGGCGGGCGGCGGACTTGTTCGACGGCTTCCGCGTCGATCACGTCGTCGGTCTCTTCCGCACGTGGACGTTCGATCGGGAGGGGCGCCCCGCGTGTTTCATCCCCGCAGAGGAGCCGGCGCAGATCGCGCAGGGCGCTGCCGTGCTCGGGGCGCTTGGCGGCCGCGCCACCGTGCTCGCGGAGGATCTGGGGACCATCCCCGACTTCGTGCGCGAGGCACTGGCCGATCTGGGCATCCCCGGCTACAAGGTGCTGCGATGGGAACGGCGCTGGGACGAGCCGCGGCAGCCCTTCATCGATCCCGTGACCTACCCGGCGCGGTCGCTCGCGACCTCGGGGACGCACGACACGGAGACGCTCGCAGCCTGGTGGGCTGACCTGGGCGCCGACGATCGGGCGTTGCTGCTCGAGGTGGTCGCGCCGTCTGCGGGATCCGCCGCACCCGCGATCGACCCGGCGGGGCCGTTCTCGCCCGCGCTGCGCGATGCGCTGCTCGCCGCGCTCTATGCGTCCGGCTCCAGCCTGCTCACGCTGCCGGCGCAGGACCTGTTCGGCTGGACCGACCGCATCAACGTGCCCGGCCTGGTCGACGAGCGCAACTGGACGTGGAAGCTGCCGTGGCCCGTGGACGGGCTGGACGATGTGCCAGAGGCGCGCGAGCGGCAGGCGACGCTGCGGGCCTGGGCAGATCGGTATCACCGACTCGGCAGTTAGGGTCAGACTCGATGATTCCGTCAGATGGAAACGCCGCCTGCCGTAATTGGGGTCAGAGTCGAAACCTCCATCTGGCAGGAGTTTCGACTCTGACCCCAATTACGCTACCATCTTTGGGATCCGCCATCCCACCATCGAAGGAGTGAGTCCATGAAGCGCATCCTCGCCGTCGCCGCTCTTGCCGTGTTGATCGCCGTCCCGGTGCTCGCGCAGACCGCGGCCCCGGCAGCCCAGGCCGCCCCCGCTGCTCCCGCCGCGCAGGCTGCGCCGGCCGGCCCGACCGAACCGCTCAGCCGCGCCCTCTACGGCGGCTACAACTCGCAGAAGCTGAACCTGACGCAGACCGCCGAGAAGGTGTCCGAGGCCGACTTCGCGTTCCAGCCGACGAAGGAGGTCATGACGCTCGGCGTGCTGCTGGCGCACGTCGCCAACACGCAGTTCACCTACTGCGCCGCCGCGAAGGGCGAGGCGAATCCGAACAAGGACGACTTCACGAAGACCGCTACCACGAAGGCGGCCATCCAGAAGGGGCTGGCGGACTCGTTCGCGTACTGCGACACGATCTACGGCACACTGACCGACGCGAAGGCGATGGAGATGGTCAAGGTCGGGCAGAACGAGATTGTGCGCGCCGCGCGCCTCATCTCGAACATCGCGCACGACAACGAGCACTACGGGAATCTCGTCACCTACATGCGCATCAAGGGCTACGTGCCGCCATCGACCGAGCGCGCGCAGCAGATGCGGAAGTAGCAGAAAGAAGGAGTCAGTAGCAACTGGTTGGTAGACAGCATTCTGAATCCCGGCACTGGCTACTGACTACTGACTACTGACCCGCCCACGGTTGCCACTCGAGACATGCTGATCCCGAGAAGACACACGCCGGTCCCGCAGCCGTGGGCTCTCGTCTGTGTGGCCGTGCTCGGGTGTCTGGCTCTCGCAGCCTGTGCGCCCGACGCGAAGCCGCCGACAGGCGTCGCCGCCACCGCCGACCGGCATCTGGTGCCGGATACCGAAGCGATCACGGGCACGATTCCCCGCAACAGCACCCTGGCGACACTCTTCCGCCAGTACCTGCCCGCGGAGCGCGCCGAGCTGGCCGTGCAGCTGGTGGCGAAGAGTCTGGATCCCCGCAAGCTGCGCGCAGGACAGCCGTTCACGATGACTCGTACCACCGACGGGTGGCTGCGGGACTTCCGGTACGAAATCGACCCCGATCGCTATCTGCTGGTGGAACCGGCGTCTTTGCGCGCGCCGCGCGACCTGCAGGCGACAGTCATCCCGTACCGGCGAGAGGTTCGCACCGTGGTGGCCGCCGGGACGATCGACAAACAGGCGCCGTCGCTGTTCGAGGCGATGGCGCGCACCGGAGAAACCGACGATCTCGCCGTGGAGCTGGCGGCGGTCTTCGCCGGCGAGATCGACTTCAACAGTGAGCTGCAGCCGGGCGACACCTTCCGCGCGGCGTTCGAGAAGATCGTGCGCGAGAACGGGGCCGTGTCCTACGGCGCGATTCACACGGCCGAGTTCCTCAATGACGGCCGCCGGCTGAAGGCATTCCGCTTCACGCTGCCGGACGGCACGTTCGGGTTCTACGACGAGAACGGGCGGTCGCTGAAGCGGTTCTTCCTCAAGTCGCCGCTGAAGTTCGAGCCGCGGATCACGTCGCGGTTCTCGTACAGCCGGCTCCATCCCGTGCTCAACGTCCGCCGCGCCCACCTCGGCGTGGACTACGCGGCGCCGGTCGGCGCGCCGGTAGTGGCCATCTCACACGGGGTCGTCACGCAGGCGGGTCTTTCTGGCGATGCGGGGCGCCTGGTGGTCGTCCGCCACCCGAGCGGGTATGAAAGCCTCTACCTGCATCTGTCGAAGATCCTCGTCCGCCCGGGGCAACGCGTCAGCCAGGGCGAGACGATCGCGAACGTCGGGTCGTCCGGCCTCTCGACCGGCCCGCATCTCGACTACCGGCTGCGCAAGGACGGGAAGTACGTGGACCCCATCGCCGAGCACCGCCGCATGCCGCCGGGCGAACCGATTCCCGCCGACTTGATGGCCGCCTTCATGGCCGCGCGCGATAAGGCGATCGCCCTCCTCTCGCCGGCCGCACCGACAATCGCCGGGCCGGCACTGGGGCCGGCCACTGCCCGGACCCCGCAGGGGAAGCTCCCCGTGTCCGCCCGGGACTGATAACAGGCGCGGCGAGCTTGACAGCGCCGCGCCTTCCTGCTGAAGTACCGCTTGCTGGCGTTCTTTCGCGAGGGCGCGGCGTGACACCATCGGTTTCGCAACCCGTTCTTGCGCCCGCGATTCGCGCGCTCGCGCAGGTTGCGAAACCGGCGGTTATTGGGTCCCGGTTCGACGAGCGGACGGTTGCGGACCGCTCACCATCGGCCGGGGCGTTCATGGGTGCTTCATCTTTTCCTTCGCGGTATCGCGCCCAGAGTGGGGACGCGGTGCCGCAGATCGCGAGTCACCGTGTCCCAGATCCATCCGTTCCGTGCCCTGAGGCCCGAGCCGTCGCTCGCCTCGACGATTGCCGCCGTCCCGTACGATGTCGTGAACACCGAGGAAGCGCGCGCGCTGGCCGCGGGCAACGACCTCAGCTTCCTCCACGTGTCGCGCGCGGAGATTGATCTCCCGGCCGACGCCAACCCGTACGCCGACGTCGTCTACCGCACGGCGGCCGAGCGCTTCGCCGTCATCAGAAGATCGATGGTGGAGGAGGCCGAGCCGGCGCTCTACTTCTACAAGCTGCGGATGGGCACTCACGAGCAGACCGGCCTCGCTGCCTGCTATTCGGTGGACGAGTACGACACCGGCCGGGTGAAGAAGCACGAGAAGACGCGGCCCGACAAGGAAGACGACCGCACGCGCCACATTACCGAGCTGCGCGCGCAGACCGGCCCGGTATTCCTCACCTACAAGGCGTCGGCGGCGGTGGACGCGGTGGCCGCGAAGGTGGCGAAGACCGCGCCGCTCTACGACCTGGTGGCGCCAGACGGCATTACGCACACGGTGTGGAAGGTGACGGGCGAGGATCTGAAGGCCGTCGTGGCCGCGTTCGGCGCGCTCCCGGCGCTCTACATCGCCGACGGGCATCACCGCGCGGCCAGCGCGGCGCGGGCGCGCAAGGCCGTGGGGCGCGAGCTGGGGAAGGATGGCGTCGTCGAGGCCGACTGGTTCCTCGCGGTGGCGTTCCCCGACAACCAGACGCAGGTGCTCCCGTACAACCGGACCGTGAAGGACCTCGCAGGCCTGACGCCGGACGCGTTTCTGGCCGAGGTGAGGAAGGTGTTCGCCGTCGGCGAGGGCGGGCCCGCGACGCCGGCGAAGAAGGGCGACTGTGCCATGTTCCTCGGCGGCACGTGGTACACGCTCGACATCGGCGCGAAGGCCGGCGCCGACGTGATCAGCCGCCTCGACGTCAGCATCCTGCAGGATCGCCTGCTCGATCCGATCCTGAAGATCGCCGACGTGCGCACCGACAAGCGCATCGATTTCGTGGGCGGCATCCGCGGCACCGCGGAGCTCGAGAAACTGGTGGCGAGCGGCAAGGCCGCGGTGGCCTTCTCGTTGTACCCGGTGAGCGTGGGCGACCTGATGGGCATCGCGGACGCGGGCGAGATCATGCCGCCCAAGTCCACGTGGTTCGAGCCGAAACTGCGTGACGCGCTGCTGATCCACACCATCTAGGGACTTCCCATGAGAGTCCTGATTGCCGACAAGTTCGAGCAGGGCGGCATCGACGCCCTGTGGGCCCTCGGGCTCGAGGTGCTGTTCCAGCCCGACCTCAAGGAGGCGTCGCTGGCAGAAGGCCTCGCGTCGACGAAGGCCGACGTGCTGGTGGTGCGGTCGACGAAGGTGACCGACGCCATCCTCGAGGCCGGCACGCTCTCGCTGGTGGTCCGCGCCGGCGCCGGCTTCGACACCATCGATGTGCGCAGCGCGTCGCGCCGCGGCATCTACGTCTCCAACTGCCCGGGCCGAAACTCGGTCGCCGTGGCCGAGCTCGCGTTCGGGCTCATCCTCGCGCTCGATCGCCGCATTCCGGACAACGTGGCGGATCTGCGCGCCGGCCGGTGGAACAAGAAGGAGTATTCGAAGTCGCGCGGCCTCTACGGCCGGACGCTCGGGCTGCTCGGCTTCGGCAGCATCGGCCAGGAGATGGCCCGCCGCGCGCAGGCCTTCGGCATGCACCTGGCCGTGTGGAGCGAGATCGGGATCAAAGTCGGGCGCGACGGTGTGCCGGCGGATCTGCCCGTGATGGTCTCGCTGCGCGGCGCGGGCTCGTCGATCGACCCGCTCGTGCGAGTCTACGACACGCCGGCGGAGGTCGCGGCCAGCTGCGACATCCTGAGCGTGCATCTGGCGCTCAACGAGAAGACGCGCGGGGTGGTCAACGCCGACGTCTTCAGCGCCATGCGGCCCGGGACGTATTTCATCAACACCGCGCGGGGCGAGGTGGTCGATTACAGGGCCCTCGAGGCGGCGGTGAAGGAGAAGGGCCTGCGCGTGGCGCTCGACGTCTACGCGAAGGAGCCGGCCACGCCGACCGGCGACTTCGTCGACGCGCTGGTTGAACTTCCAGGCGTCTACGGCACGCACCACATCGGGGCATCCACGGACCAGGCGCAGGAAGCGATTGCGGCCGAGACGGTCCACATCATCCAGACGTATCTCGAGACCGGCCGGGTGCCCAACGTGGTCAACCTGAGCCGCAAGACGCCCGCGACCCACGTCCTGGTGACGCGCCACCAGGATCGGCCCGGCGTGCTCGCGCACATCTTCGACCGGTTGCGCGAGGCCGGCATCAATGTCGAAGAAACCGAGAACGTCATCTTCGCCGACGCCGAAGCGGCCGTCGCGCGGATCAGTATCAAGGGTGAGCCGCCCGCCGAGGTGGTGGCGGCCATCAAGTCGGGAAACCCCCACGTGCTCGACGTGCATGTGGTGGCCGTGAACTAACTGGCAGGTAATGCCCGGATTCGGATTTCAGGAGGCCTTGATCATGTCCACACCACGCGTCTTCAACTTCGCGGCCGGTCCGGCCGTGCTTCCGCTGCCCGTCCTCGAAGAGGCGCAGCGCGATCTGGTCAGCATGCCCGGCGTCGGGATGTCGATTCTCGAGATGAGCCACCGCGGCAAGTTCTTCGAGGGCGTCCTCAAGCAGACCGAGGCCGACATCCGCAAGCTCGCCGGCGTCCCGGATGACTACAAGGTCCTCTTCCTGCCCGGCGGCGCGAGCCTGCAGTTCTCGATGGTGCCGCTCAACTTCCTCCCCCGCGACGGGTCCGCCGACTACATCGTGTCGGGCGCCTGGTCGGAGAAGGCCATCAAGGAGGCCAAGAAGGTCGGCGGCACGAAGACCGCCTGGACCGGCAAGGAGGGCAACTTCAGCACCGTGCCGGCGCAGGGTGATCTGACGCTCGATCCGAACGCGGCCTACCTCTCGTTCACATCGAACGAGACCATCCACGGCGTCGAGTTCAAGTACGTGCCCGGGACCGGCAACGTGCCGCTGGTGTGCGACACCTCGTCGGACATGTTCAGCCGACCCGTGGATGTCGCGAAGCACTCGCTGATCTACGCCGGCGCCCAGAAGAACATCGGCCCGGCCGGCATCGCGCTCGTTATCGTGAAGGACGAGTGGCTGAAGAAGCGCGTCGAGGACGCGAAGCTCCCGACGATGCTGAACTACGCGATTCATGCCGAGAACACGTCGATGTACAACACGCCGCCGTGTTTCGCCATCTACATCATGGGCCTCGTGATGAAGTGGCTGCTCTCGATCGGCGGCCTCGACGGCATCCACGCGATCAACCTGCGCAAGGCTGCCACGCTCTACGCCGAGATCGATCGCACCGGCTACTATAAGGGCCACGCGGCGAAGGACTGCCGCTCGCTGATGAACGTGACCTTCCGCCTGCCGAGCGAGGCGCTCGAGGAGAAGTTCGCGAAGGAAGCGAAGGCGGCGGGACTCGATGGGCTCAAGGGCCACCGCTCGGTGGGCGGCATGCGCGCCTCCATCTACAACGCGTTCCCGGAAGCCGGCGTCGCCGCGCTGGTGGCGTTTATGCAGGAGTTCGAGAAGAAGAACGGGTAGGAGAGGTTCCCGTGCAGCAATCTCATCCATCTCGTTCAGCCGCACGTGTAGCCTGCGCCGGTTGCGGCCCGGGGCCCCGCGTGCGAGACTGACGGCTGGAGGGACGGATGATCCGACGGATCGTGGTTGTTGGAGCGGTGTGCGTTGTGCTGGCCGCATGGTCGACGGCGCTGCAGGCCGCCGCGCCCCGCGAGCTGGAGCCGCTGGCATTTCTGATCGGCAACTGGGGCGGAGCGGACAGCGGGCAGTCGGGGCAGGCCGCCGGATCCGCCGAGTTCTGCAGAGGCCTGCAGGACCGGGTCATCCTCCGCACGAGCTTCGCCGAATACCCTGCCGCCGACGGCCGGCCGGCGTCGCGTCACGACGACCTGATGGTGATCTACGCGGGCGCGGCTGGCGCAGTCCGAGCGGACTATTGGGACAGCGAGGGGCACATCATCCGCTACGCTGTGCAGACAACGGCCACGGGCAAGGCGGTGTTCGTCAGCGATGGGGTGAGCGGCGAGCCGCGCTATCGGCTGACCTACGAGATCGATCCGCCGGGCACGCTCAAGGGCGAGTTCGCGATCGCGCCGCCGGGCACGCCCGAGGCCTTCAAGCCGTACCTGTCCTGGACGTCCAGGAAGACCCCATCGAAGTAGCGCCACACAGGAGCATCCATTCATGGCCAAGACCACGGTGCGCTTCATCGTCAGTTTCACCATCAAGGACGGGCAGTTCGAGGCGTTCGACGCCGTTGCGAAGGCAATGACCGCCCTCACGCAGATGGAGTCGGGGACGCTGGTGTACGACTGGTACTTGAGCCCGGACCGGACCCAGTGCCGGCTCTACGAGAGCTACGTCGACGGGAGCGCCGCGATTGCGCACATGACGAGCCGCGTCGTTCAGGAGCTTCTGCCGAAACTGCTCGGGTTCTCGGCGATCAGCGGGTTCGAGGTCTACGGCGATCCGGGGCCGGTCGCCGCGCCGATGCTCGTCGGCGCCGGGGCGACCCTCTACCCGCCCTGGCACGCGATCGGCCGCTGACGGGGACGGCCGCCGGTCGCCCCCGGGGCGGCACCTCCTGCCGGCGGCGCGCCTGGACGCCTTGACCGGCCGTACGCCGACGTGCGCCCGCGCCGACTACTACCGCTGGTAGTAGGAGCCAGGCGCCGCATACGATCACCTCGCGCGGTTGCAGACGGCCGTGTTCACGCTGCCTCCTCAAAGGAAGCCGACCATGACGCGTTCGTTCAGGCGCCTCGCCGTGATGCTGCTGTTCGTCCTGTTCTGCATCAGCCCGCTCCGGATCGCCGGCGCAGCCGAGCCTCCGGGCACGCTCACGGGTGTGGTCCGCGATGGGTCGGGTGGCGTGGTGGTTGGCGCCGACATCGTCCTCCTCACGGCACAGCAGACTCTCGTCCGCAGCACCCGCACGGGCACCGACGGGCGCTACAGTGTCGAGGGGATCGCGCCCGGGCGCTATGTGCTGCTCGTGTCGTTTCCGGGGTTCGCCAATCGCCGGATGGCGGTGACGATTTCAGGGACGGCGGCGGCGACCGCGGATATCACGCTGGATGTGACGCCGGTCGAAGCCGAAGTGACCGTGACGGCGACGCCGGGCCTCGTGCAGGACGTGCAGGCGGTGTCGCAGCCGGTCAACGTGATCGAAAGCAGCGCCATCTTCGAGCGGGCGAAGGCGGTGGTCGCGCAGGCCGTGCTCGAGGAGCCGGGCATCAACCTGCTGCGCACGAGCCCGACCATGGGCGGCATCTACGTCCGCGGCCTGACGGGCGCCAAGGTCAACGTGTTCATGGACGGCGTGCGGTACTCGAACTCGGCGCAGCGCGGCGGCGTGAACACGTTCCTGGATCTGATCGAGCCGTCCAACCTGCAGGCCGTCGAGGTGTTGCGCGGGCCCAACAGCGCTCAGTACGGCAGCGACGCGATGGGCGGCAGCGTGCAGTTCCTGTCGGTGGTGCCGAGCCTGGCGTCACCAGGCTCGCCGACCTGGCGGGGCAACGTGGGGGTCAGGGCGAACTCGACCGACCAGAGCGTGGCAAGCAACGTGGCGGCGTCGTACTCCGCGAACTCGTTCGGCCTGCTCGTCAACGCGGCCGGCCGGAAGATGGACAAGTTCCGGCCCGGGCAGGGCCTCGACTCCCACGCGGCCGTCACGCGGTTTCTGGGCGTGTCATCGGACAGACTGATGGACGCGCGGCTGCCGGACACGGAGTTCTCCCAGTACGGCGCCCTCGTCAAGTTCAACTGGACGCCCAGCGCCAACGATCAGTTCGTCGTCAGCTACACCAGCAACCGGCAGAACGACGGGAAGCGGTACGATCAGTTGCTGGGCGGCGACGGGAACCTCATCGCGGATCTGCAGGGCCTGGGGCTGGACGTCTTCTACGCGAAGTACAACCGCGCGAATGTCGGGCCGTTCGACCAGGTGACCGCGACGTACTCGTTCAACACGCAGAAGGAAGAGCGCGTCAACCAGGGTGGAAACGGCAACAAGAACGCCTCGATCACCCACGAGTTCGAGCGGATGAATACGCACGGATTCCAGGTGAAGGCGACCACGCGGATCGGCGAACGGCAGGAAATGCTCATCGGCGGCGAGTACTATCCCGAGCACATGAAGGCGCCGTCGTACGCCGTCAACCCGGTGACTGGCGTGAGTACCGTGCGCCGCGGGCGCGTCCCGGACGGCGCGACGTACCGGAGCGAGGGCATCTACGCGCAGGATGCGTTCGAACTGGTGCCCGAGAAGTTGCGCCTCGTCGGCGACCTGCGCTACAGCGGTGCGCACTACCGCGCCTACGCTGCCGACGCGCCCGTCGTGAGCGGCAAGCCCCTCTGGCCCGACGACAAGCTCGACACGTCCAGCATGACCTTCCGCGCGGGCGTCGTGGCGACACCGAAGCCCGGCTGGAACCTGTCGGCCAACGTGAGCCGAGGGTTCCGCGCGCCGAGCATCACCGACCTCGGCACCCTGGGCCTGACCGGCTCCGGGTACACCGTCTCTGCCAGCGAGGTGAAGGGTATGAACGCCACGGTCGGGTCAGCCGCCGGGGCCACGGCCGTGTCGACCGGCATCGCGGTCGAGCCGGCGAGCCCTGAGACGAGCCTCAACTACGAAGGCGGCTTCAGCTACCGAAGCCGGCGAGTGTCCACGTCGGCCTCGTTCTTCGCCAACAATCTCTACGACAACATCGTCTACCAGGCGCTGATCCTGCCGCAGGGCGCCGTGGGCACGACGCTCGGCGACCAGGTAATCACGACCCAGGGCCCGACGGGCGTCGTCTACGTGCCGGCGTCCTCCAGCCCCGTGCTCGTGCGCGTCAACTACGGCGATGCGCGCATCATCGGGTTCGAGCACCAGTTCGACTGGACCATCGCCCCGCGCTGGTCGGCGGGCACCGTCCTCACGCTGCTCCGCGCGAAGGACACGGCCACGGGCCTGGCGCCGAACATCGAGGGCGGCACGCCGGGGCCGGACTTTTACCTGAAGCTGCGGTACTCCGCGGCGAACGGGCGGTACTGGGTCGAGCCCATCCTGCACGTCGTGGGGGAACAGACGCGGCTCTCGACGCTCGACCTCGAAGACCGGCGCACGGGCGCGACCCGGACGCAGACCAATATCAAGAACTTCTTCTACAACGGGGCTGCCAATCGTGGATGGGTGACCCCGGGGCCCGACGGCGTGGCCGGCAACGCCGACGATCTGCTGACGGTGACGGGGGAGACGCTGGCCCAAGTGCAGGCGCGCGTGCTCGGCACGGCCACCTCGGCGCCGCTGTACACCTCCGTGCACGGATACACCACGTTGGCGATCCGCGGTGGCCTGCGATTCGGGACGACGCACGAGTTGATGTTCGAACTCGAGAACCTGACCGACGAGAACTACCGAGGCATCGCCTGGGGCCTCGATGCCCCCGGCCGCAGCGTCTCGGTGGCCTACACCGCCCGCTTCTAATCGGGGACGGGACGAGGTCGGGCATCCGACCGTCGTCCCGACCCGTGCGCCCCCGCCGCGCGTCGGGACGTGGTACACTCCGCCGTCGCATAGCCCAACCTGAGTTCGACCGGGAGTTACCATGATGCAGAGACGCCTGTCCCTGATGGCGCCGTTTGTCGCGGCCGCCTGTCTTGCTACCACGCTCTTGGCCAGTCAGCAGGCGCCGCCTGCTGCGCCGACGCCAACCGCGAAGGCGATGCCGGTCGCGAACACCGGGCCAGCCGCGCAACCGACTGCTCCGGCCGCGCCGTCACCGGTCGACGCGCTCAAGCGGCTGCAGTGGCGCAACATCGGGCCGACGGCGCAGACGGGCCGCGTCCCGGTGTTCGTCGGCCTGCCGGGCGACATCAACACGATGTACGTCGCGGGCGCCGTCGGGGGCATCTTCAAGACCACCAACGGCGGCGTGAACTGGAAGGCGATCTTCGACGATCAGGCGGTCGTGTCGATTGGCGCGATCGCGATCGCGCCGTCCGACCCCAACGTCCTCTACGCCGGCACCGGTGAGGGCAACCCTCGCAACGACGCCTCGATCGGCGACGGCGTCTACAAGTCCATTGATGCGGGCGACCACTGGACCAACGTCGGCCTTCCGGACAGCGAGAAGATCGCCCGTCTTGCGATCGATCCTCGCAACCCTGACGTGGTCTACGCTTGCGCGCTGGGCCGCGAGTGGGGCCCGAACCAGGAACGCGGCCTCTTTAAGACCACCGACGGCGGCAAGCGCTGGACGAAGGTGCTCTACACGAATGACCTGACCGGCTGCTCGGACGTCGACATCGATCCGACCAACGCCAACATCGTCTACGCCGGGATGTTCACGTTCCGGCGCTGGGCCTGGTACACGGAGTCGGGCGGCGGCGAGACGGCCGTCCACAAGTCGTTCGACGGCGGCGCCACGTGGACGCGGCTGTCGGGCCCGGACGCGAACCGCGGCCTGCCGAAGGGCCTGATGGATCGCATCGGCATCTCGGTCGCGCGCAGCAACCCGAACATCGTCTACGTGGTCAGCGAGACGAAGGACGAGGGCGAGTTGTGGCGCACTGACGATGCAGGCGCGACGTGGCGGATGGTGAATCGAGACCCCAACATCAACTTCCGCCCGTTCTACTACTCGGACATCCGCGTCGATCCGCAGCACCCCAACACGGTGTACGCGTTGGCCGGCGGCCTCTCGAAATCTGAAGACGGCGGGCGCACGTTCGCGCGCATCGGTGGCGCGACGCACGGCGATCACCAGGCGATGTGGATCGACCCGTCGAATCCCAACCGTCTCCTGAGCGGCGACGATGGCGGGTTCCAGATCTCGTACGACGGCGGGAGAACCTTCGACATCATCAACAACATCCCGTTCACGCAGTTCTACAACGTGGCCTACGACCTGCAGGTGCCGTATCACCTGTGCGGCGGCCTGCAGGACAACGGCACGTGGTGCGGACCCAGTCAGATGCCAGGCGCGCCTGGGACGCCGAAGAGCGAGTGGCAAAACGTGGGCGGCGGCGACGGATTTTTCGCCGTGCCGGATCTGAAGACGCCCGAGCTGGTCTACAACAACCTGCAGGGCGGCGTGATCAGCCTGACCAACCGGCGCACGGGCGCGTCGTGGGGCGTCAACCCGTACCCGGGCGGCATCGGGTCGAGCGGTCAGTGGATGGCGCCGCAGAAGTACCGCTTCAACTGGAACGCGCCGATCGTGCTGTCGCCTCAGGACCCGAAGACGGTCTACTACGGCGGCAACGTGCTCTTCAAAACGACCAGCTACGGCCACTCGTGGGAGGTCATCAGCCCGGATCTCACGACCAACGACAAGTCGAAGCAGCAGACGTCCGGCGGCAAGATCGTCACCGACAACACCGCCGCGGAGTTCCACTGCACGATCATCGCCATCGGCCCGTCGCCGGTGGATCCGAACGTCATCTGGGCGGGCACCGACGATGGCAACGTGCAGGTGACGCGCGACGGCGGCAAGACCTGGACGAACACGGTGAAGGCGATGATCGGCCTGGCGCCGAATTCGTGGGTAAACAAAGTCGAGGCGTCTCACTTCGAGGCGGGCACGGCGTACGTCTCGGCCAGCCACTGGCAGGACGGCGACTACGCCCCGTACTTCTACAAGACGACGGACTTCGGGAAGACGTGGACGAAGATCACCGGCGGCCTGCCCGCGCGCGGCTGGTC
>Ga0315283_10003490_pt1 | contig 13447 bp, 11 predicted proteins | sample YL17G09_0_MG_FD_204541 | JGI IMG/M metagenome (GOLD analysis project Ga0315283, IMG submission 204541) | Sediment microbial communities from Yellowstone Lake, YNP, Wyoming, USA - YL17G09_0 | ecosystem: Environmental > Aquatic > Freshwater > Lake > Sediment | place: USA: Wyoming | collected...
CAATAGTTATTAATCGATTTTCAACCGCAAAATATATATACCTTGAATTCAGAAGTAGAGGATATAGTTATTATAATATTAAAAAGAGGGAAAAGAGGCGAATATTATGTTCTTGACTAAAATAGATACTCTATTCGATATTGTTGAGCAAAAAAAGAAGGCTTATGTGCTTAGCCTGGCAAAGGAATTGGGCATTCCATCTTCTAGCGTGATTAAGATTGCCAGGTATCTTGAGCAATTAGGCTTTGTTGAGCTTGATTATAAGAATGTCAAGGGCGCTGCTATTAAGTATCTTAAGACTCCTGAGCCAGAGTTCAAGCATGTTGATGAGACAGAGCTGGTTAACAAGCTTAAGTTCTTTAAGAGCTTCCAGAACGTCAAGGCAGCAAACAAGCTCATTTACGACTTGTACAAGTATCTTAAGCACAGGGATGATGCTGAGACCAAGGAAACCTATGTTAGTGTTCGCAAGTATTATGTTGAGAATTTCATGAAGAGCTTTGACAAGAAAATAAAAGACCCAATTACCAAGATTGACAGCTATAACATTGATGTTGAGAGCATGGTGGTTGAGGTTGAAATTGTGAAGCAGGAGCTTGAGCCTGTGCCTTTCTACATGATTTCATTGCTAAGAATAAGCGATATCACCCGTTTAGTGATTGACAAAATCAAGGAAGAGGTTATCAGCAAGATTACTTTCAACATTGTCTTCAAGAGCCATGAAGAAGAGAACATGGTAAGGAATGAATATAAGAGAAAAATTCTTGGGATAATGAAAGATGTTTTCCCAGACCTTTCAGAGGACAGGATTCATATTTTCAGCGATTACATTGTACTGACGAGCCTTGGCATGGGAGAGATTGAATTCTTGCTGAGAGACAAGCATCTTGAAGAGGTTGTTATTAACAATGCTTTTGAGCCAATCTGGGTTTACCATAAGAAATACGGCTGGCTTGAGACCAATGTCATTGTTGATGATGAGCAGGAGATTGTTCATTACTCCACTCTTGCAGGCAGGAACGTGGACAAGATGATAACCACACTCACTCCTTTAATGGACGCCCACTTAAAAACAGGTGACAGGGTCAATGCTACTCTTGCTCCCATAAGCACCAAGGGCAATACCATGACTATCAGGAAGTTCGCAGAGTCTCCATGGTCAATTACTGATTTCATCATGACGAATACAATTGATTATTACACAACAGCTTTGGTATGGACAGCCATGCAGTACGAGCTCTCAATACTTATTGTTGGAGGAACAGGTTCTGGCAAGACCTCAACCTTGAATGTTTTCAGCATATTTATCCCGCCGACTCAGAGAATTGTAAGCATAGAGGATACAAGAGAAATCAGGCTTCCAAGAACTTTGCACTGGGTGCCTATGGAGACCAGGCTTCCTAATCCTGAAGGCAAGGGAGAAATATCTATGCTTGACCTTATTGTTAACTCATTAAGAATGAGGCCTGACAGGATTATTGTCGGAGAGATAAGGAGAAAAAAAGAGGCAGAGGTTTTGTTCGAGGCAATGCACACAGGCCACTCAGTATACGCTACTCTGCACGCCAACACTGTGAATGAGGCTATCATCAGGCTCACCACAGAGCCAATTGGAATAGCCAAATCTCTTCTCGGAGCAATTGACCTGATATTTGTGCAGAACAGGAACAGGAGAACCAACACCAGAAGAACTTTCCAAGTGGCTGAAGTGCTGGAAAATGGGGATTATACTCTGCTGTTCAACTATAATTTCAAGGCAGACAAGCTCCTGAAAGTCAAGGATCCTTACATGTTCTACAAGACCATAGAGCTCTTTGCAGGCTTGGACAAGTCAGAGGTTGACAAGGAAATCAATGACAAAATAAAAATTCTGAAATACCTGACAGACAACAAGATAACTAACAATGAAGAAATAGCTCTTATGATAAGCTACTACTATATTAACAAGGACTATCTTATGAAAAAACTTTTCAGCGGCGGTGATAAAAATACAGGACCAGACTGAAGACTTTATCAGCAAGCTCTTTCCTAAGCTTAAGGAAAACCTTAAATTAGCGCAAATGGACGGTAATGTAGTTTCATTTATCAAAAAGTGCTTAATTCTGGCTTTCATATTTGCATTAAACCTTTCAGTTGTGGTATTTTTTGTGCTGTCTAAACAAGGGCTTTACCTATTGACCATTCCTGCTTTTGCTTTCTTTTTCATTGTCTTTTTTCTAATGTTCAAAAGCATACCTCAAATCAACATAGCCAAGGTAAAACAGGAGATTGAGAGCGACATTTTTGTTCCGAGCAGGATGCTTCTCACTCTCCTTGAAGCAGGCAACTCACTCATTTCTGCGCTAGAAAGCGTTTCCTATACAAAAGCCAAGTCAAGCAAGTATTTTGGTAAAATAGCTTCAGAAATATACCTTGGAAAAAATGTTGACCAAGCCATAGAGGATGCTATCAAATATACTCCGAGCGACAGCTTTCGCATGGTCATGGAGCCCATCAAGAAGTCTTTGAAGACTGGGACAGACATACAAAAGAACCTGCTTGCTACGCTGCAAGAGCTTTCCCAGAATAAGATTGTCGAGATTGAACAGTACGAGAAGAGGCTTAACCCTCTCTCAATGTTTTACATGATTTTTGGCACCATACTCCCAGCAATTGGCATTGTCGGAGTGGTAATAATCATGTCTGTAGCAGGGATAAAAGTGGAATTCTTTCCAAGCCTGTTCATCCTGCTAATCCTAATCCTGATTCTGCAGCTGTTCTTTGTAAGGATATTCAAAAGCACGCGACCGCTGGTGAAACTATGAGCGAAGATGACCTTGTTAACAGGGATGAAAAAAACCTTAATGATAACCCTGATAAAAAAGACGATAGTTCTGCTAAGAAGGATTCTGAACCTAAAAGAAAAAGTAAGCTTAGGTTATTTATTGAGAGCCTGGGGGATGGAATAATCCCCAAGAAATACAGGAAAGGTGTTTTGAAATACCTCGAGCGGGCAAGCATAGAAGGGGTGCCTTACTTTTCATATGGCGTGGCAACAATCATAATTTTCCTTATGTCAGTTATCCTTGATGTACTTCTAATGACAACAGAATTATTTGTAAATGCCTCATTCGCTATCCCGTTCCTATTCCTTTTGCTGCTGCCAGTCATATTTACCATTATCTCCCTGGCCATTATCATCATGTATAAGCTGTATCTTGAAGCAAAGATCTATTATAAAGTCAGGCAAATGGAAGAAATCTTTCCTGAATTCCTCTCAGAGCTCGCGCTTAACCTAAAATCAGGCCAAAACTTGGATGAGGCAATTGGCAATTCGACAGAAAAAGAATTCGGCTATCTTGGCCAAGAAATGGAGAGGGTATACAAGAAAGTCAGGCTCGGGATAGACATCGAAGTCGCTATAAAGGAATTCACAGAAAGCTTTGATTCTGATATTATCAATGAAACCTTTGACCTCATGGTTACCAGCTGGAAAAAAGGAGGAACCACTTCCCAATTAGTTGACAGGCTTTATGAAAACCTAGAAATGATAAGATATCTTAAAAAGAAAGTTGTTGCAAGCGTTACCAGCTACAGGATATTCCTATCCATAGTCACCATACTAATCGCTCCTGCCATGTTTGCGTTGTCCTATCACCTTATTTCTCTCATCAAGTCAATAACAGGCACTATTTCAGAGGTTTCATCAAATGTAATCCTTCCCATCAGCATAAACGCAGTTAGAGTAAACAACAGCCATTTCATGTGGTTCTCAGCCCTGGCCCTTATCATAATGTCAGTATGCACTGCGATGATAATATCAATAATAAAAACAGGCTCTATCAAGGAAGGTTACAAGCAAGTGGTGCTCTTTGCTGCTGGCTCAGTCATCAGCTACAGGATATGTTTGACCATATTCGAATTATTCTTCTCAATGTTCAATATTTAATTTTTGATTTTTTGCAAAGAAAAAAATATTTATAGCTCAGTTAAAAGGATAGCCAAACATGCCAACTTCAAATATGATTGGAATCAGCGGAAGCGGAGCCTATTTCCCAAGGCAGGAAGTAGATGTCAAGCAGCTCGCACAAAAATATCATCTTAATTATCTTCAGCTTCTTAAGGACCATGGCATAAAAAGGATACATGTGGCCAGCCCTAGTGAAAGTGAGCTCTTCATGGCAATTAGGGCCACAGAGGAAGCCTTGCGTGACTCAAATTTGAGCCCCAGGGATATTAATGTGGTAATATTCTGCAAGGGGATCACGAGGCAGAAAACCGCAAGAACCATATCTTCGCAAATAATCCAGGAGATTAATGCAACAGAAGCCTATGGCTTTGACATCGAAGGAGGCCTCATAGGTGGCCTGCTAGGCATTCAGATAGCCAATGATATGATTAAAAACAATTACTCTACTAAAAATGCCATTATTGTTGCTGCCCAGGAATTTGATGAGCTGTACCTTTTTGGAGGGGGAGCTGCAAGAGTCAGGAACATGATATTTGGCGATGGAGCAGCAGCCATAGTGCTAAGCAAGGAAGCTAACAATAACAAGATACTCACTTCTAATTTTGTGATTGACCATAACACCAGCTTTATTGATGAATTATTAGCAGAAAGCCTTACCAAGGATAGCAAGCTACACCATGTTTTTGAAAAGCTTAGGGGTATGGCTGTGGTTAAGACCATAAGGCAGAAGCAGAGCATGAGCAAGCTAACAGAGAGGTGGGTTGAGAATTCCTACAGAGTGATTGAGTCATGCATGAAATCAATAAATCTTGATGTTTCTGACATAAACCATTTCATAAAAACCCAGCTTTCCCTGGAAGAGACAGAGAGGCTGTGCAAAAAGCTCAACATCACTCCCGACAGGATTTTTAATACCTCATCAGAAAACGGCCACCTGGGCCATGCAGACATCCTTTATAATCTTCATTATACCCTGAAAAACCCTAATCTGAGAAACCTTGACATCATAGCCTTGGTCACAGCCAACTATGACTGCTCATCAGGGGCTATTATTATCAGGAGATAGTATAATAATAACAACATAATCTTCTAATTCGCACTAACTCCCTAATTAACGAAACTTTTAAATATGGTTAGTATCAATAATTTAAATAACAACATAATTGAGTATATAGATAGATATAAACTAAAAAAAATTCGAGAGGTGCGTGAAAAATGAAGAATAAAAGAGCCCAGCTATCAATTGAAACCATGATCATCTATGGTCTGGTAATATTGGTTACGCTTTCTGTGATTGGAGGACTGCTGTATTTCAACATCCTGGACTTGGGAAGCTATCTTCCTGACAAGTGTGACCTTGGAGGCACTGGCAGCGACCTTAAATGCGAAGAGTGGAGCTTTGTTGCAGCAAACAACGCAATTGTGCTTGGCGTAAGGAACATAGGGCAGAAGCCAATTGATACACTGGTTGTTTCAGTTACAGACAAGTCATCAGTGCAGTTTAGCGGTGAAAAATCCTCTATCTCCGCCACATATACAGATAGCAATAATGATGTCCATACAATAGGCACAAATACTGGCGATGTTTCATTGCCTCCTGGAGAAATTGCAAAGGTTACAATTCCCACAACTACCGCACTAGCAGGTAAGTTGCTCAGAGGAACTTTGATAACAAAGTACAAATTCACCGAGGGCGCAATCACTCAGGAAGCAACAGGTTCTATCAGAATAAAAGCTTCATAAGCCTGAGCAAATTTTTTATTATTATTTTTAATTTTATTGAGGGTGTGGTAAAGCATAAAAAGAGGTAGGTATACATGTCAAAACAGGCTCAAATATCCATGGAATACCTGATTTTGACCGGGTTTATCCTGCTGGTAATAATTGTCCCTTCTGTATTTTTACTTTACTCTTTTGCCAATAAGAGCGTGTATGGCGCAGTTAGCACCCAAAAAGCCAGTGAGCTTGGCGATGGCCTGGTTGAGAATGCAAAACAGATGTACTATCTTGGGCTCTATTCAAAGAAGATAGTTACCTATGATGTCCCTGACAATGTTGAAAGGTTTTTTATCCTAGAGTTCACGCAGCCTGAAACTGGGAAAAAATATTATTATATCAGCATCATCATTAACGATGGCAAGGAAGTCAGCAAAAACTTTTTTCCCTCTGACATTCCCATAATGTCAACCCCTCTACCATCTGACCATAATTCCGAATATGTCGATAACATGGACAGCTCATTATACATAGACGAGTGCACTCCCTCAAATTGCATGTTCTATAATTTTAAGGATCCTGTGACTCATCAGGGAAAGAAAAAATTCAAGCTAGAAACCAAGTATGACATTACAAGTGGTAACGAGATAAAGGTTAATATCATACCAATCATTGATTAGAATGAAAAAATCCCAGATATCTTTTGAATTCATGGCATTATTCACAGTCCTTTTCTTCATCTTTATAGCCCTGGCTAGTTTTTTCCCCACAAGCATTGACAGGACATCATCTACTAAAGGCATAGCCCAGACCCTGGCAAATGAAATAAAGGTAAAGGCCATCACTGCCTCTCTCTCAAGTTCAGACTTTATAATAGAGATAGAGATCCCGAAAAGGATAAACAATGCTAAGATGCGGCTTGAGATTTATGCCTGGCCAGAGAATCTGTTGCTAATAAAAGACATGAATAACGGGGAGCAGCTTGCCAAGGCTTTCCTGCCAAAAATAGATTCTGTAATTCTTCCCAGCCCTTCAATATCCATTAAGAAGCTAATAATCAGGAAGGATAGTGTTAACAATAACCTATCCGTTGAAATCGTGCCTGAAACTTAGAATAAAAGAGAGTAAAATAAAAAAGAATTGGATTGTAATGAAGCTAAAAATTAGAAGCATGAAAAAAGCGCAGGTTATAACCTTTGACTTTAGCACCAGCCTTATTGTTTTCATCCTTTTCATGGCAGTATTCATAGGCATATTCATCCTTTCGCAGGCAGCAGAGAAAAAGCAGGAGTTCGAGCTTGAGTATGTGTTTGCTAATCTTGAGAACAACCTGAGATTCAGCCCAAACCCAGGAATTGATTTCTTTAGTGATTACAGAGTTGACAAGGCCAAGCTAACTACTTTTGTATCCCTTATTGGGGCTGGCAGCATTGATGATTATGTTATTGGCACAGTTGGCAATGCCCATGGAATCGGGCTAAACCCTTCAGGCTATAGCACGTGCCTATACTTTACAGATAATAATGGCTCAAGAATCAACATTAATGGCATAACTGCCCTGGGCTATCTCAATAAGAGGGGCGCAAGCTGCGAAGATGTGTTCTCCACCAGCACTGACCCTTGCGAAGAGTACGAAAACGCATTAGCAATTTTTAAGCCAGTGCTATTTGATGAGAATGATGTTTATAATAACAGGATTATACAGATGAACCTGGTGATTTGTAAAAAATGAAGCATAGGCGAAAGATGATGGGAAAAAAAGGGTACATGTTCACTGTTGATGTGACCATTGCAATCATACTCCTGGTCATAGGAATTGCTTTCCTGTTTTATAATTTCAAGTCCAGCAAGACAGTTTATTTTACAGAGCAACTGGCAGAGGACATAATAGGAGTGTTGGCTTACACCAATACCCGTGACCTGTGCATTGATCCTGGCATAGGAGCCAGTGAGGGTTGTGCCTGCCCTAATTATCCTAATCTAAGCAGGATAGTTTGTAACGAGAATCTGAAAGATGCTGATACAAACCTACTTTCTGTGCTGAGCGAAGTGATTGAAAGAGGATTGGTTGATAGCAGCGCAGTAAAGGATTCTGTGAAAGAAATATTTGCCTCAAAAAACATTATTGACGAGAAAAGATTTGGCTTTGCCATACTCTACCTAACCAGAGTTGCTCCAACTGCTCTTGAGCTTTACAACACAGAATGTTACCTAAATCCAGCAATTTGTTAAAATGAAAAATAAAAACAGGAAACAGGATAGTATTGGGAAAACACGCCCATTCAGGATAGACAGAAAAACAGGTTTGACATTATTTATTTCAACATTCATGCTTATGTTCCTTCTCTTTTCAACCACAGGCTACGCCCAGATAACTCTTTTCAACAACAGCTTAAGCTCATTAAACCTGACTTTTCCTTCAGAATTCATGACCCGCACTTTCTTTGTAAGGGTTCCCAATGGAACAGTAACTGAGGCAAGAATGAGAATACAGGGCTTTAATATGCAAGGACTCAAAGGTCTGCCGAGGGATGTCATTATTGTTACAGATTTATCTGGAAGCATGGGTCAAGCGGTTCAAGGAGTAGTAAAGTTAGCTAGTGCACAGGCAGCTGATAGAAGTTTTATCAGCAATGTTGACACCAATTATATTAAGGTAGGACTTGTCAATTATTCAACCGTTGCTACTCTAAACCAGCCCCTGATAACAAACAAGGTGATACTTAACAATTCAATAAACAGTTATCGTGTTGGCACATATACAAACTTAGGGGCAGCACTAGATCTTGCCATAAATGAACTGAATAGTGTGCGCGCCCAGAGAACTGGCACTAAGAAATATATTCTGCTGATGACTGATGGCTGGGCTAATTGCCTTTCAAGTGGTTCATGCGCAGATAGTCCTGACACTAACAGGGCAGCAGAATCATGGATATTAAGCCTTGCTAGAACTGCCAATAGCAGCAACATCACTATTTTTGCAATTGCATTTGGGGATTGTGGCACATCATATTCTTCAGGAGGAGGAGGCTCAACTGCTCATTGTTCTTTTATGCAGAACGTTTCAAACCAGACCAAAGGTGGATTGTACTTTAACGCTTCAACAGGTCAAGCTTTAATTGAAATCTACAACAATATTTCTGGAATGATAGAAACAACCAATCTCACAACACCCACAATAAACTCTACTAGCCCATCAAGATGGGTTGGATGGAGCTATCCTGATTTATACAATGGAAATGCTCTATGGAATGGTGCAAGCTGCGGCGTTAGTGGTCCTATCCCTGCCAATTGCAATAATTTCATAAACTTAATCCAATCAAACCTTAATGATTGCACATCTAATCCTTGCGACATTAGTTTCTCAGTTTATTCATCAACAGTGGGAATGCTAAACCTGTCAGAGCTTTATATTGAAGTAAACCAGCCTCCTGTGAGCAATTATCCCCCAACAGGGATTTGCTTGGAAAGAACGATTATGTGCGGCCAGACAGAACTATTAAGGCCAATGGATGACGGCTTGATGGTTACTGATTCTAATGATGAACTAAGCACATTGACTTGGAGCCTGAATAGCATACTAAATTCTACTACGAGTGGCAACTTCAATCTTAGAAGCACCTACAACACAGACAGGTACTTGAATTTCAGCTTGGATCAGATATATGAGAATGATACTTTTTGGAGAACATATTACTTTAATATAGCAGACCCTTGGAGTGAAAGCACCAGCGCATGCATTAACGTGAGCTACACTGGATGTAACATCCAGCCGCCTGTATTTGAGATGTCAAACAGGACAACAATATTTGATTACTCAGCATATCCTGCATACCACTATAATCTTCGGAACATGATTGATACCATTGCTAATGTTCCATGCACCCTGGACGAACTTGGTTATAGATTGTCGAGCTCAAGCAATTTTATCATCTACGGTCCTAACTCACAAGGAAACATTACCATAATACCAAATGACCCTAATTGGTACAATCCGACTAGCGAAGACATACAGGTAGAAGCTTACTGCCCTAATGCTGGAACAAAAACAGGTGAAGTTGAGATACTCCGAGGCAATGCAGATGTAATTCTTGTCACAGACTATTCTGGCAGCATGAAAAAAGCCTTGGGAGATTGGGGCCAGGGAACTGGCGTAAGTTCATGCTCTGGAATATATGAGCAGACAAATGAGCAAGCAAGAAAAGCCCAGCTCTCAATATGCCTTGACAAGGAACTGGTCAACACAGTGATGAGTTATCAGAATAACAGGATATGGCCTATTTTTATGCACGATGATGAAATTAAGACTTATAGCGGAAACCCGACAAGCACAGCAGGCATCTTAAGCTATTTGGATGATGCTCCTGCGCAGGGCAAGGAGAAAACCTGTTTAGCCTGCGCAATAAATGAGGGATATGACATATTAAATAGTGAAAGCAGCGTTGCAAGAAACAAGTTCATAGTTCTTATGACTGACGGAGTGCCGACGCATTGTGCATTTGGCTCATGCGCTAGCACAGCCACAGAGTATGGTGAGAGAATCTGCAATGGCTTCTGCGATACCAATGGGCAACAAGGTTGCGGTGCAGAAATAGTGCAGGGATGCGAGGATGAATTCTGCCAATCTGGTGAGGACAACACCTTGTTCTCCACTGCCAAGGCTCTTCAGGATATGAATGTAATATTCTACACAATAGCTTTTGGCCTTGTAGAAGGGTGCAGCAGGGCAGACATGCTTCTTGGGCAAGTGGCATCCATGAGCAGTGGAACCTATCACAAGAGCAGCGATGTTGCTGAGCTCAGGCAAATATATGAGGATATAGCCACCAGGATTACTTCGATATCACAAGAGACAGTATACCCCCTTGTAGAGTATATAATCTCTGCAAAAGCCAATCTCACAATAATCTATCGCGCTCCAAGCATAAGATGCGGCGATGGAACAGTGAATGACATGAATGAGGAATGTGACGACGGAAATCTGAATAACAACGATGCCTGCTCAAACATCTGCACCATCACAGAGTGCAATGATACTATCACGCAGCAACCTAATGGCAGAAGGACGCTTGGCCCGCTTAATGATGGAGTAGAAGAATGCGACGACGGCAATATCTACTATGAGGATGGATGCACTCCTGAATGTGTCAGTGAATTCTGTGGAGACCATGACTTGCAGCCAGGGCTCGGAGAGGAATGCGACGATGGTGACAACATTGACAATAGCGATGGTTGCGTTAACTGCGAATTGCAAGTGCTTCCTGAATGCGGCAATGTAATAATTGAAGTTGGGGAAGAATGCGACGACGGAAACAATAATAATGGAGATGACTGTGACTCTAACTGCCAAATAGAGGGAATTACAGGATGCGGGAATGCAATAATAGAAGACGGGGAAGGTTGCGATGACGGGAATAATAATCCTGATGACGGCTGTGACCAATGCCACCTAATATATCCTCCATTTTGTCCTAATTCTGTTATTGAAGAAAACGAAGAATGTGATGATGGAAACAGCATTAATGGTGATGGGTGCAGTGCCATTTGCAGGCTAGAAGTTCCTCCTGGCTGTGGCAATGGGATTGAGGAACAAGGAGAGCAGTGCGATGATGGAAACACTCAGAGTAATGATGGATGTAATGCCACTTGCCAGCTGGAAACAACTCCTGTTCTCAGCTTATTCAACAGTACAGTCGTATTTGACTATTCTTCTTATCCAGGCCATAATTATTCTCTTGACTCAATGCGCTCAGAATACGCTATTCTTCCATGCGACTATAACGACCTTGAATATCAAATCAGCCAGCCAGGAATTAATTTCAGCATAAATAATCCAATCAATCCTTCTGGCAACATAACCATTGTGCCTCTTCCTGATTGGTATTTGCCTCCCAAATCAGAAATCAGGCGAGTGACTGTAACATGCAACAACGGAGCCATAACATATAGTGATAATGCATACGTGACAATAATATATACTGCTGCAGGAGCACCAACAGGGAGAATAACCTGCAAGGATAATGTTGGCTACATGCTAAAAAGCGAGCAGCCAGTTGCTATATCATTATCAGACATATTCAGGTTTGAAGGGGGTTATGGCGTTGTTAATGCCCTAGAGTATTCTCCTGATGCTGCAACAATTGTGTTTAACCCGCCTAACAGCTTCACAATCACATCAGACAACAGGTTTTCTGAAGATATAAGTATGAGAGTAGAAACAAACAATGACATCACATCTGAATGGTGCCCTGTGTCTTTTATTAATCTTAACTTGAACTGCGACCAGGCAGTATGCGCTGGCTGCTCTGATTATGCCTGCCTATCAGCTAATGGTTGCCTTGATGGACAAACCATGGTTCTTAATCCATTCACACGAGTTACACCTTCATTTTTCATCCCAAGCATTGCTCCGCGCCAGTTCACAATACCCTCATTCCGGGTTTTTGATGATTTTGAGGTAAGGCCGAGCTTTGGCGACCATACAACCTATTTTTATATCAATGACAGCACAGGCAATATGTCCAATGGTTTTGAAAGCGCAGCAATAATTAATCTTAACTTTGGAGCTTCTGGCTATTTGAATGCTAATGCAAGAGTATGCCCTAAGCTTGTAAGGCTTAATTACAGAGTTGGAGAGCTGAGCTATGACCCGATGACTGATTTATTAATCACAGGCCTAAGGGCTGTTACTGGTTATTATGACATTGATGGTTCTGTGTTCAGCAAAGGACCCTATATTTTTATAGCAAAAGTATGGCTGAGATGATAACAATATGATGCACCTACTAAACAGAAATAGAAAACAGCTGAAAAAGCAGATGGGCAAGAAAGGAGTATTTTATTCTCTTTCTGTGGTTCTGTTTTTGGTGTTCTTAATAATTCTGTTTACTGGCAGAGCCCAATTGCAGAAGAAAGATGAGGCTTTTAGGCTCGAAAGAGCGCAAATCATTGTAATGGACCATTTTGCAAGGGATTTTGACAGGTACTATGCAGAAAACATATTGCATACAGCTGCAAAGCCTGCATTAACAGAATTGACAAAAAGCTATCCTTTTACAATATCCACACTTAATAATATGACTGATTTAATGGATGATGGAGCAGGCACAGGAGTTGCCATGAACCCATTGCTATCAACAAACGAGGGCTTTAGCCAATCATTAGGAACACTATCTTTTCTGATGGATGATGCGAAGTTCAATTATTCCCTTGAAAGCCTAGAGCAGCTTAATTATACTAGCTTCAGGCTTAACTTTTCTGTAAGCTACTCATTCAGGGCATTTGACAGCAGTGAGTGGTCAAAAGCTGATAAGGTTGTTAATATTATCGTTTCAGTTTATGGGCTTACGCACCCAGCTTATAACAAGATTATTGATTCAAGCTGGATAGAAAACGATTCTTCAATCTGCTATGTTAACCAGATAATATCTGATTCAGCGCCTTGCACTGGAATGAACATAATGCCTCATCCTGTTTGCGGCAATGGAGAGCTAGAAAGCGGAGAAGAATGCGATGATGGGAACACAGTTTCTGGCGATGGCTGTGACGAGTATTGCAATGAAGAAATGACTGTTCCTTAAGTTTAATCACAATAAGTATACTTCACACCCTGGGAGCATCCTGCATATCTGCAACTATTTGCTTGAGAAGCTAGTTTATCATTCTCAATTATCTTATTAATGTCATCTCCATTTGAATGATATATGCACTCAACTTTTGGTTCTTCACCACCACAACAGCCGCACCCGCATGCAACATAAGAATCTACTGAAGTTGCTGAAG
>Ga0315283_10003493_pt1 | contig 13444 bp, 7 predicted proteins | sample YL17G09_0_MG_FD_204541 | JGI IMG/M metagenome (GOLD analysis project Ga0315283, IMG submission 204541) | Sediment microbial communities from Yellowstone Lake, YNP, Wyoming, USA - YL17G09_0 | ecosystem: Environmental > Aquatic > Freshwater > Lake > Sediment | place: USA: Wyoming | collected...
CTGCCTGTCAATATGAGCGATGACCGATTTGGCATCGGGCAGAATATGTTCTTCAAGATAACCCTTAATCTCGCTCATTTGATGCGTATCGAGCTTTGGCTCTGCTCCGGAATAGCTGTCATCCAGCAACGCCGGGAGACCGCCTTGCTGATAACGTTCAAAATAGTGCCGGGACGTCTTCTCATCAAAGAGAAGAATCTCCGCTACCTGAGCCGCCGACCATCCCCTGGATAAAGCAATGACCGCTTTGACGCGGTCGGCCTGACGTTTATCACGCAAAGAACGATGCAACGCCTCAAGTTCAACTGTTTTTTCTTTTGACAGCGTATAATCTTTCATATACGCTGTTTATCGGACACAGGGTGCTTTCTGATTGACAAATTATGGGATTTTTCAATCGAGAGCAGTATAAAAGACACATCTCACGGGGTAAAACAAGATGAGATTGTTTCCCCGTTCGACTACGCTCAGGGCTGACGGCTTCGCTCGCAATGACAACGGCCTGTGGTGCGGGGGCACAATGGGATTTTATATTACTGGTTTTGCAGGAGGTCGGGTCGCCAGGATTTGGTTCGTTCGAGGGCCTGCTCTTTGCGCCACCGGGCGATTTTTTTGTGGTCGCCGCTTAATAAGATGTCAGGGACTTTCATATCCCTGAAGACTTCCGGGCGGGTGTATTGCGGGTACTCCAGCAGACCTTCGCTGAAGGATTCTTCTTTGGGGGAGTTTTCATCGCCGAGCGAGCCGGTCAATAACCTGACGACGGCATCGATGACCACCATAGCAGCCAGCTCGCCGCCGCTGAGGACATAGTCGCCGATAGAGATTTGCTCGGCATTTAAGCCGATGCGGATGCGTTCATCGAAGCCCTCATAGCGGCCTGAAATGAAGATGAGGCGGTTTTCTTTGCTTAATTCGACGGCCTTTTGCTGGTTGAATTTTTGGCCCTGCGGGGTGAGGAGAATGACGCGGCCTTTTTCGGGGGAGAGTTTTTCGACGTGTTCGAAACAATCGAAGACGGGCGCACACATCATAACCATACCGGGGCCGCCGCCATAAGGGGCATCGTCGACCTTTCTGTATTTGTCGGGGGCGAAGTCCCTGATGTTGGTAAAGACAATATCCACTATGCCCCTGTCCCTTGCTCGTTTTAGTATCGAGTGGTTCAGGGGCGATTCAAACATCTCAGGAAAAAGCGTAAGGATGTCGATTCGCATAAGCAGGAAAATCCGAAATTCGAATATCTAAATCCTAAACAAATCCGAATGACCAAAAAAAGAGACCCATTCGACTCGCTGCGCTCGCTCAGGGTGACTCCGATACACATCATCGAAGTCAGATTGCCACGTCGGCCTACGGCCTCCTCGCAATGACCTATGCACTTGGCGTCTGTTCGGCTTCTGATTTTATGTGGCCTGCGGCGATTTTCTCGGATTTCAGGAAAGGCTTGCCTTTTGCACGGGCCTTTGTGCGGGCCTGTTTTCGGCGAGCGGCCATTTCCTTTGCGTATTTATGCTTGATACCCTGGCGAAGCAGGATTTGCGAAACGGTGTCGCTCGGCACAGCGCCTTTTTCGAGCCAATATTTTACCCTGTCGACGTTGAGGACGATTTGTTTTGCGGGGTCTTTTTCGATGGGGTCGTAGTGGCCAAGCTTTTCGAGGATTCTGCCGTCCCGCGGCGTTCGCGATTCGATAGCGTTGATTCTGAAGAACGGCCTGTGCCGTCTGCCCATTCGGGTCATTCTGATTTTTACTGCCATAATATTTTCCTTTCACTAATCGTTTATAATCAATTTTCGCTGCCCTGACTGCGTCAGGCGTGCGAAACACGTTTACAATGCAGGACGTAGCCGTTGATGAAGATAGCAAAGTTGGCGGGGTCGACGTGAGCATCAGCGGCAATCTTCTGAACCTGGTCATCGGTGAGTTTGTCGACAGACTCCTTTTCGGCGGGTGTCATTATGGCCACCACTTTTTTAAGCTGCTCCATTTCCTCAATGCTCGGCGAGACCAGCATCGCCAGCTCACTGTCGCCTTTAATGTCCTGAAACTGGGTCCTGACCATTTTGCCGTAATCGCTGCCGGCGAACCTGGCGAGCCTGGCGAGGTATTCCTCGAGCGAGATTTTGGGTTTTATATTCGTTTTATTTTTCCTCTGCGTTTGATAATTTGTTTTCTTCTTGAACGCTGCTTGATTTTTCTGCCTGAGGACATAGCGGCGCCGAGGGTTTCCATATTGAGGCCGCCAGAGAACAGGCTGCGGAGTCCGCCGAGTTTTCCGCCGGCCAGAGCTTTCATCGTATCGCGGCTGCGTCTGAAAGTTTTTACCAGGCCTGCAACGTCTTCGGGCTTTGTGCCGGAGCCTGCGGCGATGCGTCTGCGCCTCGACGAGTCTATTATGTCAGGCTCTCGCCGCTCGTGAGAAGTCATAGAATGCACAATACCCTCGATGCGTTTTAACTCAGCGCCGTCGATGTCGAGCTCGTCCATCTGGCCTGCCATACCGGGCATCATTTTGAGCATATCTTTCATACCGCCCATTTTTTTGACGGCCTGCATCTGCTTGAGGAAGTCATCGAAGCCGAAACTGCCTTTGGCGATTTTTTTCTGGAGTTTTTCGGCATCCTCGGCGTCGAACTGCTCATGAGCCTTTTCGACAAGGGTAACGATGTCACCCATACCGAGGATTCTGCCTGCCATACGGTCCGGGTGAAATTCTTCGAGCTTGTCGAGTTTTTCGCCGACGCCGATAAACTTGATGGGTTTTCCGGTTACGGCCTTGACGCTCAGCGCCGCTCCGCCGCGTGCGTCGCCATCGAGTTTTGTGAGTATGACGCCATCGAGTTCGAGCCGCTCGTTGAAAGCTTTTGCGGAATTGACGGCGTCCTGGCCGGTCATCGAATCGCATACGAGGTAAATCTGGTGGGGATTGACAGCGTGGGCCACGTTGGCGACCTCGGTCATCATATCTTCGTCAACGTGCAGTCGGCCGGCGGTATCGAGTATCACAACGTCAAAGCCATTTTCGCGGGCGTGGTTGAGGGCGTTCTTTGCGACCTTGACGGAATTTTTGCTGTCCTCGCTGTAAGTGGTTACGTTCAATTGCTGGCCGAGCGTGATTAACTGCTCTATGGCTGCGGGTCTTTGCAGGTCGTCGGCGACAAGCAGGGGTTTTTTGGCCTTTTTTTCGACGATGTATTTGGCGAGTTTGGCGGCTGTTGTGGTTTTGCCGCAGCCCTGCAGGCCGGCGAGCAGGATTATTGTCGGGCCGGGCGAGACGAAATATATGTTGCTGTCGACCGGGCCCATAAGCTCGGTGAGCTTGTCGTTGACGATTTTTATCATAACCTGGCCTGGATGCAGGCTTTTTATGACCTCGGCGCCGACGGCGGCGTCGGTAACATCCTTGCAGAATTTTTTCACGACCTGATAGTTGACGTCGGCTTCAAGAAGTGCCTTGCGGACCTGGTGCATAGCGTCCGAGACGTTGGCCTCGGTGATTCTGCCTCGGCCTGACAGCGACCTGAAAACTGAATTGAGTTTTTCGGTTAAAGATTCAAACACAATTTGCGCCTTGCAATACGGGACGTTAATCTTTATGGCAAAAGAGGGAGTGTAATTCAATTTGCCTGATTTTGCAAGGGGAAAACGTATTTACCGTATTATGAGCAGCCCATAGAGTTTCCGCAGTTGAAGCACTTGTAGCAGGAGCCGTTTCGGACGGTAATCGAGCCGCACACATCGCAGGCGGGTGCATCATCCTGAAAATGCTCGAACTGAGCGTTGAACTGCTGCATCATAACCGATGGGTCAAGCTGCATTGCGGCGGGGGCTTCAGCGGTATCGCCAACAGGCAGGCCGACCAGGGTTTTAATCCGGTTTGCGGCATCGGAGAGTCTGCCTTTTAGGAAAGCGGAATGCTGTTTGGCGGGGATTTCCTGAATTTCAGTCTTTGGTTTGGCTTTTGTCTCGGCCTTTGTCTCTTTGGCCTCAGCGATTTTCTGGGCCAGGTCTTTAGTTTTCTCTACAAGCTGTCTTGCGGTGGTTACGGTTTTGTTTTCCGCCGGGGCTGCTGTACGGTTGGGGATGTTTTTCTCAGCGTAGCCGGGTATGAACTGGCAGCCCATCCAGCAGAAGATGTAGTCGATGAGGCTTTTTGCGAAGGGTATATCCCTGTTTGAGGTCATTCCGGCAGGCTCGAAACGGGCGTGGCGGAATTTATCAACGAGGGTGATTAAAGGCACGCCGTACTGTAATGCCATTGAAGTACAGGTGCCTATTACATCCATAAGGCCACCGACGGTGCTGCCCTCCTTGGCCATAGTGATAAATAATTCACCAGGCTGGCCGTCCTCATATAGCCCCACCGTCAGATAGCCTTCGTGTCCTGCAACCGAGAATTTGTGCGTTATGCTGTGTCTTGTGTCCGGCAGTCGGCGTCTGAATGGTCGCGGTGCGCTTTCGGCAGAGGCCTTGCCGGCGGTTTCGGTATGTTTTGTGGTAGAAACTGGCTGTGCTTTCTTTGAGCCGTCGCGATAGATAGCGACTGCCTTTAAGCCGAGTTTCCAGCCTTCCATATAGGCTGCGGTGATTTCCTCGATTGTGCTTTCCTTTGGCATATTTATAGTCTTGCTGATGGCGCCGGATAAAAAAGGCTGAACGGCAGCCATCATCTTCAGATGAGCGAGGTAATGGATGTGCCTTTTGCCATTGCGGGGTTTGAATGCGCAATCGAAGACAGGCAAATGGTCGGCATTGAGTATATCAGTGCCTTCGATGGTCTCTTTATCGTCGACGTAATCGCAAATCGCCTTGATTTCATCGACGCTGTAGCCGAGGCGTTCGAGAGCCATCGGGACGGTTTTGTTGACGAGTTTGAGCATACCGCCGCCGGCGAGAAGTTTATATTTGACCAGGGCAATGTCCGGCTCGATGCCTGTGGTGTCGCAATCCATCAGGAAGCCGATAGTTCCTGTCGGGGCGAGGACTGTTACCTGGGCGTTTCGGAAGCCGACCTTCGAGCCGCTGTCGAAGGCCTCGTCCCAGGCGTCTTTTGCGGCGTTTCGCAGATAATCGGCGCAGTGCGATTCGGGGATGTTGTAGGCATGCTGGCGGTGCATATTTACGACCTTGAGCATCGATTCTTTGTTTTTGCCGAATTCCTCAAATGGGCCTTTTGCTGCGGCGATTTCGGTGCTTGTAACGTAAGCGTTGCCCGTCATTATTGCGCTTATTGCGGCGGCCAGGGCCCTTGCCTGGTCGGAATCATAAGGCAGCGCCAGGCTCATAATAAGAGAGCCGAGGTTGGCATAACCTAAGCCGAGCGGACGGAATTTATGACTGTTTATGACTATCGATTTTTCGGGGTAACTGCCGTTGTCGACGAAGATTTCCTGAGCGATGATGAATAAGCGGACGGCTTTTTTCAGTGCAGCAACGTCAAAAGAACCGTCCTCCTTGCGGAATTTCATAAGATTGAGCGAGGCCAGGTTGCAGGCCGAGTCGTCGATGAACATATACTCGCTGCACGGGTTCGAGGCGTTGATGGGGCCCGAATTCGGGCAGGTGTTCCAGCGATTGATTGTGCTGTGGTATTGCAGGCCCGGGTCGCCGCAGATTCTCGTGCTTTCGGCGATAAGCCTCATAAGCTCGCGGGCGGAATGTTCCTCTACTTTCTCGTGCTTTGTTACGGAATAAGTTGCCCATTTTGCGTCTTTTTCCACCGCCTGCATAAACTCATCGGTTACGCGGACGGAAAGATTTGAGTTCTGGAACATTACGCTGCTGTAGGCCTCGCTGTTGTATTCGCCGGTGTAGCCTGCTTCGATGAGCGCCCAGGCTTTTTTCTCCTCTTCAGCCTTGCAGGTGATGAATTCCTTTATGTCGGGATGGTCTATTTTCAGCGACTGCATTTTTGCGGCCCTGCGTGTTTTGCCGCCGGACTTGATTACGGCAGCAATCTGGTCGTAGACCCTCATAAAGCTCAGGGGGCCGGAAGGCTTTCCGCCACCTGAAAGTTTCTCTTTGCTGCTTCGCAGTGTCGACATATCCGTTCCGGTGCCTGAGCCATGCTTGAAAAGCATCGCTTCGCTGGCGGCGAGTCGCATTATGTCTTCCATCGAATCCTTGACCGACTGGATGAAACAGGCGGAGGCCTGCGGATATTCGTAGCTGTTTTCGCAGGGGACGGCTTTCTGCTGGCGGTCGTCCCAGCGGAAGTTATGATTGCTGCCGGCGATTCCGTAAACATCGAAAAGGCCGACATTAAACCAGACCGGCGAATTAAATGCGCCATACTGGTTGATGCAAAGCCAGGTCAGCTCGTTATAGAACGCATCGGCATCTTCGTTGGTTGCAAAATAGCCGTCTCTTTTGCCGCGGTCGGCGATGGCCTTGCAGACGCGGTGAACAAGCTGCTTCGCGGAATTTTCTCTCTGGCCTGATTCGATGTCGCCGTAAAAATATTTGCTGGAAACGACTTTGGTCGCCAGTTGACTCCACGAGGCCGGGACCTCAATGTTGTTCTGCTCGAAAATGGCATCGCCGGCATCGTTGGTTATTTTTGCTGAACGGGATTCCCACTGAAGCTGTTCAAACGGATGAACGCCTTTAGTGGAGAAAAAATGCTCAATCCTTAGCCCTTTTGGTTCAGCGGCATTAGTATTCACGTCGTTCTTCGGTTTCGTTTGCTGACTTCTAAAAGGGTTTTCGGGGTCAAACTTATAAGACATTTTAGCGCCTCCCTGCTACACAACATATAGTAAATTTCGTCAAAGCTCGACAAGATATAGTTGTTTCGGAAAAAACAACCATGTTGCGGAATATATTCGATTTGACTTAAAGTGCAAAGGGAAATTTTGCAGGAATTTTTTGCAAATTTTCTTAACCCTTATGGCTACTGAAGCTATGAGGAGAAAAATTTTTTTGAGTCGTCGAACATATTCAGAAAATTTCACATTGATGTTAAGATAATGATATGTCAAAAAAAATTGCCGACAAATTTGAAGCGATTCGGGAAAAGATAAAGAGCTTTCCTGCAACTTGCGGCCTTTATTTTATGAAGGATTCGGCGGACAAGGTCCTATACATCGGCAAGGCAAAGAACCTTCGTGCGCGGGTGGCAAGTTATTTTCAGCCATCGGGCGATTTGATTTCCTCACGCGGGCCGAAGATTGCAGAGATGATAAGCAAGGTTGAGACGGTTGATTTTCTGGAAACGAAAAATGAGGTTGAGGCGATGCTTCAGGAGGCCCGGCTGATTAAGGACATCCGCCCGCCATACAATACCGATTTGGTCGATGACAAGACGTTTCCTTACCTGGAAATTACCACAAGCGATGATTTTCCGGGGGTTTACATAACCAGAAAGCCTCATTCAGCGGGCAGCAGGTTGTTCGGGCCGTTTGCCGGGGCAAAAGATTTGAGGGCGGTTTTCGCCGAACTGCAGAAGATATTCAAGTTTCGAAGCTGCAATCTGGATATTGAGGCCGACGACCCGAAGCGGCGGTTCTTTCGGCCCTGTATTCTTTACAGTATAAACCAGTGCGTTGCGCCTTGCGCAGCAAAAATCGAAAAGCCGGAATACAGAAACATCATTAAGGACCTGATAAAATTCCTTCAGTCGAAGCGGTCGACCGTCCTGCGGCAATTAAAAAAGCAGATGGAGGAGGCGGCAACGGCGTTTGATTACGAAAAGGCGGCGATGTTCCGCGACCGTATTCGGCTGATAGAGAGGCTGGAGAGGCGGGGCAGTCCTGATGAGAACGTTCAGCCGGAAGTTTTTGCCGCCGAGCCAACCGAAGCCCTGGTGCAACTGCAGCAAATACTGAAAAGCAATCAGCCGGTGAGAATTATCGAAGGTATTGACGTTGCCAATATCGCAGGTGCTGAATCGGTCGGCTCTTTGGTTAAATTTATTGACGGAAGGCCATTCAAAAGCGGTTACCGGCGGTTCAAGATAAAAACGGTAAAGGGAATTGACGACTATGCGATGATTGCCGAGGTGGTCAGGCGCAGATATAAATATGCCCTTGCGGGCGAGGAGTTGTGGCCAGACCTTATCCTGATTGACGGCGGATTAGGGCATCTGCACGCAGCCGAAACCACATTGCGAGAACTACTTGCCACAGAGAACAAAGAGATTATTAGCCACAGAGAGCACAGAGAACACAGAGAAATAATAAAGAATTTGAGGGTGGTGGCGATTGCGAAACGAGAAGAAGAGATATATTTGCAGGGTGCGTATACACCATTAAAGCTACCAAGGCAATCGCCAGCTTTGAAGTTATTGCAATACGTCCGCGATGAGGCACACCGTTTTGCACAGCATTATTTCCATATCCTGCGAAGCAAGAAGATGTTAAACGATTGAGCTCGTGGTATTTCGTATCAGCCACAGGCTGGGATTTCAGCAATCAAGCCGCCTGATTTAAGCAATTTCCTTATTTCAAAGAGAGCCGCAAAAATATAAGTTGCTGCTTATATATGGGGGAAATTTAACGAACGCGAAACTGCTGAAACGCAGGAAATATTCGGGGGGTCAGAATTGCCTTTCCATTATTATCATAATTGAGACCGTAATAAAAATCGTATGACGGTTAATTGTGAAAGAAAGGGGGTAAGACTTGCATAAAAAACAGGAAAAAAAGGAATGTAAACATTGTGCTTTTAATTTAATTACCAGGGAAGGAGAAAATGATATGGAAAAGAAAGAGAAAAATGGAAAGAAAAATTTAAGAGTATTATTTTTGAGTGCGTTAATAATTTCTTTTATTGCCGGCGCAGTACCAACACAGGCACTGCAGACCCCGTTGCCGGGCAGCGCCATCCCGCAGTTTGTTGACCCGCTGCCTCTGCTCGACGTTTCGGGCGGCACCATCAAGACCGTAATCGCCGGCCCAAACGAAATCGAACTTCGTATGCGCGAGTTCCAGGCAAATATGATGCCGTCCACCTTCATTCCCGCTTCGGGAACGTATACCGGCACCTGGGTGTTCGGTTATATCGTCGGACCTAATCCGCCTGCCGCTGCTCTGGATACATACACAGGGCCGGTGATTATCGCGACGCGTGGCGTTCCGACGCAAATCAGGTATGTGAATAATCTTGGCGATACCAACTCGACTAACGTGCCCCTGTGGAAGAGCACGGAAGACGGCGCAATTGACCAGACCCTGCACTGGGCAGACCCGCTCAACGGCGGTATGAATATGTGCGCCCATATGGTCATACCGGGAGTGCCGCCTTCTATGGGCTGCGACCTGCACTACTCCGGCCCGATTCCCGCTGTTGTGCACCTGCACGGCGGCGAGGTTCCGCCTGTAATTGACGGCAGTCCGGAGGCCTGGTTTACCAGCGATGGCGCTTTTCACGGGGCCTCCTATTATACTCGACCAGGAGTCACTGCCGCCGGCAACGAGAGTGTTTACCGTTATCCAAACTCACAGGATGCCGCTCCCATCTGGTTCCATGACCATCTTTTGGGAGGCACACGTATCAACGTATACTGCGGTCTGGCTGGCGCTTATGTTCTAACCGACCCCAAGCTGAAGCTGCCGACCGGTTTGAACGCGATTGGCCTCCAGCAGGGAACCAATTCCGCCACCTTACAACCGCTCATCCCGCTGGTTATCCAGGACAGGATGTTTGATGTCAACGGCCAGCTCTTCTTCCCAAATCAGGGCATCAACCCGGAGCATCCGTACTGGATTCCTGAGTTTGTGGGCGATACTATTTGTGTTAACGGCAAGGTCTGGCCATACCTGAACGTCCAGGCGAAGCGCTATCGTTTCCTCATTATCAATGGTTCCAATGCCAGAACTTATGAATTATTCACGGCCAACGAGACCAGCGCACAGCCCGAACCGACAATCTGGCAAATCGCTACCGATGGCGGCTACCTCGACAGACCAGTCCCTCTTTCGAGACTGTTGATTCAGCCCGGCGAGCGAGCTGACATCATCATAGACTTCAAGGGTCTTGGGGGACAGAATTTGCTCCTGCGCAACGACGGCATAACGCCTTATCCATACGGCAATAGTGTCACCGTTGGAACTACTGACAGCGTCATGGAATTCAGGGTGCAGCCGGGAGCGGTGATTGACAAAAGCTATAACCCGGCTGGATTTTCCATATCACTGCCGGCAATAGGACTGTTGCAACTGCCGGGACCGAATCTGCGACCGCCTATGGTACGCCTTGTCAATCCATTGAAGGGCACTTTGGCCACAGGCGTGAAGGTGCAGCAAACCCGCCAGTTGACGTTGAACGAGGTCCAGGGCCCCGGCGGACCACGGGAGATACTTGTCAACAACACCAAGTGGGACGGAAAGCGGGCTGACGGAAATGTCCCGCCCGGCTTCGTACCAGTCACCATCGGCGGGATTACCAACTACTACTCCGAACTGCCGAAGGAGGGAACCACCGAGGTATGGGAGCTTGTCAACTTGACAATGGACGCACACCCGATTCACACACACCTGACGCAATTCCAGCTCATCAATCGCCAGCATTTCGACCCAAATATCCTGACAGGATACCCGGCTGCTTACGCAGCGGCGTTTCCAGGCGGGGTTTACATCCCGGCCTTTGGCCCACCGCTGGACTACTTTACCGGCATCCTACGCGCTCTCGGCGGTAATCCGGACGTAGTGCCTTTCCTGCAGGGAGTGCCGTTCCTGCCGTTACCGAACGAGGCGGGCTGGAAGGATACAATTATGGCACGACCCGGTATGGTCACGCGTATCGCTGTGCGTTACGCTCCGCAGAACAAGCCCATCGCATCGAGCAGTTTGAATTACGTCTTCGACCCCAATGCTCTCGGCTTTGGTTACGTGTGGCACTGTCACATCGTCGACCATGAGGACAACGAGATGATGAGGCCATATAAGGTTGTGCCAAAGAATGTAATGAGAACCTACGTTCAGGGAGTAGACTATTGAGCAGTATAAATCTCAATTATTGGATTGCACTCGAAGGGCCGCACAAAGCGGCCCTTTGTTTTGCGCGCGGTTATTTGATTATCAATTTCATCACAGGCAGGATGACCGAAACGGGACAGAAATTCAACCCAGGAACTCCACATGGTTCACATCTCCCCGAGTAGGGCTCGAACCTACGACCTAGCGGTTACAGCTACCTCCAGGTTTCCCTGAAGACCGGACTATCTCATCACCGTGCCCGATTCTTTCGGGTTTAGGCGGCGGGCGCTTGTCGAGGTTTATCAGCACAGGTCGCTTCACCTCGTAGTCTCTGCACCTTCCTGTTCACTCTTTAATTCGCCCTGTGAGAACAGGCTTGGCTCAGGATTACCATCTCCTTTTTTACAAGGAATTAGGCTTTCCTGAATTCACCCGCTTTTCATCCTGACGTTTCCATCAGGAGCTGCAACTTTTGCATGAATCTCTCGATGACAGTTGGCACACAACAGGACACATTTTTCCAACTCTTTTTCAACACGCTTCCACGACCTTGCGTAACCTTTCTCCGAAAGACCGAAATTTTTGTTCTTATCATTCGAGTGGTGAAATTCTAATGCCTCGATACATCTGTCATAGCCGCATACCTCACATCTTCCACCTTTTGCAGCGATTGCTTTCTCACGTATCTTATGTCTTCGTTTTCGAACCGCTGCAATCAAATACTCTCGTCTTTCGGAATATGTCCTTTTATCTCTTTTTTGTGCCAGCCATCATCTCCTTTCATGCTCTGTCCTACAGCCGCTCGCTCTACCAATTGAGCTATCGGGGAACGAAAAATAGCATCAAAAAAAGTATTATCCGGCTTCAGCAGGATTTTGTCAAATAATTTCCTAATTTCCGGAGAAGGCGTTATTTAACGTTTCCGGGTAAAAGCTCAAGGCCCTGGCGGGCTTTTATGTGATTTGGGTCTATTTCCAGTACCTTGCGATAATAATCTGCTGCTTCGCCGGATTTACCCTGTGATTGAAGCGCCCTGCCGAGGTTGTAAAGCGCATCGACATTTTCCGGCTTAAGTTTCAGTGCCTGACGGAAGCAATCGGCTGCTTCATCGAATTTGCTCTGCATACCGAGCAATATCCCCATACTATTGTAAGTATTTGTAGAATCCGGCTTAATCAGCAATGCCCGGCGAAGGTGGTTGCGGGCTTCATCGAATTTACCCTGCATACCAAGCAGTATTCCGATTTCGCTGTGAGTGTCGGCGTCATTAGGGTCGAGCTGCAATACCCGGCGGAAGCTGTCTATCGCCTCGTTGTATTTTCCCTGGGACTGAAGAATTCTGCCGAGATTGATGTATGCCGGAAGATGGTACGGCTCGGTCTGCAGAGCCTGGCGGTAGTGGTTTATCGCTTCGTCGAATCTACCGAGCGATTGCAGCGCTCTGCCGAGATTGTTGTGCGCTTCAGCGTAGCCGGGCTTTAGCCGAAGCGCCTGCTGATAATTTTTTACCGCTTCTGCGAATTTGCCCCGGTTTTGAAAGGCGTTGCCGATGTTGTACCATATATCAGCGTTATCAGGTTTGAATTTAAGGGTCTGGCGATAGCAGTTGAGGGCCTCGTCGAATTTGTTTTGCGACTCAAAAGCTGCCCCCAGATTGTTGTATGCCTCGGCGTAATCAGGCTTGACCTTCACCGCCTGACGGTATTGATATATCGCCTTATCGATTTCGCCCTGTGAGTGGAACGCTCTGCCGAGATTATAATGAGCTAAGTTATTGCTGCTTGTTACCGCCAGCGTGTGTTCAAGAAGGGTGACACTACTACGCCAATAGGTCGTTTGTATTCGGGTGCATATCAGCAAAGCGGCAAGTACTACACCCGCAACAATTCCCAGAATGGGTTTTTGATATTTGAGTCCGGCAGAAAGTTCGATAAGCCCCCAGCTAACAATAATAAAGATGCCTGTCAATGGCAGATAGGTATAGCGGTCGGCCATAGACTGGCTGCCCACCTGGACGAGGCCGATGACGGGGACAAGCGTCCCCAGATACCAGAACCAGCCGACAGGCAGATACCTGTGTTTCGATGCCAGCCGAATAACCAGAATCGTTACAGCCAGCAAGGCCAAAACCGATGTTACCACGAGCCAGGCGGACAATTTCTCGCCGAAATAAGGATAAAGCACCGCCAATTTGGTCGGCCAGAACATCTTGCCGATGTATTTCACATAAGAAACAGGGGCGTTGGCGAAACGCATACTCAGCGGCAGCAAATCAATGTGTGCCACGGCACCGCCGGATCGCTGGGCAAGAAACGTGATGACACTTGATGCGGCCGAAAGGGCGAAAAACGGTAGCTTTTCAAGTAGCGTATGGCGGATAGCGGATAGCGGATAGTAAGTCAATCGCTTGAGCGGCCAATAGTCGAGCAGTAGTAATACAAAAGGCAGTGTTACCAGCATCGGTTTGGCCATAAGGCCCAGTGCAAATAAGAAAAGTGTCCCGATATACCGGATTACGCTGTGT
>Ga0315283_10003494_pt1 | contig 13441 bp, 7 predicted proteins | sample YL17G09_0_MG_FD_204541 | JGI IMG/M metagenome (GOLD analysis project Ga0315283, IMG submission 204541) | Sediment microbial communities from Yellowstone Lake, YNP, Wyoming, USA - YL17G09_0 | ecosystem: Environmental > Aquatic > Freshwater > Lake > Sediment | place: USA: Wyoming | collected...
AACGGGAAAACATATCCTTCGGTTCCCGATTCATTCAGTGCATAGCCTATCAACAATGCTGTTCCCATAGCGGCAATAGAACTGACAGTAGTAGAAAAACCAATCACAGAACCAACTGCTTTTTTAGGGAAAAGATCGGAAGCTACAGTAAAAATATTGGCCGACCAGGAATTATGCGCGGCAGCGGCCAGGGCTATCAGAACTACGCATCCGTACAAAGAATTCAGAAAAGGCACAATCATCACCGGTAGAACCAAAACAGCGCTGCCCAGCATGGTGATCTTACGGGCAAAATTGGCGGACCTTCCTCTTTTCAACAACCATGAAGAGATTGCTCCTCCACCAACTCCGCCTCCGTAACCTACAACATAAATGATGACTAAAGGAATGGCGAGTTCGTTCAGGTTGATCCCGAATTTGGCATGTAGGAACTTCGCTCCCCAGAACAGATAAAAATACCATACCGGATCAGCAAACAGCTTTCCCAGCGCCACGATCCATGTTTGCCGATAAGTGGCAAGCTTTATCCAGGGAATTTTAACCTTTTCAAGATCACCACTGTCACTGATAATATAGTCAAGCTCGGCGGAATTAACAAAACGGCTTTTCTGGGGCGAGCTGAAAAAGAGCAGCCAGGCCAACAACCAAACTCCGCTTAATAGTATAGATAGAACAAATACATATTGCCATGATACAAAAAAGTAAAGAACAAGGGGAATTAGCAAGGGGGCCAAAACCTGCCCAACATTTGACCCGCCATTGAACAATCCGGTGGCAAATGCCCTTTCTTTGGGAGGAAACCATTCGGCAATGGTTTTGATGCTTGCAGGGAAATTGGCTGCCTGTCCAATACCCAGTCCCATTCGTGCAAAAACAAACCCCATCCAGCTGCTGGCAGCAGCATGTGATAAGCTGGCCAAACTCCAAACGATCACGGCTATTGAAAAGCCCCACCGAGTTCCAATCCGGTCGATGATATATCCTGCGATAAAGGGACCTATTGCATAAGTCAACTGAAAAGCAAATACGATATATCCGTATTGCTGTTCGTTCCATCCCATCTGTGATCCCAGTTGCGGCGCCAGTATGCCAAGAATAACCCTATCGAAATAGACAATAGTGGTCGAAAAAAATAGCAACGCAACAATAACCCAACGAAAATTAGTCCTTCGTTCTAAAATTTTCACCTTTTGAGTTTTTTATAGATTAGTAATTATTGGTTCTCTAATTTAATTGTAACTTTAGGTGGATAAGCAAAATATTGCCATGCGCTTTCGGCCATTTCCTTGTTCATGTGGCCATTAAAGACCAATAGCCTGTATTTTAGAAAATAATTTTGTCTAGGTTTTAATAGCCAGTCCTTCTCTTTTGTTGGACAAAAATTTGCAAACACATCACCTTGACCATTCACATTTTCAGGCCATATACGCAATGGCTCGGGAAAACTATAATTTGTTGGATAAGACATCATCACAATACCCGCATAATCATTATCAATTTCACCCTGAATAATACACCACCTGGCAGTCGAATTGTCGGCATCTTTCCTTGTTTTTCCCTCAGAAGTGAGCGTCATACTATTATTTTTATCCCATTTCTCTGTAGCCCTCCATCCAAAACCTGCATAACGATATTTCAAAATTTTAAACGGGCTCTCACCTGCACAATTAAGTTGAATATCAAAATCTGTCACATAAGAATCTTTATTGCTTTGTGGACGAAATACCCGAACTTGTTGTAATTCATTCAATGCAATCTTTTCACTTCCATCCTTTTTAAATACAACATGCTCATGCAATGCTCCGAATCCTGAAAATACAGATCCATTTTCGATGGAAACAAAATTTGCAAAACGGACAGTCCCCTGTTTTAATTTAGTATACCAGAAATCGACTGTATCTCCCTCGAAATGAACCTTAGTCCAAGGATTCCAAATACCATAATGATGATAATGATCGGGAGCGTTAATACGTGTAAGAATCTGTCCATGAGGCGACCAAAGGGGGTGAATAAACCCACTCCTTTTATAGGCAGAGTCGACACCTTCTGGCGGATATAACGTCTTGAAATTGTATTTAAGAAGGTTCATCTTTCCATCATGAATAGTTAAGCCACCATCATTAACAGTTGCATCAATTACCGGGGTTTGCGACACTCTTTCTTGTACAAGTTCGAATAGATGCCTGCCAATTGACATTTCCTTCGTCTCGACTATCCAATATAATTTCCGTGGATATCCTTGTTCAATTTGAAAAGGGGTAGCTATTCTTTTTTCTCCTTTGATTTCATATAAATTTAAAAGAGAATCAGGAATATGAGTTATATCATTAAGGTTTATGCTTACGGGAATTTCTAATCCAAAAGTTTGCTTAGTAAGATTAACTTCCAGTGTAGCAATTTTCTGAGAATAGCTGTAAAAAGCTGTCATTCCCAAGATTGATAAAAGTGAGATTTTCAGAAAGAATATTCTATAATTTTTCATTTTACTATGATTTATTTTTTATTGTTATAGTTGACTTTTGATTATTTATTGACATTGATTATCGGTAATGGTGGTTCATCAACGGCTGTTTCCAAAGGAATTCCATCATCAAAAGGAACGCCGCCATTTTTTTCACGAAGCAGCTTTATGCCCTTCATGGGACCGTGCCACAAACTAACCAGGTTTCCTGCACATCCGCGGTCGGCATTAATCTGCGCGTACATATTTATGTATTGATCGAACAAAGCCAGGCTCTCGTTACAAATCCTGACATACTCCTTTTTATCATTCGCAGCAAGTGGTTTGCTTGTATTATATTGAGCAAGCTCTCTTGCTTTTTCAAAAGCTTTTATGTAGATGATGGTGGTACGGATCCGATTATCCAACAGAGCCAGCAGTGAACGACCGGAAGCAGTTGTGGTTTCATTGCTGCATGGTTTTAACTGATCTAAAACGGCCTGATAGGCTTTCTTTACTTCTTCCAGCTTATCAACAGGATACGCGCTAACCGGTCCGCCATTTCGCCAACGTCCTTTCCAGCTGAATGCAAAACCACTTACATTTTTCATGGAGATCAAATCCGCTTCATCCAGTTTTTCCATGGCAGCGGCAAAATCATTTTCAGGTGCAATGCCATTTGCTTTGGCATATTCCTGATAAAATTTTTCAGGATTCACCGCACCATATAAGCCCGAAATGGCCGCATAACGGGCAGTGATTTTGTTTTCGGCTGTACGCCAATGATTGTACAAAATGGTATTTGCACGGTGTTCTGAGGTGTTCCCGATGGCCTGACTAACTATGCTCTGAATACCGCTGATTCCGTTCTGTTGGATGTACATCATGCCATCGAACTCGATCCATGAATAAATGATTGATTTATCCCAATCTTCAGAAGTTCTCAGAACTTTTGGCGTATTGTTTTTCACATTCAGACTGTGGTGACCGGGCATAATTGAAACCTCTGCTTCAGGAGCATATTTTCGGGCCAGATAAAATGAAGGTCGGGCATATTCAGGAATCACAACATAAACGCCAATTTTTAAAGGGAAATTTTCAGAAACTATCTTGTTTTCTTTAAGATAGTTGATCACCTTCACATTGTGACCGATCTGTCCGTAATTGTAGGCAAGGTCTGATTGTTCTTTCCGTACAGGCTTCATCACGATGCTGTCGTTCAGACATTCCGCACCAAAATGATCAGCAATCGTCTTTTTTGTCTGCTCCATAGTGGTTCGAGGCCCCCAGCCTCCAGCCTCTTCAGTAATGAATTCCAGTGCATCAATCATCGGGAATTGTTTCAAAATAGCCTTCGTGGTTTCAACTGTTTTGTCAATGTTGGTGCCGGCATTTCTGGGTTCAAACGAATACTGTACAAACATTCCCTTTTTTTTCGCTTCAGAAATTACGATTTGTAGCCATTCGACAGCCTTCTTGCTTTTCGCGGCTTTATCTTCAAACGCAGGTTCAATTTCAGGAATACAGAAATATTTTTCATTTCCTGCGATGGCTTTAATATCCTCTTGATCGGGCATGGTATGTACATCTCCATAAAAGAAATGCCCTGCGTATTCGGTGGTATCTTTACGGTTTACCTCGTACCACTGTCCCGGATAGCTATGGAAAGTAATGTAATTAAACCGCATCCGGGCAAGGTTTTGAATGTATGATTTCGCATCATTAAGCGACCAGGCTGAGAGATCCATGGGGAAATTGATGTGCTGCCGGATTCCTCTTTTTTTAACGGCCGGGATGATTTTCTCCTGATAACTTTTTACTGCTTCCCAATTGAATTGTTTTGGCAAAACAGGGCCAGTGATGTCGAAGATGTATCCACCTTTTTCAAGAAAAGTATAGGCGGCACAAAGCGCATCGGATGCCGTATTGCCCGTCAATTCAACGATCAGAGAGTCTTCTTCCATTTTTGAATCCACACTAAAAGCAGCAGTTTCAAAATCCGGGTTCAGGTGGAAGTTAAAAGCGACATTCCTGATTCCTAAATTTCCAGCCCGGCTTAATTCGGCCCGGTTCAGGAACTGGGTTAATTCCGACTGTGCATATTCAAACTGAGCCTGATTTCCGGTGTTTTTAAACGATAGCTGCGCTTCGTTTTTACAGGATGCAAACATCATTGATAAGGCAAATGTGACGGTAAATAATGTAATTTTTTTCATCATTTATTTGGTTAAGATTGATGGGAAAAGCATAAAGCTTATTTAATGTTTTCCTTCGTGTTTTCTGTAACGCTATTGTCAAAGTCGGTAATTATTTCTTCCGGCAAGATTGATTTGTCAATCCATGATTTTTCGCCAAAGACTCCGGCCTTCGTATAATCAAAAGGTACGAATCCTGTTTTTCGTGCATTGTTTTTTTTCTTAAAACTGAAGTCAAAACTTCGGGGGTTTTTAAACCCTGGCTCCGCAATTAAAGAGTTTTGATCGTGCCCGGTTTTCTGCCATTCAGCAAACGATTTACCATTAAAGTCATACGTATTGCCGGCAATATTCCAATATATATTTTTGTCCATGTTAATGTCGGTTTTTTCCCAGGCGCCTTTTAAAACCACACCTTCATCGAACAGGATAATATTGTTATCAAAGGTAAATGAGCGATGATTTTCGACACGTGTACATTGAGCCTGATACAGTTTGGCGAAAGCGAAAATATTATTCCTGATTATATTATTTTCTCCATAGTGCTGGTGAAAGCCTCCGGTTTTTGTATTGTACACGAGGTTGTTTTCCATCACAATATCCGAAGATCCTTCGTCGGTATAAAGCCCCCAGCCGCCATACGAATAGGCATGCACATGGTGGATTACATTGTTGCTGATCACGGTCCCTTCCGATTTTCCAAGCGTATAGACAGCTGCCATGTCGCTTAACAGCGACCATCCGATGTGATGGATATGGTTGTAGGCAATCTTGTTTCGTTTGGCATTACTGTCGGCATATCCCCAGATCAAGCCAACTGATATTCCGGAATAATAGAAATTGCCGATATCGTTGTGGCTGATTTCATTGTCGGAACTATGACCGACCCAAACACCAACAGCCGATGGGAATTCCTGCCCTCCGGTTTGGATGATGTTGTTATGCAGACGAATATTGTGTGTGTGTTCAGCTCCCTGTTGAGGAGTGAAATCTCCCAGGTAGATTCCTCCGCTTCCGAGATTATTTAAGTAACAATGATCAACCAGGCTATTACTGCAAGCTTTCCCAAACCACAAGGCATGCTGACCGGTTTTCGAAATTTCGCAATTAGTGAAAGTAATGTTTCGGGCTCCTTCAAGCATAATGGCCGCATTTAATAAAGCAGCCGCCTGGTTGGATTCCGAACCCGATTTGGAAATTTGGTAATGGCAATGTTCAAAGGATATTCCTTCGAAACGGATGTTTTCTAAAAATTTATCATTCGCAGCATCGCCCTCAACCGAATCCATCGGATGTTTTACAAGCGAAAACCAGTATCCGTTTTTAGGAAAATGATGGGTAAAACCCCGCTCATCGAAATATTCAAAATAATCGCCAACATCTTTCATTTTCGCCTCATAAAGATTATTTCACCAGGTTCCGATAGCGGTCAAGGCTGGGCATGAAGGGCGGTCCACAGAATACGGCCTTGTCATCACAGTAAAGTGTTGGACAACAAGCATGGTCTTCCTTGAGTTTTCGCCATTCAGCCCAAAGGTCATCATAGGCTTTGATTGCTTTAGCCATCGCCGGTTTGTCTGGAGTTCCGGATATTTTCGCCTGTTCAGCCAGGATTTGCAGAGTCCATATCTGCTCTGTGATCGCCATCTTGATGCGGCCGTATGTACAGGATACTTCCATGAACTCCTGATCGGCAGGGTTGTTCAACATTATTTCGCGCGCCATCTGTTCAACGCGTTTCCAGTCAGCTACAGCTTTCGCCTTTTCTGCCAGCACTTGGTCAACTTGTCTCCTGGCAACAACCCCGCTGAGATCAATAGCTGTGAGATATTCATCTCGACACCACCAGGAACTGCCGTCTACATAATCCGATTCCTGCCCGTGAAATGTGGCATTGGTGGCGAGGAGGCACAGTTCGCGGAATTTTGCGGTTTGGACTGTATCCAGTTTAAGTTTGTCGTGGCAATATTCGTCGAAGATTTCAGGCTCAGGACGACCGGGTTGCTGTGCATATTTGACTATGACAGCGGCGTTTAGGTCGGTCCAGAGTTCGTTGGTCTTGTGAGGACCAGCCCAGCCGTCGCCGTGACTCCAAGTCCAAACACCGACTATGTTCTTGTTGCCGAGCAGCGAACAAAGTCCGCGCCCCTTTTCACCTTCGGTATCCCAGTGGTCAATTACGCCTCTGCCGATGTAGTAGGGATATGCGCATTTTCCATAAAGCCCGGCTTGGTTGCAAGAGATTTCGACGATCTGCTGATGATTACCGACGCCCAGTGTTTTATTGAAGGGTACTCCTCTGTAAAAATCTCCGTTACTATGCTTTATGGAGAAGATCAGATTCGTGTGTGGTTCGATACTGTCGGTTATGGTATGGTAAGTATCCGGATTGGTAAGGAACCCATCCCACCCCCATGTGCGGTAGAAAACCTTCTTGTTGCGTTTAACACAAACTTCTTCACGGAGAAGCTTAATCAGGATGCGGTGTTCCTCCACACCGCCACCAACTGGGCTTCCTCCAACATGATAGGGGGTATCGTGCAAATACGTCTCTCCGAAACGGATAAAGAGACCGTCGAGGCCGGGAAATCGTGTAAAGAGTTCATCGAGTTGTACCTTGATCAATTTCTGTGTCATGGACCGTGTAACCGAGAGCCTTTTTCCCGTTCCTGTAAGCGAACCATGGATAGCGTTCTTGCGGTTTTCCTCAATGATCTCTTTAGTGACATTGCCTTTGCCAACTGTCATCTCATTGCCGTATTTAACCAATAGCTTTTCCGGCACCACCAGCAGGTCGGTAAAATTATAGATCGGCATACCGGCCGCCTTCGCTGCGGCAATCCGATGATCCACAGTCTTTCCGTATGCTTCAGCCCAGGCCCTTTCGGTCGAACCTTGCGGCATTACTTCCGGGTCGAATGCGTCATAGGTCAAAGCTGTCTGCGGGAAAGACTTCATGACCTTACCGTTGTAGCCGTACTCTTTCAAAAGCAAAGGATCACGATATTTTGTCTTAAACGGTTTCTCTCCCGGATTATCATGAATCATATTGAAGATGAAACGCAGCGGAGCGTTCGTTTCCGCAACGCCGATTCTTCCGTTCGTGACCTTGGTTCCAGTAGGTGTCAGCCCATAGGATACTTCCACACTGGCGCCCGCATCGAGATGGAGGGTTCGGATCTTCTTGTCGTTCAATAGAGGCATGGGCTTTTTCCGCTCTTCCTCCGTTTCCACCAAAACACGGACTTCGGCGGGGAACTTGGTCGGATTGGTGATTTTCAGCTTCATCATTCCCGGTGCGGAGGGGAGTTTTTCCGCCGTGAGATGGTCGAAGACCGTCAATTCGCCGAGGTCGGGGCGGACATAGAGGCTGGGGACTTGCGCGAAGGTCAGCAGGGATGCGGTTTCGATCCAGGAACAGGAGCTGAAAATATTCCCGCCGATATTCTGTGCACCTTCCCAATCGTTGGTGTTGACGCGCTCGCAGATGCCGCCGGGTTTCATCCCTCCGATTGGGCGATCTTGTCGGCTGATGTATTGCGGGATGCCGTGTGCAATGTCCGCCAGCAGGTCAAGCGCCAAACGGTCGCCGGTGGCACGGTAGTACTTCAGCAGCGCATCGCCCGACCAGGTACAGATGCCGGGACTTGCATGCTTGTTGGAGACCCCAGCCCAAACTGCGCCAGTGGCGCGAACGCCTGCTTTGCCTAATGAGGATTGTTGCGGGAATACGAAATCGTAAGACTCTGTCCAACTGGCGCACAGAGGAATGACCTCGGCGGACGCTTGGAGCCATTCACGGTTACCGGTGACTTCATGAAGCGTCATGAACGATTCAAACAGACCAAAAGTTGACTCACTTTCCGGGGAAACGAAGCCCTCCGCCGGTCCGCCGCAGGAAATTCCCTTTTGCACGAATTCCTTGCGATATTTGCGGGCGGCCTCTTCGGCGACAGCAAGGTAAGTCGGGTCTTTGAACGTCTTCGAAGCCAACGCCAGTCCGCCGCAGGCAATCGCCGGCCCGCTCGTACCTCCGACCTTGAGTTCGCCGGTTTCTACATCCGCCCAGTGGCCCAATTGCCCGTATTTCCGCCAAATCCGCACGAAGGCATCGGCTTGACGGCGCAGGCCGTCCTTCCACGCTACGGGAACGGTCTCTCCTTTCGCCTCGATAACTTGGAACTGACGCTGGGCCATGTACAACCAGTCGGCATTTTTACGCAATAGTATGAGGCCGTCGGGCATCTGGGGGCGGAATTTGTCGGAGACGAATACTTTATCATCGCCCGTCGAATAGAAGAATCCTGATTTCGCCTGGCTTTTGGTGAAAATGGTCTCAAGATTGCGCATGGCCCGCTCCGAGGTTTGTCTATCGCCGAATTGCAACAAAGGCAAAGTCACCTGCCCGCCGCCAACCCAGCCGAGCTGCCAGATCTGAACCATGCGCGTTTGTCCCGGATCGTTCAGCCGGAACAAGCCGGCCTTCTCATCCCAGCGGTGATGGTTGTACAGTGATTCCAGCAGTTTCCGGGCGGCGCTGAACGGCAGCGTCTCATTGCGCACCGACGGATTGAGGTCTTTACGGACCTGATAAAAACGTTGGAGGAACTCATTCACCGTCACGGCCGGAAATTCATAGACGCGGCATTTGATGGTGGCCGAATCTCCGACCTTCCAATCGGCTGGCTTGTCGCCGGATGGGGCGATGAGTTCCGAGCCGCCGGCGCGTGTATGCCGGATTGCCGGAGAGGTGATCATAAACGAGGCGGCCGTGTGTCCAGCATTCTCTTCGATGCATAGCCCGTGGTTGCCCAAGCGGTCGCCCTGGGTGGTCATGACCATCCAGCCGCGCTGGGTCCCCGGGGCATGGAATCCCAGGAGCGGCGTGGCGAGACCGCCGGTGGTCAAGTCAATGCGTCCCGCTCCGGTCTGTTTCAAACGCGGAGCATCGTTGACCATAACTTCCTGGTCAAGGCGTTGTTCTTTGGGATCGCAGTAGAGCAGATAATGGGGCCAGGGAATGTTTCTATATTTGAAACGGTTGCCGTTATAGACGGCGGCGGCGCCGAGGACATAATTTTTCTCCGACCAGTTGTCGCGGAACGGGAACTCCACGGCCACCGCACAACGGGTCGCACTACCCTTTTCCAGTATCCATGTGAATTCATAATCCTTCGCGTCCGGACGATCCGGGGCGGGCGCACAGACCGTCTTCAAGCGCCATTGCGCCTCGCCGTCCGTGATCACGCCGTCTTTGGCATTCGTCGAAAAGTCCAGCGTGCCAGTCACTTTATTGCCGTCTCCGACTTTCAAGACCAGCGGGCGGATCTGAGTTTCCGCCTGCACGGCCTGGTTAATGATCTTCGGTTCCGGTTTTTGCGCCGGAATTTCTGCGGCAAAAGCAGCGGCTTGAGCCAATGCGGCCAGAAGGATCATGGATAGCTGTTTTTTCATTGTGGTTTAAATTTCAATTTTCACTTAAAAATCTAATTTCAATTTTTTGAACCGGAGATATTCCGCCCAACAAACAATACGAAAGATAATATTTGGAAAATAAGTTTCATTTTCTGATTATTAATCATTAGTGACCGACATAAATTTTAAATAACAAGTTGGACCACCTATGCAGCCCAACTTGTATCTTTACTGTGTAAACTAGCAATTTATACAGCATGAGCGAAATTACAAATAAAAAGTTAGTCGGTCAGCCGATTTTGCCCCAAGTATTAGATTTAGTGAGTAAAGTCACTTTCAGGGGATTAGTTAAGGATCACAAGAGTGACAGGCATTATAAAAAGTTCAACACATGGACACACTTTGTAAGTCTGATGTTTGGTATTTTCAGCCGTTGCGACTCGGTGACCGAAATTGTTGAAGGAATGATAGGTTGTGTTGGCAAACTGGGACATTTTGGTTTGTTGGAAGTTCCTCCCAAGAGTACCATAACCGATGGTAACCGCGAGCGGGACAGTGCGTTCTTTGAATCGTTGTATTTTAGTTTGGTAAAACGTTACTCAACATTTTTGTCGTCCAGCCGAACCATTGGGCTTAATATCAAAGAGCTTTTCATTGTTGATTCAACCACTATCCAGCTTTTCAGCAGCCTGATATTTAAAGGCGTTGGCCGTAACCTAAAAGATGGGGGCAAGAAAAAAGGGGGATTGAAAGTCCACATGCTTATTGATGCCTTACAAGATGTTGGGAAGTTCGTAAAAGTAACAGCAGCCAAAGTCCATGATAGCAAGTTTCTGAACGATCTGGTTCTTAATCCACATAGCATGGTCGTGTTTGACAAGGCCTACAACCATTACAAACTCTTTGCCAAGTGGACGGAGAAACAAATATGGTTCGTTACCCGGATGAAAGATAATGCCCTGTACGAAGTTGTCAAGACCATCAGCGAAACGACATTGAAAGTAGGGGAATCCGGTGTTTTAAAAGAAGAACACATCAACCTGTGCTATAAAGAAAACAAACAGGATAAAGAGCCGAAGAAACTACTGTTGCGCCGGATCACCTATCAGGATGAAAAGGGACGTACATATATTTTTATCACCAACAACATGGTACTTACTGCACAGGACATTGCTGATATATACAAGCAACGCTGGCAAATAGAACTATTGTTCAAGAAAATGAAACAGAATTTTCAATTACATTGCTTTTACGGCGAAAGTGAAAATGCAATTCGCATACAAATATGGTGCACGCTCATCGCCCAATTGCTATTGACCGTTTTGCAACGTAAAACTGAAACGAAAAAAGCATTTTCAACGGTTGCAAGCATGGTGAGGCAACATTTACTAAGCTATATCAATCTGGAAGAGTTATTGAAAAACTCCAAAAGGTTCTATGACAAGTACCACAAGACGATAGATTACAGCAATAGCCTCTTCCCGCTATCAGGTTGAGGGGGCTTGATTTTAAAATGAAAAATATAAATATTGAATATCAATACATTAACTCAAATATTTGCCGACTTTTAATTTTAGTCGGTTTACAATGTTTTGGTTTATAAATATACAATTAAAAACAAAGAGGTTGTAAAGTCATGGTATATTTGTCAGGATGGTAAATTCCTGATAAACTGGCAGGATATATGTGTCAAGATAAATTGTATAGCCGGTGGAGTCCTGATAGGCAAAAAAACATGTGTTTGGCGGCGAGGGGATGGTTGCAGGGAAGGGCCGCCAATCTCTTGCGCACGCGTCAGAAGTCCAGGTATAGTAAGCACTTGGGGCAAATTTGCCTTGCAGCTAACGGCTCGGCGGTTGCGGTAGTAAGCGTTGGTGGCGCCGTCCGCCGTTAGGTGTCCCGGTACTTTAGGCAGGATTAGTCCCGGCGGGCAAGACACCATGGCGCATTTTTTGCCAGTCCCGGCGAAAGATATAGTTGTCCCGGTTGCAGGATTTGTCCAGAGCCGGAAAGCACGAAATTGGCAGATAAGTGATAAGTTAAGTGTCACGATAAAATTGTCACGGTAGCGCGCAAAAAATGTGACAAGTTTATTACCCCAAGCACCGTCCGTGTTATGGGCAGTAGTTATTTTGGTCATGTTTTTACCAAGTCCTTGATTGATAGAAGTATTTGTCACGGTATGATATACTTAATGGATGGAAGAATCCCTGAAGAAAATGCTATAAAAATTCGATAAATTGTCACGGCTTACTGTTATTTTGTTAACAATAAAATGATTAAAACATTGTGCGTCATTACACAATCCCGGCAGATGGCGATAATTCAAATATCATAATAAAATGGTCACGATGAGAGGATCCTGATAGAAAAACGAAATTTTCACGTCAATGAAAATTAGTCCAGATAGTCCGTTATAGGCTAGTGGCGCTGAGAGATAATTTATCAAGGAATAACGAAGCTGTCACGCTAACGAATTTGTCTAGGTAACTGTAACTGTATCAGCGCTATTGCCCATAACGGCACGGCAGTTGCGGGAGTAAACGTTACTGGCGCAGCCATCCGGTTGATTGTCCCGATTCTTTAGCCGGGAAAGAGTCCCGGTGGCAAGCCAGTATGGCGCAGTTTTTGCCATCACGGTGAGCGAGGGCTTTATCACGATCGCGGTACAAGGAGATAGCTGATAGATAATTAGATAGTTTAAGTGTTTTGTATCCTGTCAAGGTGATTTTGCAAAAACTGTGACAAGTTTATTACCGCAACTGACCGTGTTATATGCAGTTCAGTACTTTTCATAGTAAATAAAGCGAGTACATGAACGTATTGTACTAAAGCCATCTTCTTACTCGCTTTTTATATTGTATATATTCATCACCTAGTATCTTTTCCAGGTATTTTTCTTCCCCTGGAACAATAATAAGTCCAATAATCATTATGTGTATTAGGATAAGTATAAGAGGGATAATCGACATGGAAGGCAGTGCGTATCCGATAAGCAATAAATGATAGGCTATGTATTGGGGATTCCTTGAAAACCGGTAAACGCCAGTCGAAATAACTTTGTCTGCCTTAAGCCCAGAATTTGTTAGGAAGAATATTCTTTTATATGAATTAAACTCAAAAAGGGCCTCTGCCAAGATTATAATACCACTCACTATGAATATGTATCCGAAAACATCATAAAGTATATTATCAGGAGCAAACACCCATTTCGGGTAATGGGTTGTATTGATTATGGTCATGCAAAACAGGCCAAATATTATGTACGCAAATACAACACCGACTTTTGATAGTTCGGATTTCGTTTTATAGTCCGAATAGATTTTTATCAAAAGAAACGGACATACTACAAGTAATAATCCAAGTAGAAATGGTATCCACATATCTCCAA
>Ga0315283_10003499_pt1 | contig 13434 bp, 8 predicted proteins | sample YL17G09_0_MG_FD_204541 | JGI IMG/M metagenome (GOLD analysis project Ga0315283, IMG submission 204541) | Sediment microbial communities from Yellowstone Lake, YNP, Wyoming, USA - YL17G09_0 | ecosystem: Environmental > Aquatic > Freshwater > Lake > Sediment | place: USA: Wyoming | collected...
GTGGACCCGACCTACGGGAACGTCTGGTATCCCACGGTCGCCGCCAACTGGCGGCCGTACTCGGTGGGCTACTGGCAGACGTATCCTTCGTGGGGCTCTTTCTGGATCGGCAGCGACCCCTGGGGCTGGCCGACGCATCACTATGGTCGCTGGGGGTTCCACTTCAATGCCGGATGGTATTGGATGCCCATGTCGTCGTGGGCGCCGGCATGGGTCTACTGGGGCATGTCTTCCAATTACGTCAGTTGGTGCGCCCTCGGCTACAACAACTACCCCGTATTCGGACACTGGGGTGTCTACGGTGCGTACGACGCCCGCAGTTATGATCCGTGGCGCGGATGGACGGTGATGCCGCGGCACCACTTCAGGGCCGGGATGCCGGTCCACGGCTACGCCGTCGACGGACGCGTGTTCGATGCGGCCACCCGTGGGGCATTCGTTGCGCAGCGCCGCGCCCCCGGCGGAATCGCCGTGCCGCGCAGCTACGCCGGCGGCGCCACCGCCGTGCCGCGCGGATCGGCCGGCCCCACTGCGCAACTGCCGGGCGCCGTGCCGCGCAGCGGTGCGGATCGTCTGGGTCCCACGCGCGGCACGACCACGGGGCGCGTCTTCTCCACCGACGCGCCGCGGGCCGGTACACCGCGCACCGAGGCCCCGTCGAACACGCCGGACACGACGGCGTTCAGTTCGCGGCGCAGCGCCGTGCCTCGCTATTCGAACGCCCCTGGTGTCCCGGCCGGCGAGCCCGCCGAAAGCCGCTACCGCGCCCGGGGCCTGCCCGACTCGATGCGGTCGATCTTCCCTTCCAACGGCAGCACGCCGCCGGCGACGCCCCAGCCCGCCGCGGCCGAGCCGCGCCGTGGCGCATCGCCGCGGTCGGACCCGACGCCGTTCCCGAACCGGCGGTCAAACCAGCCGGCGGAGTCGCCGCGGTACGCGCCGAACTACGACGCGCCACCGCGCTACGAGGCTGCGCCACGCACCCAGCCGACGCCGCGCTACGAGGCTGCGCCACGCACCCAGCCGACGCCGCGCTCTGAAGCGCCGCCGGCGTACCAGCCGACCCAGCGCAACGAGGGATCACGCCGCGAACAGCCGTCGCGGCAGGAGCGTTCAGCGCCACGCAGCGAGCCCTCGTATCGCCAGCCCTCGTCATCGGGCGGGTCATCGGGCGGGTCGTCAGGCGGGTCGTCAGGCGGGTCATCGGGCGGGTCGTCGGGCATGCCGTCGCCACGCAGCGAGCCCTCGTATCGCCAGCCCTCGTCATCAGGAGGTTCGCCGGGATCGGCGGCCCCGCGCTACAATCCAGGATCGAGCGCCGGTTCGCCGCGCAGCGGAAGCAGTTCGCCTCCCTCCCGTCGGCGGGGTGGCGCTCCCGATCAATGACGACACCTCGAACCAGGGGGAAGCTCGCGCCCAAGCGCGCCTCCCTCGCCCGACAGGCCGGCATCGTCGCGCTCTTCGTGATCGCGGCGATGCTGGGCATCCTCACGGGCGTGCTGCTCGCCTACTCGGGTGACCTGCCGCAAATCGAAGCGCTCGACGACTACACGCCGAGTTCGATCACGACACTCTACGCGATCGACGGCCGCGTCGTCGGGGAGTTCGCCACGCAGCGGCGCACCATCGTGAAGTACGAAGACGTTCCGCCGGTCCTGCGCCAGGCCATCCTGGCGGCCGAAGATGCGACCTTCGAACGCCACTTCGGCCTGCGGCCCGTCCGGCTGCTGATCTCCGCGGGCCGCAACCTGGTCTACCGACGCCAGCTGCTCTACTCGGGCGCCAGCACGCTGACGCAGCAGCTGGCGCGCAAGCTGTTCCTGAAGCCGGAGAAGACGCTCGAGCGCAAGATCAAGGAAGTGTTCCTCACGCTGCAGATCGAGCGGCGGTTCACGAAGCACGAGATCTTCACGCTCTACTGCAACCAGATGAACCTGGGCCACGGTGCCTACGGCGTCGAGGCGGCCGCGCGCGTCTACTTCGGCAAGCCGCTCAAGGACCTCTCGCTCCCGGAGGCGGCCACCCTCGCCGGCATCCTGCAGCTGCCCGAACGGCAGAGCCCGTACGTGAACCAGAAGTGGGCGACGCAGCGCCGCAACTACACGCTGGGGCGCATGGCGGCCGAAGGGTTCATCACGCCCGCCCAGGCCGACGCCGCCAAGGCGACGCCCATCGTGCTGGCGGGGCTGCCGGGGCCGAGCAACACCATCGCGCCGAACTTCGTCGAGGAAGTGCGGCAGCACCTCGAGCGCCGGTACGGCGCGCGTGAGCTGTACGAAGCCGGGCTGACCGTGCAGACGACGCTGGACGCGGACCTGCAGGCCGCCGCCAACAGGGCGGTGGACGCCGGCCTGCGCGCGCTCGACAAGCGCCGGGGATTCCGCAAGCCCGCGCGAAACGTGCTCGACGGCCGCGGGACCATCGAGGCGCACAAGGAGCCGCGGTGGAACCGGCCGTTTGCCGTCGGCGATGTCGTGCCCGCGATTGTCACCGAACTGGGCACCGCGGCGCCCGTCGGCCGCGCGCAAAGGGGCGAGGCCGCCGCGCGGCCGGCGGTCGCCGGAGCGGCGCGCCTGCGCGTCGGGTCGTACCAGGCCGATCTCGCACGCCCGGGATTCCAGTGGACCGGCAAAACCTCGGCCGCGCAGCTGGTCCGGCCCGGCGACCTGATCGAGGTGCGGATTGCGTCGATCGACGCGGACGCGCGCACGCTGGAGGTCACGCTCGACCAGACGCCGCTGGTGGAAGGCGCCCTGATCGCCATCGACAACACGACCGGCCAGATCCGCGCGATGGTGGGCGGCTTCGACTTCGCCCGCAGCAAGTTCAACCGCGCCGTCCAGGCGCCGCGGCAGGTCGGGTCGGCCTTCAAGCCCTTCGTGATCACGGCCGCGATCGACCGCGGCTACACGCCGACCTCGCTCATCCTCGACGCCCCGGCGACGTGGAATGCGGGGCCGGGCCAGCCGCCCTACGCGCCGCAGAACTACGATCGGAAGTACGAAGGCACCATCACGCTGCGCCGTGTGCTCGAGGACTCGCGCAACGTTCCGAGCGTGAAGCTGATGGAACAGCTCACGCCCGCGCAGGTCATCAGCTACGCGCGCCGCCTGGGGATCCAGTCCCCGCTGCAGCCGTACCTCTCGACGGCGCTGGGCGCGTCGGAAGCGACGCTCCAGGAGATGACCAGCGCGTATTCCGCGTTCCCGAACCACGGCGTGCGCATGCAGCCCTACAGCGTGCAGAAGGTGGTCGAGCGCGACGGCACGCTGCTCGAGGAGAACCGGCCCGTGTCCCGCGAGGGCATCCGCGCGGACACCGCGTTCGTGATGGTCAGCATCATGGAAGGGGTCATCGCACGCGGCACGGCGGCGAAAGCGCTGGAACTCCAGTGGCCGCTGGGCGGCAAGACCGGGACGGTCGACGATTACACCGACGCGTGGTTCATCGGCTACGACCCCGACATCACGGTCGGCGTCTGGGTGGGCCACGACCTCAAGAAGCCGCTGGGCCCCGGCGAGACGGGCGCGGCCGCCGCGTTGCCGATCTGGATGTCGTTCATGAAGGACTACATCGACACGTACGGCGACCGGACGAACCTGCCGGTCTTCGATCCGCCCGGCAACATCGTCTTCGTGGCGATCGACAAGAACAGCGGCCTGCCGGTCCCGCCCGAGACGCCCGGCGCGCTGCTCGAAGCCTTCATCGCCGGCACCCAGCCCGGCGTGGGATTCCCGAAGCAGTAGATCCGGCTGGGGTCAGAGCCCGCTCCCTGCCACTCGGCGGCGAGCGGGATCTGACCCCAGCCGCTAGTCGTCTCCGCCGGAGGCCTGGCCCAGCGTGCCGTTGGCCTTGGCCTTCAGGTAGGTCTTGATGAAGGCGTCGATATCGCCGTCGAGCACGCGGTTGATGTCGCCCACCTGCTCCTTCGTGCGGTGGTCCTTCACCATCTGGTACGGGTGGAGCACGTAGCTGCGGATCTGGCTGCCGAAGGCGATGTCCTTCTTCTCCCCGCCGAGCTTGTCGATCTTCGCCTGCTGCTCCTTGATCTTCAGGTCGTAGAGGCGCGACTTGAGCACCTTCATCGCCGCATCACGGTTGCGAATCTGCGACCGCTCGTTCTGGCAGGACACGACGATGTTGGTGGGCAGGTGCGTGAGGCGCACGGCCGAGTAGGTCGTGTTGACGCCCTGGCCGCCAGGGCCGCTCGCGCAGAACGTGTCCACGCGCAGCTCCTTCTCGTCCACGACGATCTCCACGTCGTTCTCGAGCTCGGGGTAGACGTAGACCGAGGCAAACGACGTGTGGCGGCGGGCGGCCTGGTCGAACGGCGAGATGCGCACGAGGCGATGCACGCCGGCTTCCGAGAGCAGCAGGCCGTACGCGTATTCGCCCTGCACCATGATCGTCGCGCTCTTGATGCCGACTTCGTCGCCGGGCTGGTAGTCGACCAGTTCCCGCTTGAAGCCCTTGCGCTCGACCCATTTGAGATACATGCGCAGGAGCATGTCAGCCCAGTCCTGCGACTCGGTGCCGCCGGCGCCCGGGTGAATCGTCACCACCGCGTTGGCGCGGTCGTGCTCGCCGCCCAGGATCCGCCGGGTCTCGGCCGCATCGACCCGGCCCTCGAGCGTGTCGAGGCCGCTGGCCAGGTCTCCCGCGACATCTTCGCCCGCGCCGGCCCACTCGACCAGCACGCCGAGGTCTGCTTCCTGTTTCTGGAGGGAATCGATCTGGTCGACTTCGTCCTGGAGCCGCCGGCGGCGCTGCAGCGTCTTCTGCGCCTCGGCCTGGGCGTTCCAGAAGTCGGGCTGGGCTATGCGGGCCTCGAGCGCGGCGACCTCCTCGCGGGGCTGAGCGGCCTCAAAGATACCTCCGCAGCTCCGCGGACCGCTTCACCAGGTCGTCATGACGACGGATCAGTTCGTCGAGCTCCAAGGCCACGTCTCTGCCTCCTGCGGTATCCAGTGATTCTAGCGCGAAAGGGCCGCCGGCGTCGTGCGGCGCCTGGCGGCGATCCACGCGAGCAGCGTGACCAGCGCGCACGCCCACGCGAAGCCGTCCCCGGTGCGCGCGTAAACGGTGCGGCCGTCAAGATACCGCGCGTCGCCCATCACGACCCGGCGCTCGAAGATGGGCGACATGGCCTGCACGCGGCCGTAGGGATCGACGATGCCGCTGATGCCCGTGTTGGCCGAGCGCACGAGATACCGGCCCTGCTCGACCGATCGCACGACCGCCTGCCAGAAATGCTGGTACGGCGCGGAGGAATTCCCGTACCATGCATCGTTGGTGATCGTGGTGAGCAACTGGCTGCCTCGCGCGACGAAATCCGCGATCAGATCCGGGTAGACCACCTCGTAGCAGATCGCGGTGGACAGGCGGTTCGCTCCCACCGGCATCACGACGGCGTCCTCGCCCGGCGAGAAGTCCGAGACGGCCTCCACCAGCGGGCCGACGAAAAACAACAGCCGCTTCAGCGGCACGAACTCGCCGAACGGCACCAGGTGCATCTTGCGGTAGACCGCGGCGGTGCGGCCGTCGGGCGCCAGCAGGAAGGCCGAGTTGTAGAACCGCGCGGGCGTGCCGGGTTCGTACTGGTCACTGCCGAACAGCAGCGAGATCCCGAACAGGCGCACCGCGTGGCGAATCGCCGCATTGCCGCCGGCGTCGTACTCGAAGAGGAACGGCGTCGACGATTCCGGCCACACCACCAGCGTGGCGCCCCGGCTCGCGGCCTGCTGCGTCAGGTCCAGGTAGGTGCCGAGAATCTGCGAGGCGCGCGTCTGGTCCCACTTCTGCGCCTGGGGGATGTTGCCCTGGATGATGCCGACGCGCACGGGCGTGCCGGCCCGGACGAGCGCGCCGTCCTGGATGCGCCACTGCCCCCAGATGGCCAGCGCGCCAATCACCAGGGCCATCGTCAGCGGGGCGGCCCATCGCATGGCGCCCCGCGCCCGCAGCGCGACGACCGGCGCCGCCGAGGCGAGCACCACCAGGGCCGACAGGCCGTAGACGCCGGCCAGGCTCGCCGTCTGCACGATCGGAAGGACGCTCGCCTGGCTGTAGCCGAGCAGCACCCATGGGAAGCCGCCCAGGACCCAGCGGCGCAGCAGTTCGGTGGCGACCCAGAGGGCCGGAGTCAGCAGGAGCGCGCGCGGGCCGAAGCGCCCGCACAGCCGCGCCGTGATCAGCGCGAACAGTGCCGGGAACAGCGCGAGGTACGCGATGAGCAGGCTGCCCGCGCCGATGGCGACGGGCCAGTTCAGCCCGCCAAAGGTCTGCACCACGGCCGGGGTCCAGTAGACCGTGCCGGCGAAGTAGCCCAGCCCGCTGACCAGGCCGAGCAGGAACGCGCGGCGCGTCCGCAGTGCCACGGGCTCGGAGAGGGCGACCAGCAGCGGCGCAAGCGCCACCCAGGCGACGGCCGGGTGGCCGTATCGCGGGAAACTGCACGCGAGCAGAACGCCGGAGAGGAGGGCTAGCGGGTAATCCAGGGGTCCTTATACCGAGTCTCGCGCGCAACGAGCTGCGCGAGGGCCGCGGCCTCCTTCTGCGTCTTGAAGGCCCCGACGCGGACGCGGAACCCGCCCACCTTGTCGCCGGGGTCGGGGACGAACACCCGTGCGTCGAAGCCCTTGGCCTTCAGGCTCTTCACGATCGTCTCGGCCTCGACGCGCGTCTTGGTGGCGGCCACTTGCACGGTGAAGTCCCGCGAGGCGGCGTCGGCGCCCGGCGGCGTGCTAATCTCCTCCCCCACCTCCGGCGGCGCGGTTTCAGCCGGCGGCTGGGGAGGCACGGTGTCCACCGGCAGCTTCAACCGCTCTGCCGGCGGGGTCTTCCCGAGGCGCTCCGCGTAGCTCAGGTCCGTCCCCGGCTTCGCGCCAGGATCGGCTGGCGGCGGGTCGGCGCCCCCGTCGGAGACCACCTGCGTCGACGTCACCATCGCGCCCTCGGCGGCGCCCGCGCGGCCCAGCGGCACGCCGCGGCCGACGAGCACGCCGAAGAGGAACACAACGCCGGCGACGACCGTCGCGGCCATGACCACGAACACCAGCTGCTTGTCGGTCAGGTGCACGCCGCGGGTTCGGTCGTCGGTCATGGGCGAAGCGGCCTCACCGCGCGGGTTACGGCTTGTTCAGCACGCCCCGCAGCAGGTCAATCGGCAGCGGGAAAATTATCGTCGAGTTCTTCTCGGCGGCGATTTCGGTCAGGGTCTGCAGGTACCGCAGCGTCATCGCGTCGGGCGCCCGTCCGATGACCTCGGCGGCCTGCGCAAGCTTTTCGGACGCCTCAAGTTCGCCGGCCGCGTGGATGATTTTAGCACGCTTCTCGCGCTCGGCTTCCGCCTGGCGGGCCATGGCGCGCTGCATGTTTTCCGGGAGATCGACGTGCTTCACCGCGACGGCCGAGACCTTGATGCCCCAGGGAACGGTGTGCTGATCGAGGATGATCTGCAACTGCATGTTCAACCGCTCGCGCCCCGACAGCAGGTCGTCCAGGTCCACCTCGCCAAGGACGCTGCGCAACGTGGTCTGCGCCAGCTGCGAGGTGGCGTAGTGGTAGTTCTCGACCTGCACGATCGCGTTCAGCGGATCGAGCACCCGGAAGTACACCACGGCGTTCACCTTCACCGACACGTTGTCGCGCGTGATGACATCCTGAGGCGGGACGTCCATGACCACCGTGCGCAGTCCGACGCGCACCATCCGGTCGATCGGGGCGAACACCAGGATCACGCCCGGCCCCTTCGGCGCCGGCAGCAGCTTGCCGAGCCTGAAGATCACGGCGCGCTCGTACTCCGTGAGGATCTTGATGGACCCGATGAAGTACACCACGACGATGAACACGAAGATGAGGGTCGCCTGAGGGATCATGATGTCGGCTCCTGGAAGTCCGAAGCGCGCGTGACGGTCACCACGAGACCGTCCACGCGGCTGACGCGAACGGCCTCGCCGGCGCCAATCGCGCCGGACGCACGGGCCGTCCAGATTTCCCCACACACCTGCACCCGCCCGTCCCCGCCCCCGGGAATCGCGGTGAGAGCCGTCCCCGCCTGCCCCATCATCCCGGTCGCGCCGGTGACCGAACGCCGGCGCTGCGACTGCACCGCGAGGCGCACGAGAAAAATGATGATCGCGGACAGCGCCAGCACGACGGGAATCACGAGCGAGAGGCTCACCTGCAGTTCGGGCGTCGGGGCGTCCACCAGGATCATCGACCCGAGCAGCAGGCTGGCAATGCCGCCCACCGCGAGCACGCCGTAGCTGGTGACCTTGACCTCGAGCACGAGCAGCCCCAGGCCGAGCAGGATGAGCAGCACGCCGGCGTAGTTCACGGGCAGCACCTGGAAGGTGAAGAACGCGAGCAGCAGGCAGACGGCGCCGACCACGCCCGGCAGCACGGCCCCCGGGGACCAGAGCTCGATGGTCAGCCCCAGCACGCCGAGGCTGAGCAGGATGTAGGCGATGTTGGGATGGGCCAGCGTGCCCAGCACCCGCTGACGGAACGTCATGTCGATCGGCGCAACCACGGCCCCCGCCGTGCGCAGCGTGAACGGCGATCCGTCGAAGCGGCGGATTTCGCGGCCGTCCAGCTGCCGCAGCAGGTCGGGCACGTCGCGCGCGATCAGATCGATGAGCGGCGGCGCGGCCGACAGCGCCTCCTGCTCGGTGAACGCGCGGCTCTGCCTGACCGCCTGCTCGGCCCACTCCACGTTGCGGTGCCGCCCCGACGCCAGCGTCCGGGCATAGGCCGCCACGTCGGCCGCCGCCTTGGCGGCGGTTGTCTCGTCCATCTGTTCGCCCTGCCCCGAGACGGGGTGCGCCGCCCCGATGTGCGTGCCCGGCGCCATCACAGCGACGTCGGCGGCGATCGTAATGAGGAACCCGGCCGACGCTGCGCGCGCGCCCGACGGCGCGACGAATACGGCGATCGGCGTCTTCGCCGCCAGCATACGCGTGACAATGGTCCGCGTCGAGTCGACCAGGCCGCCCGGCGTCTCGAGGACGAACACCAGGAGCGCGGCCCCCTCCGCGTCCGCGCGGTCGATGGCATCCACCATGAACTCGGCCGACACCGGGTGGATGAGTGCGTCGACGTTGGCGACCAGGACACGCGGAGGAGGGGCGGCGGCGAGAGCCGGCGCGAGCAGGCACAGCAGCGAGAGCGCGCCGGAGGCAAGGGCCAGCCTGGCGCTGGGCCGGCCTCCCGCACGCAGAAGGCGGCGCGTATCACGCCCGAGCATCGCAGCCATGGCCGGTGTCCTCACGCGCCCGCCAGGAGCCGGGCGCGCGCTCATTATACCGGAGCGCGGGGCTGGCGGAGACGTTCGAGCAATTTCTGCGCGTGCACGGAACCCGGGTCGAGGACGAGCGCGCGTTCGGCTTCGGTCCTGGCGGCCGCGAGGTCCTTCGACTCGAGATAGGCCTCGGCGAGCACCACGCGCGCGGCGGCCGTCTCGCGGCTCCAGATCGACACCTTGCACGCGTCGATCGCCTGGCCGACGCGCCCCGTGCGCAGGTAGACCCGCCCGAGCAGCAGCTGGGCCTCGGCGTCGTACGGCGACAGGTAGAGCGCGCGCGTCAGCTCGGACTCCGCGTCGCGATCGCGCTCCTGCTCGAACAGCCGCCGTCCGCGATCCAGGTAGAACGCCGCCAACTCCCGCTGGTCACGCTGCCCCACCATCTCGAGCACCGCGTCGATACGCTGCGCGCGGGGCGGCTCGAGCGAGGTTTTCAGGCGCTCCAGTCCGCGCGGCGGCGTCAGCACCGCGCCGGGATTCAGCTCGATGACGGCAAACGACGACGAGAGGCGCTGGGCGAGCGCAAGCTCACGGGCGGCCTCCGCCGACTGCCCGCCGACAAACAGCACCTGGGCGAGCAGCGCATGGGCGCTGCCGTCGGTCGGCGCCAGCCGGACGGCCTCGCGCAGCCAGTAGCCCGCGGCCGCCGGGTCGTCGTCGAGCCAGTACGCGTAGCCCAGATTGAACAGGTAGTCCGGGTCGAGCGGGTCGAGCGTGCGGGCCTGGCTGAAATACCACGCTGGCCGGCCGCCGTCTGGCGACGCCACGCCGCTGCGCAGCCGCGCCACGCCCATGTTGTTCAGGACGAGCGCCGACGGCGCGCGCGCCTGCAGCGCGGCCAGTCGTGTGAACGCCCGCTCGTAGTCACGCAGGTCGACCAGCGAGAGCGCTTCCAGGAACCTCGCCTCGACGCCCAGGGGCGAGCCATCGGCGACCGGCGTGACGGCCTCGATCGCGCCGCGCTGGTCTCCGGCCGCCGTACGGGTCTGCCACAGGGCGATGCGCGCCACGTCGTACCCCGGCTGAAGCCGGAGGGCCTCGGTCAGCGCGGCCGTCTGGGCCGCAGGCGTCTCGGCCAGCAGACCGCGCACGTACTGCTCGAACGAGGCCAGCCACACCCTCCGGGCAGACGGCTCGGCCTCGGACGTCTCCGACATCCGGCCCCAGAGCACCGCGCCAAGGCGCCTGTAGATGGCGAACAGGTCCGCCAGCGCCCCGCGGGCCACCACTTCGCCGTCGAGGCGCCCGGGCCCGAGGCGAAGCCGGCGCGCGCGCACGACCAGCGTCTCGTTGTCCAGGCTGATCGCGCCGATCACCACGTCGGCGGCGCCGACCAGGTCGCCAATCCGGATGACGCTGGCGCGGCTCAGCGTGGCCAGCGGCGGCACCTGCAGGCGTTCGAACGCGCGCAGCCGCTCGTCGCGCGTCATCGCGTCAATCCCCGCGGCCTGCAGGCTGTCGGCCAGGAGGATCGAGGAGGCCTCCCCGAGCCAGGCGAGCCTCGCATCGCGCGACACGTTGTCGAACGGCATCACGAGGACGGGCTCGCGCGCGGCGGGCACGGGGCTCTGCGCCAGGGCCGGCGAGCCGGCGAGCGTGACCGCCGCGACGACCAGGCCGGCGAGCACACCCGCGCCGCTGCCCCGCTCCTCGGGCGTCACCACGACCACGCACCCGGCGTCCCCGCGGGCCTGGCACTGGTCGATGCGGACGCCGGCCCTCAGGCCGAGGGCGTCCACAGAGGCGGCGGTCACGGCGGCATAGAAGTCGCACAGGCTGTCCGGGGTCGCCGCACGGACATCGCAGAACAGCGACTGGCGCACGGTCAGGGTGCCGACGCCGCGCCGCCAGCGCCGCGACGTGCGCGTCTGCGTCCAGGCCCCCGCGACGAGGCGGCGCGCCAGTCTCAGCGCCGCGCGAAAGCGCAGGCCGCGCGGCAGCGCCTTCAGCCAGGCCCGACGCATCGGCGAGAGATCCTCGAACTGCCAGACGGCGGCGATCTCGCCCGTGCGGCGCATGACGGCGTGGTACGCGTCGCCCTCCTGCCGGAGGAAACTGAACACGGCGCGCATCCCGGCCAGCGACGCCTTCTGCGCCCGGAAGCCCTTGGAACTGAGCCACGACTCGTAGAACTCCAGGCGCATCGGCAGGATTTCCGAAATCGCCTGGTGCAGGCTGGCCACGAGCAAACGTCCGATTACCGTCGACGCCATTTTTCTGCTAACGTACCGTACCTGTTCGTGGAACCGTCCGCGTCCCTATGCGCACCGCAGCCATTCTCGCCGGCGGCCGGGCTCGCCGCCTTGGCGGACTGGACAAGAGCCGCCTGAGCATCGGCGGCCTCACCATCCTCCAGCGACAGCTCGATCTGCTGCAGGGCGTGGCCGACCGCGTGGTGGTCATCGCCAACGACCCGGAACGGTTCGCCGGGCTCGGGGTGTCCGTCGTGCCGGACCTGCGGCCGGGCGCCGGGAGCCTGGGCGGCATCTACACGGCGGTGGCGGCGGCCGGCAGCCCGGTGCTCGTGCTGGCGTGCGACATGCCGTTTCTGACGGCGCCGTTCCTGGCGCGGGTGTTCGAGCGAGGACAGGATGTCGATGTGGCGCTCCCTCGTGGTCCCGACGGCTATCATCCCCTGTGCGCGTGCTACGCGCCGGCGTGCGCCGATCCCATTCGGCGCCGTCTCGATGCGGGAGCGCTGAAAGTGCTCGACCTGCTGACCGACGTACGCGTGCGGGAACTGGCTCCCGCCGAACTCGAGGCCTTCGATCCGGACGGCCTCCTGCTCCTCAACGTCAACACGCCAGCCGATCTGGCACGCGCCGAACGCGCGTGGCTGGCGCGGGCCTGAACGCACCCCAGACCAGTCCATCGTAGATTCAGGATCGAAGCCGAGTCAAACGTCACCGAAAGACAGCGCCATGATTGTGTCCGTCCAGGAAACGCTTCGCGCCCGTGTGATCGCCGCCGTGACGGCCCTCTACGGCCTGTCCGCTCCAGACCTGCCGTCGGTGCCCATCGCGTACCCGCCGAACCGGGCCCTGGGTGACCTGAGCGTCACGCTGGCCTTTGAACTGGCCCGCCGCCTGCGCAAGGCGCCGCGCGTGATTGGCCAGGAGATCGCCGCCGCGCTTGGCGAGGTGCCCGGCCTGGTCAAGGTCGAGTGCGCGGCGAACGGGTACCTGAACGTGTTCCTCGATCGCGCGGCCTTCCTCGGCGACCGCCTGGCCGGCCGGGTCGGCGCGGCCGCCTCCGGCGCCGCCGACGACAAGGTGATCGTCGAACACACGGCGATCAACCCCAACAAGGCGGCGCACATCGGCCACATCCGCAACGCCGCGCTGGGCGATACGCTGGTCCGCGCGCTCCGGTTCCTCGGCCACCCGGTGGAGATCCAGAACTACATCGACGACACGGGGGTGCAGGTGGCCGACGTGGTGGTGGGATTCCTCCACCTGGAGCACAGGTCGCTGACCGACGTCGAGGCGCTGGCCGCCGCGCCGCGCTTCGACTACTACTGCTGGGACCTCTACGCGCGCGTGACCGAGTGGTACGGCGCCGACAAGGCCCGGGAGTCGGTGCGCAAAGACACGCTGCACGCGATCGAGCGCGGCGCGGGCGACGCGGCCGCCATCGGCCGACTGGTCGCCGACCGCATCGTCCGCTGCCACCTGACGACGATGGGTCGGCTGAACGTGCAGTACGACCTGCTGACGTGGGAGGGCGACATCCTGCGGCTGCAGTTCTGGCACAAGGCGTTCGAACGGCTGAAGGCGGATGGCACGGTCTACTTCCAGCACAGGGGCCGGCTGGAGGGCTGCTGGGTCATGCGGATCGAAGAGGCGGCAGCCACCGGCGATCCGGCGGAGCCCGCCGAAGCCGAGGGACGCGCAGGCGACGATTCGGCGGAGGCGGGCGACCAGGCCGAGAAGGTGATCGTGCGGTCCAACGGCACGGTGACCTACGTCGGCAAGGACATGGCGTACCAGTTCTGGAAGTTCGGCCTGCTCGGCGTGGACTTCCACTACCGCCTGTTCGGCGCGCAGGGCAAGGACGGCCCGCTCTGGGCGACCTCGTCGGTGGCCACCGCAGACGAACAGCAGGAGCGGCCGGCCTTCGGCAGGGCCCAC
>Ga0315283_10003505_pt1 | contig 13428 bp, 11 predicted proteins | sample YL17G09_0_MG_FD_204541 | JGI IMG/M metagenome (GOLD analysis project Ga0315283, IMG submission 204541) | Sediment microbial communities from Yellowstone Lake, YNP, Wyoming, USA - YL17G09_0 | ecosystem: Environmental > Aquatic > Freshwater > Lake > Sediment | place: USA: Wyoming | collected...
AGACTTAATATCATGACGGAGGAGTCAGACCAAGGGTATCCAAATCCTTGGACGGCGAAAACCATGACGGTGTCACCAGACTCTGAACCGAAATATTTTTGTAGTGTTGGATTGATTATGTCAACTACACGCATTTATAGCGTTTCGGAAGGGGCCTAAGAAGTTGTAACTTCATACGGGCTCGTTGCATTTGTAATTACCTTTCAGTCAATAATTACGCAACCGGCGGGCCATACCCTGTTTTCACATACCCACCGCAAACTTTGATCATCTTACTTACAACAAAGGTTGCGTTCATATGATTTTGCCATTGCACATCCAATGGACCTGGCTGTTGCGCTCTATTCTGAACGACACGCCGGCGAAAAATTGACTAGGCTCGCTAACCCTGTATTGTGAAGCACTAACAGTAATTGATTCTTGGATTTGTAGTTTTAAGATTTGGGTTTGCTTTAGATGAAACCTATACGCTAATGACCTTATACGTTCACGGGGCGCGTCACTCCCGCTATCTAATTGATTTGCTTGAACAGTTTTGCTGTTACACTATTTTAGCATCGCTACATGTTACATGTAGCGATTCTTGATAGATTAAAATTCCACAGATGGATCGCAGGTAAATGCCCTCATTTCATCAATTCTGCGCAACCACCCCTTTAAGAATCTTGATTGGTTTGGCTTATTAGCAACAATGGATCTGTAGAATTTCTCACGTTGATCGCAGATAGCCAAGCATGTCTCAATTGGATCAGCATCGTTGGCAGCGCCGAGGGTTTGTGGTCCCACTGCGCCGTCATCGTTAAGACCCAGGGCGCGTTGAAGAAACTTGTTTGCCCTGCCTATTCCGTGATTTACGCATCCATCAAAATGCAAGACAGCTACTCTTGATGGAAGTTCTCCACAATGTCCGGCTTGCCAGTAACGATGAAAATATATGCCTTTTGCTTCTTCCCATGTCAGATTGTAGATATCGACGTCTGGATTAGCATTCTTAGCAATCCCAAACTTTGTTTCGCCACCACGATCTAAAGGATCATCTACATATCCAACAGCTTTTCGCTGCTCTCTTGTGTCTACAAGGCCAGCTTCAACCTCCGGGGTTAATTCCCAATGCCCACCAACTTCATATAACATTGCGTGATCAACTGCCGCTTCAAATGCTTCTGTAGACATGATGACTCCTATTCATTTTCATTATTTATCAAATCAGGATAAATAGTATAAACAGGGGATATAATGCCATCCAAATCAAAAGCTAAAGGTAATGCGTGGGAATTAGAAGTTGCTAAATTCCTAACAGATACCTATAATGAATCATTTCTTCGCGTGCCAAGTAGCGGTGCGTTTGTGGGTGGTAAGAATACACACCGTAAGGCAACAATAGATAAAGCTCAATTACAGAGTAAGAAAGGTGATATACATCCGCCAATGGGATGGAATCACTTCAACCTAGAATGCAAGAGCTATGCCGACTTTCCGTTTCACCAACTCTGGTATGCAGATGTGAAGATCCTCGACTCCTGGATTGCACAGCAAAAAGAAGTCGAGGATGAGGGAGACTTGAATCTAATTCTTATTAAGATATCTCGGAAAGACAAATGGGTAGTGTATCCTCAAAATTTAGGATTAACTGTTGACCGTGGGTTAGTGTACAAGGGATGGGTATTTGCAAGTTGGGATGACTTTTGGTCGAAGGAGCAGAACGTTTCTTCTGTGAAGAAGTTTGCGGCTGAATCGGTAATAGTCCTGCCCTCTGCATAAACTCCTTGCGATATTTCCTTGAAATATTTGCAGGCCAGTGCGGCGATACATATTCAATTTTAAGACTTGGTATATTATACCAATCCTGATAAGAATATCTAGGTGCAGTTTTTGTAGAGCCCCTAAAATATCGTTCAATTCTGTCCAGCGCGGCCTGGCACTCCGATAATCTAAAAGTAACGAGCAAAACAAGACGTCTGTCGATAAACATTCCGTGTGCAATTATTGGATCATTATCACGTAGCCTGTTAAAAGACGCATCATCAACGATTGTTGAAAATACACCGGTGCCGGATAATTGGCCACTTTGAAATTTTCTATCTAAATTTTCCGAAGTATGTTGCTCGGCCTTAATCTCGTAATGGTTACCAAATACAAGGCAGGTTGCATCAAAAATAGACTCCCCATTTACAGTGCTGTGCATTTGTGTGTTATGCTTGAGACCTAGCTGCCTTGCAATTAATGCTTCGCGCAGCAACACATTTGATTTCTTATCATCTAATATCGAAAGTAATAATTGTCTATGTCTCGGGCCTTCTGTTAATAATTCAAATTCTGCATCATCCCATAATATGTAACGATGTAAGGCATTCATATCCTCTTCAGTGACCATTTGATTTCCTTTTTGTTATTATGAAGTCCTAGTGTAACAAGAAGTTCTAAGAAATTGCAAGAGCATCATTGCTCTCGAGAGACGTAAACCCGCCCTCTTTAATCACTTTTAGGACATTAGACACTCTTCCAATAAGTTCGTCGCGGTGACTAATCAGGAATATGTTTCGTTTACTTTCTCTTCCCATTTTCTTTAGAATAGCTAAAGATGCTTCGACACCTGCACTATCTAATCCTTGATCCAATAATTCGTCAATGAACAATAAATTAATTTTATCATTCATGGATTCGAAAACATCTCTAAAACTCCATGATAGAGATAGGATAAGTCTAGTACGCTCGCCTCGTGAAAGATTATCAAAATCGAATTCCTTTCCGTACATAGTAATCTCGACTTCCAGGTCGGACTTAAACTGAACCGAGTGGGGAAGTCCAATGTCTGCAAGATAATGTGCAAGGCGATGGTTAAGAAATGCTAGATTTTGATCGATAATCTTCTTACGAATAAAGCTGTCTTTGTTTGTTAATAGCTTCATTAGAAATTCTTGATGGTCACGTAATTTTACTAATTCGTTGAGCTTAGTAAAATCAATCTCTTGCAAACCATCCTTTTTCAATGCATCAATTTGATCTACATATGGATTTGCAGAATCTAATTCAATTGATAAACTGTTACCAAGCGTATCAAGTGTTGACTTGTGTCCGTAGGCTTCATCAATTGTTGAATAGAAAGTTTCGGGCAATTTAGGAATTAGTGAAGCAACAGAATCAGCAAGGGTCTTAATTTCATCCCTTTTAGCAGCCTTCTCGTTGAGTCTCTTTAGTGCATCTTTATGATCCTCGGAATCTTCCTCATGCAATTTCTTGTGCGTTTCAGCATCCATTGCTTGATTGCACTTTGGACAAATTTCGGCAGAATAACTGTTTAGATTTTTTTCTAAACGAGTCTTTATTCTTGTAATCTCTGTTACTTCTTTTTCTAGTCCACCTAATTCTTTTGCTAGTGATCGATGTTCGGCTGTTAGATCTTCTACTTCCTTTTTAGACTTATGTAAAGCAATCTCATTGTCAATGTCGACGTTGAGCATCTCCATAATAGAAGATTGTAACTTATCTATTTTCTGCGCCTTCGAACGGTCCCAGGCGGATGACTTTGCCTCGAGAGCCAAGATATTCTGTTCAATTCGTTTATTCGCCTCACCCGCCGCCGAAATACGAAACTCTTCCTCTCTAATTTCCTCACGAGTTACTTTCGCCTCCTCTTTAAGCTTTTCAGCCTTTTCAGATAACTTGGTGATTCCCAGAAGTTGTTCAATTATCACACGCTGATCATTTGTACGTAAGGCAAGAAATGGCTCAACGTAAGTATTCAACGCGAGAATATGTTTAAACATGTCATGTGAAACACCTATAATACGCTCAATCTCAACCTGTGTATGTCTGCCTTCACCCTGTGATTCGTCTTCACTTGTTTCCTTTTCGACACCATCTTTGGAGAACTTAAAAATACCGGGTTTGCGGCCGCGTTCAATTTTATAACTAATACCATTCATTTCGAATGTTAGTGTAACCAACATATTTTTCATGTTGGTTTTATTGATAAGATTATCTTTCTTAATGTTCGTGAGAGCAGATCCATATAATGCATAACTCAGCGCATTAACTATGGTAGATTTACCAACACCGTTGCGATTATCGTTACCACCGAGGTCGAGATTTTCACCTAGAACAAGAACTAGATCATCACTACTAAAATTAATTGACTGAGTAACATTGCCAATACTCATGAAGTTTTTTATTGTTAGTCCATGTAATTTCAGCATCTGTTACAGTCCATTATAAATTTCTATTAATTTGTTTGAATCGAATGCATCGCTATCAATATTAGTAAGTTGTTCTATAACAATTTGATCAACGGTTTTGAAGGTAATATCACCCTCATAATCTTTTGATAGCTCGTCGTCTTGATTCTTAACTAACTTAAACTCTCTTACGCTATATTGTGCAAGAAATGTTTCTCGAAGAAATGTTGCCTCTTCGTAGGTTATGTCAATGTCGAGCGTGACCTGCATGTATGTTTTCGGCTTCAGGTAGATATCGGGATTGGCGAGCAATGCAGCTAAATTGATGCTGATAAATCTCGGGCCATCAGTGTAGTCGAGAAATTCAGGCTCTTTGTCCCACTCTAAATAAACAGCACCGCGTTCAAAGTCCCATACATCGGAGTAATTATGTCCAAAAGGATTACCAATATAATTAATCTTACCCTTTGTTTGCCTCTTGTGGAAATGTCCGGAAAATACCATTTCTTGATGCTTAAAGTGATCGGCATTAAGAGTTCCGTGATCGGGCATCTCCACTGACGCATTCATCTTAAAGCCCGGAAGCTCCAAATGACCAAACAGATATTTTGTCTTTATGTTAGTAAGTCCCTTCCACTCCTCCTCAACAAGCCACGGAATGAGGGCAACATCTCCTTCAATCATTGGTTTATCAACTAAGACTATATTAGGAAATTCGCTACCTACTACCATAGAATGAATTTCTCTCTTCTCACGATAAAAGAGATCGTGATTCCCCACCATAACATAAGTTTTCTTAAAGGCAGCATTTAGCTTCCTTAAAGCCTGCATGGTGTAATCTAATGTCAGAATATTAATATTTGACCTGTGGTGATGCCAATCGCCGAGAAATAGGCAAGTATCGACTCCACGAGATTTTGCTTCAGTAATTAACCAGTCAACGAAATCTAAACAATCCTGATTATGTTCGGCAGAATTGTGTCTAAGACCAAAATGAATATCAGTGAAGCAAACAACCTTTTCGAATAGATTATTCGTGATCATCTTTTGCCGCTTCCTGAGCATCCTCTCTTAGGCGCCTAATTTCGCCTTCTACCGCCAATTGCCTTGAGAAGCTCGGGCTTGCACCACTATCAATTAGCAAATCATCACGAAGATCTTGGTTCTTCTTTTCTAAGTTCAAAACCCGTGTGAAACTATTTTGTAAAGACTGGGTGTAATACGAGAACGGATTATCACTTTTCGATTCATCGAATTGTAATCCCATCTGCGCAAGTTGGAGTAACGCCTGACCCTTCATTTCGTCAATGTAAGTATAGCCGCGCCAGTTGCCACGTTGACCATATTTGTTGACCATAAGAATGAACATCTTGGCTAGCTTGTTTGTAATGCTGCCGCGCTCTAGATTAAACTTTCCGTTTTTGGAATGTGAACGGCCAACCTCTTTTGCAGCACCGTTTTCAATGATGTAATGTTTGAAGGGGAAGAAATTCAACTTAACATGACTATCTGCAACACTCTTTGGATTCTTTTTTCTACCCGGTGCGTGTGGAATGTGCTCAAATGTAAGAACTCTAAATACAAGATCATCAACGGAAATTGTGTCAGATTTTACCTTAAATTCTGAAAGTTTTGGTCTGTCAGGTCGGCTCGCAACCGCAGCTTCAAACGCAGTCACACCCATTCTTGCTGCTCTAGTTATCTTAGCTTTTTCCTGTACTTCAGAAAGATAAATTTCTTGAATATTTTCTACAATAGCATCATAATCGCTATATTTAGGATCAATGTACTCTGAAAAAGAATTCTTGCTGCGATGAATTTCTTTGAGCATATCCTTATTGTTGAGATAATTTACTTTCTTGACCGGAATCATTGCAGGTGTTATTGGAATGAATAGGTCTTCGTCGTCTTCTAGTTGTTCTTGTTCAGTCATTAAGATCTTCTCCTTTAGAGGGTTTCATGTAGTGTAACACAAAGAAGTTCAGTAGTCAAGGGGTTCGTAATTAACATATGTGTTTATAACCAAGATAAATAAGAAGATAGGAGACTACACGCATGCCACAACAAGACTATAGAGCAAGATTACAGCCTAAGGATATCAATCAGGCTTTGACTATTCTTGGCCCTCGTGATAAGTCGAACATACTGTTTCCGCTTTACTCTACCCGTGGTGTGCTCTTTCCATATACCCCATCAGTAACCACCGGTAATATTGCCGAATATGATACAAGCAGTTTTACTCATACCATTTATAATTACAATGCTTATGTCCGATCATACCCTAAGCCTATAAGCATCACAGCTGAATTTACAGCACAGTCAAACGATGAAGCACTATATTTATTAGCGGTCATTCACTTCTTCCGTGCAGTCACGAAATCATATTTTGGAGTCACACCATATAATAGGGCCGGAACTCCACCGCCTGTATTACTATTCAACTATTTAGGTGAATTCCAATTTAACAACGTTCCGGTATTACCAAAGTCATTTGACTTTACGTACCCTGCGGACATTGATTATGTGCCGGTCGATACAGTGCAAAACCAAATTTATTCTGCCGGCATCGGGGTGAGTCTTCCAGCCGGATCCTCGGGTGGATATACATATGTCCCGACACATATGACTGTTTCAATTGAACTTGAAACGCAATACATTCCTATTAAGCTTAGAAATGAATTTAATCTCGACGAGTTTAGATCTGGTAAATTAGTTGGTAGGGGTTATATCTAAATGGCACAAAATTCAAAAGATACAAGTCAATATTTGGCCACTCCTGTTACGAATTGGTACCTGGATTTATGGGTTCAAAGAAAAATTCCAAAGAGTGATTTCGATAAGATTATTGTTATTCCACCAGCATATGATCAGCGCCCTGATCTGTTGAGTCAAGAGGAATACGGTACACCAAAACTATGGTGGGTTTTCTGTCTAAGAAATCCGGATCTAATGGCTGACCCAATTAACGATTTTGTTGCCGGACTCGAAATATTTGTACCGGTAAACATTCTGAAACAATAATATGGACTTGCTTAAGAAATTCATGGCCGGGCTCGGCGGCGACTTCGGCGGCGGCGGAGCTTCGGGCTCCTGGGAACCTCCGGTAGGCCCTGCACTTGATCAAACTGCGGCTGAAACCGCACGTCTTGCACGTCAATCTATTAAAGGTCAGATGGATAACCAGTCCCCTGCCGAAACTGCGCGCCTAAACAGAGCTGGCCTACCGTCATTTTCCAAACCAGATAATAATTATTCCCATGAGGGAAATAATATAGTTACACATTCTACAGATGAGGATCTTAATTTAGTTCTTAAAATTCAGCCAAATATACTAGATAATTACGATGCAGCCACATATCACTGGAAACTGTTTATCACTGATCCCGATAGTTCAAGTTCTGGCGAAATTTTTAATGTAGCAAATCAAACTATTATAGCTGAAACATCAGTCACTGATCTTACAATAGATAAGGTAGAAATTCGTGGAGTTACAACACCATCTGTTGAAACAGGTACAGGAGTCTCAACAAATGTAAAATTTGAAATTACCGAACCTGCAGGCGCAGGACTTGTTGATAGAATGTTCTATCAATCCATTGCCCTGGGCATCGGTAATTGGGCAGTCATGCCTGTATATCTGCAATTACAATTTAAGAATAGAAATCCCGGAACTTCGGACCCCGACGAAGGATCGTTGGGTTCACTTGCTAGCTTAAGGTGGATATGGACGTTAAAACTTACACGCATTAAGGCGCAAGTGTCGACAGTTGGAACACGTTACGAATTTGAAGCAATCATTTATAATGAATTTGTGCAGTCGAATGCAATTTTTACATTACAACAGAATACCGTGTTAAATGATGTTGACACATTCCTAAAGGCAATGTCGGAATTACAAGATAAATTAAATTCCGATCAATTACTGAAACTTGTCGACAATTATAGCATACCAGATTCATTTAAGATTATTGTCGATCCTAAGATTGCCGATTATAAAATAACTCCTATAGACAATAATACAAATCCCACCCGCAATGGTAATTATGTAAAACTTGAAAATAAGGATGCATCGTTTCCATCGGGCACATCAATTGATAAGGTAATTGATTCATTACTGGCACAAACAGGGGAATATCAAAAAAGTATGTTGAATGCACCCACACCGGGTAGCGACGGCAAACCAATAACCCAAGAAGTTAGTCAAATGAAACAATTCTGGAGAATCATTACAGAAACCAGACCATTACAATTTGATCCTCGGCGTCAGGATGTTGCTAAGGAATTTACTATCTTTGTTGTTGAATATGATATTGGAATTCTCGATGCGAATGTGTTTCAAACTTCGGCACCACCGCTAACACTTGCGGCCGAACGGAAAAGGTTAGCAACATATATTAAGAAAAGTATCCTAAAGAAGAAATATAACTATATCTTCACAGGACTAAATGATCAGATTCTTAATTTTGACCTAACCATTAATAATGCTTTCGCAAATTCGCAGGCGCGGTTTGGGGGAATATATCAAAATCCTGCTATGTCAGATAAAGGTCCGGTAACGCATGAACATGCCGCCGATGAAGCTAAAGTAACTAATGCTCTTAGTGCTGCAATTTCCCTGCAAAATAATGCTAAAACAGCGAATACAGCAGCAGCACAAACAGCTCTTACAGATGCACGCACAGCGATTACGACATCGACGTTATCCGACGCAACAAAACAGCGATATCTATTACTCTTAGAAAAATCCAAGCCGGAAAGTAGAATGAACTTCTTAAGTGAAGTTCAAAAACGCGGCGGGATTAATAATGATGGAACATTATCTGGCGAAAGGGCTAAGGCGGTTAATTTAGCGAAACCAATTACAGAAAAAATAACTCAGGAACAATTTAATTTCATCTCAGATGTTGATATTGAGTCGCAGGCTGCTAAATCTGCTTATACAAGATTAATGGAGAGTAGTCAAGGGAAACTAAGACCCATTGCGCGAATTGAATCAATGCAGGATCGGCAAGTTGGATTAGGTGTTGAGTCGAGTAGTAATTCGGGAATCCAGAAATTATCAAATATGTTTTCTGTTGCATTACATAGCGGGCTCGATAGTTCATTTCAGAGAATTAGGATGACAATTAAAGGAGATCCTTTTTGGTTATTTCCACAGCCAGTCGAACATGCAAATGCAAAGATCTTTAATTCATTGAAGTCTCCGACCGAGGCAATTGATTGGATTAAATCTGCACATTTCAGGGCGGTTGATTCGGTTAATTATTATGGCACGGATAATTTTCTAATTATACGATTCAGAACTCCGAGAATTTTTAACATAGAAGAGAATCCCGATACAAGTGATCCGAATACAGATATTGAAACATTCAGCGGTATTTATAAGGTAGTTGAGGTAACAAGTAAATTTGGGGTAGGTAAATTTGAACAAGAATTGGTATGTATTCTTGATCCGGAAATTAGATTACTAAATGTTATGGATCAAATTAATACAGAATCTGCAAAGAAAGATGTGCCAACATCACCTAAAGATTTAACAACTACAAACCCGTTTCCCGAATCGGCAATTAAAGCACCAAAAATTATGGGTGTAAATGAATCAGCAGCAGAAATAGCAAGATTGGCAAGACAGTCGACTGTCGGCGATGCATCTGCAAGATTAACATCCAATGTGCCATCACCAGTCGCAAGTTTAATTGCTGGTCTACCACCGAGATACACATAATGTCATATCTAGATACAAATACACGAACTACTAAGCCTACATCTAATGATAAATTTAATCCGATGGGTAGATTTCCTGCGCACTTCGGTGTGTTTGTGGGATTCGTAAAAGACGCCGCTGATGTTCAGAAAAATGGAAGACTTCGTGTATGGATTCCCGAATTTGGCTCAGCCCCACACGATGAACAGGGTTGGGTTACCGCAAACTACTGTTCTCCGTTCGCCGGAGCAACCAATGTAGAAACAATTAGTAAAACTGATTTAGAAAACTTCGATAAAACACAGACCTCGTATGGTATGTGGATGATACCACCGGACATCAATAATCAGGTTCTTGTTATGTTCATAGGTGGCGACCCTGCACGTGGCATCTGGATAGGTTCTCTATTCAATCAATTCATGAATAATATGGTACCCGGCATGGCCTCTAATGTTAGTAGTTGGCAATATCCCGGAAAACAAGTACCAATTGCCGAATACAATAAATGGGATAAAAAAGTTGTACAACCGGATCGTGCATTTAAACCATATGAGAAAACAAAGTTTAAAGGCTTAGGAAATCAAGGTCTTATCACAGATGAGGGTCGAGGTATTACTACCTCTAGTGCTAGGCGCGAGGCACCAAGTAATGTATTTGGAATTCTTACTCCGGGCCCAGTAGTAGATACCACAGCACCGCCGGGTGATATTCGCCGCAAAGGTGGATCATCTTTTATCATGGATGATGGTACAGGAACAGAATATGTTCAACTTACAACCAAGTCTGGCGCGCAGATTAGACTAGATGAAAGTAATGGGTTTGTATACCTTATCAATCGCGACGGTACAGCCTGGGTGCAGATGGATCAAAAGGGAAATATTGACATCTTCGGCGCAACTAGCATTTCTATGCGAGCACAAAAAGATATTAATCTTCGTGCAGACGGGAATGTTAATATCGAAGCCGGACAAAATATTTTCATGAAGGCTGCTAAAGATACAAAAACCTCAACTACATCCTTTACATACGATATAAACAACGTTCCAAAACCGTCGACAATTCCTTACTACAAATTTGTAGGAGAAGGTGCCGGCGAGGGAGGTAATATTGTAATGCAGGCCCTTAATGACACTCATACCAAAGTTAAAAATAATTCCTATATTACAATAGGAAAGAATTTTGAATTAAAGGTTACCGGTACAATTGATATCAGTGCAGATGGCGAATATAACCTTACAGCACCTAGTATTAAGAATGTCGGCGCAGTTAAGATTCGAGGCACACTTGATGTAACAGGTGCAACAACTCTCGGAAGTACATTAGGTGTGAAGGCAGGCGTAAATGCCAGTTCGTTGAGTTTGTCCGGAAATATTACAGCTGGTACAATTGTAGGAACCTTCCCCGGACTTCGCAGCGGGCCTGGCGCAACCACCGGCGGTCCCGGAACAGCCGGCCCGTCAGTTAATATTCCAACACCACCGGCGGTGACTCCTGCAGAAGTTAAGCAACTTGTTGAAAAGATTAATATCCTAGCCACATGGTCTGATCCAGAATCAAAGTTCAAACGAAATGCAGAATCAGTGCAGACAACGGTTAGTGTATTACCGACATACGAACCATGTCCTGAGCACGAGACATTTAAATTCTCATCAATTGCAGGATATTCTCCAGCCCAAACAGAAGGTGCAAAGACTTACGAAGGATCTGGCGGCGGAGGAGCAACAACTTCGCCGCCAACAAACACCGACCCTGGTGCAAATAATAAAGAGTTGCCGCCAACGCCGGCTACTGAAAGTGCTGTGTCTAAAGACTTTAATATGGCAGCCTATGAGTGTCAATTAAAGATACACGAAGGTGTAAAATATGTTTCGTATAATGATTCACTAGGTTTACCAACAGCCGGAATCGGTCATCTATTAAGAACTAATGAAATATCTCAATATCCTGTACCAACACCTGTAACACCAGCGCAAGTGTCGGCCTGGTTCCAACTAGACGCACCTATTTCTATCTCTGGAGCACAAAGATTATTGGGTGTCGACACATGGGGCGGATTATCTGATATTAGAAAACGTGCATGTGCAGATTTATGTTACAATATGGGCGAGCGCAGATTATCAAAATTTGTTAGATTTATTGCGGCTATGAAGGCAGGTAATTATGATCTTGCAGGACAATCTTTAAGGGAATCAATTTGGTTTACGCAGGTAGGATTACGCGGGCCAAAGATTATTGCAATGATTGTGCAAAATATAGATCCTAACGGCTGCGATAAGAAATTCCCCGCCGCTTAATATACTCCCATTTAATTCTGTTGATAAATAACAGAAAGGGAGTATTATGGCATCTATTCAAACCGGATTAGTACAACAGAAGCGAGTTACTCGCACGCCTTTTTTTGTAGGCTTTAATACCGTGAATCAACCTAACCCCCCATACTCGCTAACTAATTTAGAATTGGTTAAAAGAGATATTCTTAATCACTTTGCTACACCATTAGGATCACGAGTAATGTTACCGTCATTTGGAACTCGTATCTACGATTTACTATTTGACCCGTTTGATGAATATACAAGAAATGCAATCATTGAAGATGCTGTTCGTGTTGTTGCAACAGACCCGAGAGTTGAATTAGTGTCAGTGGACGTCTTTCAGGAAGATCAAGCATTAAATGTTATTATGGTCGTTTTATTTAAACCGGAATCGGTGACTGATAATCTGTTCGTCACATTTAGTCTTAAGGACAGGGAGACATTTTAATGTCAGAATCAATTCGCCAATCAAACTTATTTGCTGCCGAAGACTACAAGAAAGTTTTCAAGGCATATCAATTTATTGATTATACTGCTTACGACTTCGATACTCTGAAGCAGGCTCTAATCAATTACATCCAAACATATTACCCAGAGGATTTCAACGACTATATTGAAAGTTCTGAATTTATTGCAATCATTGAATTGATTGCATATTTTGGCACAAGCCTTGCATTCAGAACAGACCTAAACAGCCGCGAAAACTTTATCGATACCGCCGAGCGTAGGGAAAGTATTATCCGTCTTGCACAGATGGTTAATTATGTTCCGCGTAGAAATATTCCTGCAAGTGGTCTATTTAAAATTGCAGCAGTGCAAACAGACCAGCCGCTTACAGATGCCAACGGCGTAAACATTAACGACCTAACAATCTACTGGAATGATCCAAACAATCCCGATTGGTTCGATCAATTTGTGCAAATTTGCAATGCTGCCTTTAGCACACTCAACCCATTTGGTCGTCCAACTAAGAGTGGCACAATTGGCTCAATTCCGACGGATTTATATCAGCTAAACAATGTAACAAAATTAACGGTCACATATCCAACTACCATTACGGTTAACGGCCAACAATATCCAATTGATGTCTGTAATCCCGACTTTGTAACAAACGAAACAATCTTCGAACGAGATCCCGATCCTGCCAACCCGTTTAACTTTATCTACAGAAACGACAGCTTAGGTGTATCGTCTGACAACACTGGATTCTTCCTGTATTTCAAACAAGGTAATCTAA
>Ga0315283_10003506_pt1 | contig 13427 bp, 13 predicted proteins | sample YL17G09_0_MG_FD_204541 | JGI IMG/M metagenome (GOLD analysis project Ga0315283, IMG submission 204541) | Sediment microbial communities from Yellowstone Lake, YNP, Wyoming, USA - YL17G09_0 | ecosystem: Environmental > Aquatic > Freshwater > Lake > Sediment | place: USA: Wyoming | collected...
AATTACGATCTATACGAACGGCATCGCGGGGGGCTTACGTAAAAAGATTTCTCACGGAGTTTACCCTGAGAAAACCGAAGGGTTCGAAATAACATAGGGGGATGTTCGACATGACAGTAACTCTAGATTCCCGCCTGCGCGGGAATGACAGGCTTTCCTTTTTTGTCATTTCGAAGGAGCACCGCGACTGAGAAATCTGTATGGAAAAATCGGGAACACACAAGCTGACAGGCAGCCGGATAACGCCCTGAAAGACAGATAGAGGTTATATGGCCTTTTTAATAGGTTTGTTGGGAGGCATCTTCGGAGGATTTGTCGGCCTGGGCGGCGGCGCTATTATGATCCCCTTCATGGTGGACTTTCTCAAGATAGACCAGCACAGGGCACATGGGACAAACCTCGTGACTATCGTGTTCACAGGAATAGCCGGCGGTATTGCCTACGGCATTAAGGGCGCGATTGATGTCACCGCGGCCGTCCTGTTAGCCGCACCGGCCATTCTCACCACGCGCGCGGGTTGCAATTTTGCACACTCCCTTCCCGAATGGAAGCTGAAACGTTCTTTCGGTTACTTTCTGATATTCATGTCGCTCCTGCTTCTTGCCAAGCCATATCTTCCAAGGATTCACGGCTTGGAGACGGGATGGCCGGAAGCTGCTGTCCTGCTTTCGACGGGCGTCTTCCTGGGATTTTTCTCTGGCATGATGGGTGTTGGCGGTGGAATCATCATGGTGCCCGCCATGGTGCTCCTTACGGGTTTTACACAGCACATGGCACAGGGTACCTCGCTTCTCGCCATGGCCCCTATCGGCAGTGTCGGCGCCTATACCCACTGGAAACTTGGCAACGTGAAGACAGATATTCTGGCAGGGATGATTGCGGGGATATTGATAGGGGCTTGCGTAGGCGGGACATTTGCCCATTATTTCTCGGATGGGGCCCTTCGGGTCGCGTTCGCCGCCGTACTCATATGGATAGGAGCGCGCTACGTGAGGGCAAAGGAGCCCCTTGACGCGACTGACGGCGCAACGTGTCTGCCATAAGTCCTGCGCTTCTCTTCTTCATGGCACCTGGGTAATTTAAAAGGTTACTAATATTACATTACAAAAAACCATCTGAAGGCAGATTGACAATGCAGAAGAAAGGCTTTTGGCAGGGCATTTATCAAAAGCTCGCATCCCCGAAACTTACAGTCGTCATATTTCTCGTTCTTGCCGCCGCATCCGTCGTAGGAACCCTGATGCCCCAGGGGCTCAGCGAAGCGGAGATACAGAGGCACTATGGCCAGCGGGCCATCTGGTTTATCACGACCTTCGGCTTGAATGACCTTTACCATACCGGATGGTTTCGATTCCTCCTTCTTTTCCTGTGCGCCAATCTCGTCGTCTGCACCATCGAGCGACTGCCTAAGACGCTGAAGCTCTACCGGCGCCGCGAAGAACAGATGGATACTGAGAAGCTCGCCAAGTTGAGCCTTAACTGTCAGTTTACCTCAAACCTTCCCAAGGATGAGACTGAAGCGCGGCTCATCAGCATCATTGCGGAAGAGTTCGGCGCATTGCAGAGGCTCGATGGAGACGACCACCTGGCAGGAATAGCCGAGACCGGCCGCTGGAGTCCTCTCATGGTCTATGTCGTACACCTGAGCGTTCTCTTGGTGCTCTGCGGCGCTCTCGTCGGTTCCATATTTGGCTTCAAGGGCTTCATGAACATCCTCGAAGGGGAAGCCGTAAGCGAAGTCATGCTCGAAGGCAGTGATCGCGGACTGAATCTTCCTTTTCAAGTTCGGTGCGACAAGTTCGATGTGTCTTATTATGACAATGGCATGCCGCGGGAGTTCCGCTCGGATTTGACGCTGATCCGCGATGGGAAGGAAGTCCTCAAGCAGGAACTGCGGGTGAACGATCCCCTCACGTATGACGGCATCACCTTCTATCAGTCATCCTATGGCGCCATACTCAAGGACGCGGAAGTGGAGCTCACGGACAGAAAATCGGGAGCCGTCCGCCGGCTAATCGTTCTCTTCAGGGAGTGGGTGGATATTCCCGGCACTCGGGACAGGGCGCAGATTCTCCGGTTCGACGAGGACTTCCGGCAACTCGGCCCTGCTATGGTTCTGCTCATCTCCAGGGATGGCAAGGAGCCTGCAGGTTCGTGGATCCTCATTGACAGGGATTTTCACGGCAACAAGGTTGGGAACTACAAGGTTAGAGTCCTGCGCGCCACACAGATACCGTATACCGGTCTGCAAGTGAAGCAGGACCCGGGAGTTTGGCTTGTCTGGTTGGGCTTTGCGGCGATGCTGGTGGGAATAGGTCTCACCTATTATGTAAGCCACCGCAAACTGTGGGTTTGGGCAGAGGCAGATACGCCGGGCAAGGGAGGGACAAAGATTATCATTGCCGGAAGGACCAACAGGAATGAAATCTCTTTTGAGCAGGAATTCAACAGACTCTGCGACCGTCTGCAGGCTGAACTGGGGCAAGAGGGAGGAGGAAGCAAGCCATGATCACAAGCTCGATCCTTCTTGCCATAACCACCTTTGCCTATCTCCTCTGCGCGCTTCTCTACCTTTCGGGAGTCATCTTTCGCCGCCGTACGATTTTGCTCTGGGGTAGTGTCACCGGAGCGGCTACGCTCGCCATACAAATGGCGGGAATCATTCTTCGCTGGTGGGAATCATACCAGATAGGCTACGGGCACGCGCCTCTTTCCAATCTGTATGAATCATTGGTATTCGCGGCCTGGGCGATCATGCTCATTTATCTAATCATGGAATACCGAACCAAGCAGCGGGCCCTCGGCGTGTTTCCCTCCCTCATCGCCTTCCTGGCAATGGCATACGCTTCCTTCTCCACGGGCGTGAATTCGAAGATTCAGCCGCTTCTCCCTGCCCTGAAGAGCAATTGGCTAATCGCCCATGTCGTGACCTGCTTCCTCGGCTATGCGGCCTTTGCGGTTTCGTTCGGCATCAGCATCTTTTATATCGCAAGGCAATCAAGACAGGAGCCCTCCGGCGATGCACACTCCCTGCTTCCCGATCTCAGGCAGCTCGACGAGCTCAACTATCAGATGGTACTCTTCGGGTTTCTCTGGCTGTCGCTGGGGATCATCACAGGATCCGTCTGGGCTGATTTGGCGTGGGGCACTTATTGGAGCTGGGATCCCAAGGAGACCTGGTCCCTGATTACCTGGCTGATCTATGCCGCCCTCCTCCATGCCCGTGCCGTGAAGGGATGGCGCGGCAACCGCGTGGCATGGCTGTCCATCATCGGGTTTTGTTGCGTCCTCTTCACCTATTTCGGCGTCAACTTTCTCCTGGGCGGTTTACACTCCTACGCTACTACAAAGTAGGTTTTCATCGGGCGGACCGCCGAGAGAAATCTGCGTCGAGAGACATTCACGCCGGCAGCGTGACCGAAGCTTTAAAAAAATATAAGAAACAGTGAGCCAAGCAAAGAGCCAAGCAAAGACTTGACCCCATCACTCCATTATAGATATAATTCAAACAAGGGGCTGCTCCACTGCGGAGGTGCACTTAGTACACCATTTCATTATTAAGGTGTCATATCGACCCCTTCGGCTTACTCAGGGTAAACTCCGGGAGAAATCTTAAAACGTTGGGAAAGGACGGTTGCACGGGGCTCTTTCCGAATCGTGCAGATTATGCATAAACTAAAGCCTATACATCGCGATCTTATTATTTCCTTTCTTCTTGTCCTGGTTACCGCTGCCGTATTCTGGCAGGTGAGCAGCTTTGACTTCGTCCGTTATGATGATGATAAATATGTCACCGAGAATCGCCATGTACAAGCGGGACTGACAAGGGGCGGCATTGCCTGGGCATTCCTTTCCGTCTATGCCAGCAACTGGCATCCCCTGACATGGCTCTCGCACATGCTGGACTGCCAGCTCTTCGCGGCAAATCCGGCCGGCCACCATCTCACCAATTTATTTTTCCATATTATTAACATACTTCTGCTTTTCTTTATTCTAAAGCGGATGACGGGTTTCCCCTGGCGGAGCGCCTTTGTGGCCGCGCTGTTTGCCATCCATCCCCTCCACATTGAATCTGTGGCCTGGGTCGCAGAGCGCAAGGATGTGTTAAGCACATTATTCTTCATGTTAACCATCTGGGCGTATGTTCGCTATGTGGAGCATCCGGGAATTTATCGTTATCTTGCGATTCTTTTATTTTTTGCCCTTGGGCTGATGTCTAAACCGATGCTTGTGACCCTGCCCTTTGTCTTGCTGCTCTTGGATTTCTGGCCCCTTGGCCGTTTGCACTTGGAAGGGCCAGTCTTCAATAGAGATCCAAACGACTTGAAAGCCGTCGGAGATGGGAATGGAAAAGGGTCAGACATGGGACTGATTATTGAAAAGATTCCCCTGTTCATCCTCTCAGGCGCATCCATTTGCGTTACACTCTTTGCGCAGTGGTCCGGTATTGCCCCGATCGTGTCGCTGCCGCTTGCTACACGGATCAGTAATGCCCTTGTCTCTTATATTTCCTACATGGGGAAAATGATCTGGCCTCACGACCTGGCGGTATTCTATCCCTATCCGGATGTAATCCCTTCGTGGCAGGTCGGTGGCGCTATTATGCTGCTGATTCTGATTACCACAGTTGCCGTGCGTTTGAGGAGGCGCTATCCCTATGCGATAGCAGGTTGGTTGTGGTATCTGGGAACTCTCGTGCCTGTCATCGGGTTGGTGCAGGTCGGATACCAGTCCATGGCGGACCGGTACACGTATCTGCCCATGATCGGACTGTTTGTGGCAATCGCCTGGGCGGTGCCGGATTTGCTGGCCCGCTGGCGTTTTAATCGTATTGCCCTTACCGCACTCGCAGCGTGTGTGATTGCGGCTCTGATGACAGTATCGCTATTTCAAATCCGCTATTGGCAAAACAGCATGACCCTGTTTGCACACGCCCTCTCTGTTACAAAAAATAATTTTGTAATCGAAACCAACATGGGTGCATCTCTGGCGGAACAGGGCAAATTTGGGGAAGCCATTGCCCATTATCAAGAGGCTTTGAGAATCAAGCCGGATGATTTTGAAGCCCGTTACAATCTGGCCAATGCCCTGGCGAAGCAGGGAAAACTGGAAGAGGCCGTTTCTAACTATGCCGGGATTCTGCAGACACGGCCCGCTGCGGCCGTTGTCCACAACAACATGGGCATAGCATTGTCTCAATTGGGAAGAACGGGCGAGGCCGTTGATCATTTCCGCGAAGCGCTCCGCATAAAGCCCGATTTTCAGGATGCAGGGGCGAACCTGGAAACGGCGCTCATGGGGCAGACAAAAACGAAAAAACCAGTTCCCGAAAAAGTGGCTATTCAACCGGCGGACCCGAATAGTGCCGAAGGTCAGCTGCGTATGGGCCTGTCTCTTTTTCAGGAGGGCAGGGCTGATGAGGCCATCCCCAAGTTTGAAGAGGCGCTCAGGCTAAACCCGAAGCTCGTGGCGGCACATATCTCGCTGGGTTTGATCATGGCGCAGAAGCGCAACCTCGACAAGGCTATAGATCATTTTCGCAAGGCTCTCAAGATTAAACCTGATATTGCCGAAGCCCACAACAGCCTTGGCGTGGCTTTAACATATAAGGGAGCTTTGGATGAGGCCGTGGAACATTTTGAGACGGCACTGAAGATCAATCCGAGATTTGCGAAAGCGCATAACAGCATTGCCGTTGCGCTGGCGCAGAAAGGCAGGACAGCGGAAGCTATCAGCCACCTCAGGAAGGCTTTGCAGATACAGCCCGATTATGAAGAAGCAAAAAAGAATCTGACCATTCTGCTCAATATGCAGGGCAAGTCGTAATAGGATCACTTGCGAGTCTTTAAATAATTACCACTTTGTCATTGAGGCCCCTTCTTGTCATTTCGACCGAAGGGAGAAATCTTTTTCCCAATCCGAGAGGACATTAAGATTCCTCACATTCGTTCGGAATGACAACGACTAGTGGAGTGATTTGACAATTAGTGGTGAACTGGAAGAGCGCGGTTCAGTACGTGTAGGTAATGGCGCCGCCGGCAGAGAATCTTTCGGAATATTGTCCTTCGACGTTCAGGCGGAATCCCTTGGCGAGTGGCAAGTCTATTCCGGCAAACCCTCCCGCGTTTGTCTTATTCTTAATCGTAGTATCCGCTGTTGAAAATTGAAGACCCGTCACGTTCGTGGACAAAGATGCCTTTCCTTCCGAATAATAGACATAGGGTCCGGCATAGAGCCTTATGCCGTAAGGGACGGTGGCCTGAAAACCAATGCCGAAATTCACATCCCACAGATCCTGCACAGTAAGCACCGCCCTGTAAGGAGTGCCGCCACTGGTTCCCGAAACATCATCTTTGAGAGTGTTGAAGGAATATGTTCCCTGTGCAAATGCCCCCATTCCGAAGGTCTTGCCAAAAGGATAGAACACTTTTGCTCCCAGAGTGCCAAAAAATTTCGGATTTTCGTCAAAGTCATTTTTGGATGTCGTAGTCAAAGCGTTTGTAGAGCTGAAGGCATCCTGGATTTTCAGATTCGCTACACCTATGCGCGCATATATGTCCCAGCGATTTTGCGCGCCGTAGCCTGCTTCCGAATAAACCTGATCCTGCCTGGTTACGAATTCTGTGCCATTCTTGTATCTGTCTTCATGATGCCAGTAGCCGATGGCCGTGTGTAATCCTCCGGCCTCTCTTGCGATGGGCTGAGGTGAACCAAAAGGCCCGCCAGCCGCGGCGATTCCATGGATGGCGAGAGTCATGAATACTGATATCGCGATAATTCTCAAGGTTTTCGTATGAATTCCTCCATCTTAATTACTTCCCCCTTTTATCTCTCCATCCTTACTCCACCAGGAGCAAGTTCCTCAATCGGCGTGCCCCTCTTCATCTTTATCTTTTTCCAGCGATACTGGACATAGGCGTCGCGGAGCGCCACATAAGGATCGATGGCCGCCTCTTTGAGAGCTTCATAGTCCCCGATCCGGAGAGATGTCCTGTTGACTTCCTCGTATGTTCTGACTACGGGCCATACATACCAGGGGGCGATCTCGCCCATATAGGAGGGGGGGTAGAGGAAATATTCACCGGGTATGACAATAGAATCCCGCACGCTCGAGGGTCCTACGAGGGGCCAGACAATGTAGAAACCCTGTCCCACTCCCCAGACTCCCAGAGTTTGTCCCAGGTCCGCATCCTGTTTCTGGAGATTCAAATCCTTGCTGGATGCGGGATCCATCAGCCCTCCGATGCCCCAGATGGTGTTTACCGTGAATCGTCCGACTTCCGTGGCCGCGCCGCTGAAGTCCGCCTGCAGCAGGCAACTCACAAAACGGACCGGGAATCCCAGGTTGGAGAAGAAATTCTTTACGCTCACCCTGGCTTCTTCGGGGACGACTGCTTTGTATCCCTGCGCCACGGGTTTGAGCAGCCAGAAGTACAGCTTATCGTTGAATTCGAACATGGCCCGATTGAAGGGCTCTATGGGATCCGCAATTGTTGGAGCCTGTTCCTCCTTGCCTTCTTCCGTGTAATCAATGTTAGTATCGTTATTGACAGTTCCCTTTTCAGAATTTACCGGCGTCTCCGGCGTTTTCGCAGGCATCTCATCGGAGGTGGAAGCAACGAGAATCGGCTGCGGTTGCGGGGATGCAGCCGGTGATGCAGGTGAAGAGGCGACCTGGGGCGCGTGAGCACAGCCAACGGTAATGAAGGCGAACAGCAAGACCACAAGCGAGAAAGATTTCATGAGATGGGACCACTCTTCAGAGGTTTGTTGTTGCTTCTCACGCCTTAGTGCGCCTTCACCTTTTTTCTCAGGATCTCAAGCAGCTGTTCGGGCGAATTTTTTGCCAGGATGTCATTAAACTGGGTGCGGTAATTCTGCACCAGGCTCACATTCTCTATGCTAACGTCGTATACCTTCCAGGCGCCATCTTTCAGGATGACCCTGTAAAAAATCGGGATTTCCTTCGATGCGGTGATGACTTTCGTCCTGACCTCTGCCATGTTGCCGGAGGTCATTGATTCTTTGGTAAACTCAATTTTCTCGTTGGTGTAAGCAAGGATCCTGTCGGCGTATGCCTTCTCCAAAACCTGTTCGAACAGCTTAACAAACTCCTGGCGCTGAGCGGCATTCAGTTTGTTCCAATTCATTCCCAGGGACCGCCTGGAAAGTTCCACTTCATCAAACATGTTTACATAGATGGCCCGGAGTTTGTCTTTCTTCAGCTCCTTGGCAGACGGGGCTTTGAGTTTTGGATCGCGCAATACATCGAGGACCTGGTCGGCATTTACCTTAACCGTCTCGAGCGGCGTGCCGGCATATACCGGGAGGGATATGAGCAGGAGCAGCAGGATGCTTACTCCGACGAGCAGTCGCTTCATGGCTTTACCTCAGAATTTTTTTTGGCATCATCCGTTTTTTTCACCTCGCCGAAGGCATACTTGCCGATAAGCTCTGCAATGTCCACGGCGGGCTGTGTCTCCGTAATGGTCGCGCCGGTCTCAAGGAGAGTGCCTGCGCCACCGGGATCGATGCTGACGTACTTGTCACCGATCAGCCCTTCTGTTTTCACAGAAGCAATGGCATCGTCATAAATCTTGACGCCCTTCTTTATCCGCATTTCCACAACTGCCCTTTGATCGGCCTGATCCATGGAAAGCTGCTCCACCCGTCCGATCTCCAGCCCCAGCATATTTACAGGATTGCCGACTCTCAGCCCGGACACGGACGTGAATCGCGCGAAGATAGAGTAGGAGTTGTCGCCGGGCAAAGATACGTGGCCAAGTTTTACGCTCATATACGCTATACAGAGCAGTCCGAAAACGACGAATATGCCGACAATTGTTTCCATGAGGTACTTTTTCATTTGCTCACTCCTCGGCGGCGCACCGTAGCCGTCCAATTTCTTTCTGCTGACTCTCAGCAGATGCTATAGTAGTTTCTATTTCTGCAATGGGCTGTCCCTGGGCAATTCCGGCGAGGATGATGAAGTCAACGCACGTCCCCGGTGCCGCCTTCGCGCGGGCCCCCGCCCAAATTTCACGAATTCCGTGCTCCTGAAAATCCTTGATAAAATCCTCCAGCATATCCTCAGCCTCGTCCAGTTCCGAATAGGGAAGTACCGTAACGAATTCATTGATGCTGCGGCGGGTGGAAAAGCCCCCTATGGCGCCAAAGTGCTTCTCGATAAACACCCCCATAGACTGTATAGCCTCCTGTGCTGATTCGTGGCCCATGCCCGCAATGATGGCATCCAGCGACTCCAGCTTAAAAACCGCGACACAGTATGTCTCCCTGAGGGATCTCCGTTTCATCTGACCATGGTACTGAAGCTTGAACTGCCGCCTGGAGTGCAGACCCGTCAATTCCTTTTGCAGGCCTTCCAGGCTGTGGATGACCTCGTCTTTGAAAGGGTGGTCGAAGTTTTCAAGCTCCTCCGGAGTGCCCTGAAAAACGATATCGCGGCCGTAGAGGGCAAGAATGCGGTTCGAGATAAAGTACACGTCGGGAATCTCATGGCTGACCACGATAGCCGTAAATCCGAATTTTCTCTGGTACTGGGCAATCATGCTCAGTATCGCATTTTTCCGGACAGGATCCTGACCGGAAGTGGGCTCGTCAAAGAGGACAATACTCGGGTCTATTACCAGAGCACGGGCCAGGGCTGCCCGCTTTTGCATGCCCCCCGATAGCTCGGAAGGAAACTTGCGGGCTGAGTCGGTGAGTTCCGTCTGTTCTATTCTTGCCATAACCCTGCGGTCGATTTCAGCTTTTGTCAGGTTCGTAGTTTCTCGAAGAGGCAGGGCGATATTTTCATAGACCGTCATGGAGTCGAACAGGGCGTTGTCCTGAAACATGTAGCTCATCTGGGACAGGGAGGCATCCACCTCTCTCTTGCTCATCCCGTTGAGCGGTTTGCCCCGGAAGAGAATGTTCCCTTCGTCGGGCTTCAGGAGCCCTATGATATGCTTAAGGAGAACCGTCTTGCCTCCGCCGGAGAGTCCGATGATGGTCGTCACCTCTCCCTCATAGATTTTGAGGTTAACGCGCTCGAGGATAGTCCGCCTTCCGAAGCGCTTCGTGACATTTTTGAATTCAATCAGTGGAGTATCCATGGGTCTCTCTATAACAGCAAGGAAGTTACTATATAATCCGTCACAAGAATGAGTACGCAGGAAAGCACGACTGCCGAGGTGGTGGAGAGTCCTACGGCCTTGGCCCCATGGCTGTCCTGGCGCATGTGTGCGAAATAGCCCTGGTAACAGCAAACGGTCGAGACGATGACGGCAAAAACCACTGCCTTGATAAAACCGTCTGTGAGGTCTTTCATATCCAGGCTGGCCTGGACGCGATGTAAGTAGGTGCCGGCGTTAGCGCCCAGGAGCACCACTGCCGAGACGTAGCCCCCGATGATGCCGATGAGGTCAAACAGCGCCGTGAGCAGGGGAAAGCTGATGATCGCAGCGACAATTCTTGGACTGATGAGATACCGCATTGGATCAATACGCATCGTATCCAGGGCGTCGATCTGCTCGGAGATGCGCTGTACACCAATCTCCGCGGTGATGGCGGAGCCGGCTCTCGCTGTAATCATGATGGCCGTGAGAACGGGCCCCAATTCCCTTACCAGTGACAGAGCCACCAGTGTGCCGATTGCCCCCTGTGCGCCCAATTTAACGAGGGCATGGTAAGACTGGAGACCGAGGACCATGCCCGTGAAGAAGCCGACGAGCACGATGATCGTCGTGGAGCTCGCTCCTATGTAATAGAGCTGCTGGATTATCTTGGATAACTGCTTGTGCCAGAATGTTTTCACCAGGGCAAGAACGAGAAAAATTGCGGAGGCCCCGGAATTGTTAACCCAGCTTATCGCTGTCCTGCCGGCTGCGGTGAATGGCGACAGCAGGAGCTTGACAAGCCGCCAGGCAGTTTTGCTTTCCGTGCCGCTCTGAATCTTTTTACTGAGTTCCATAGAATTTGAACTTAAGTATTTAGAAAACGTGGTATTTTTTCAAAAAAAGCATAAAGAGTTCTTACGAACCCTGATTACTATCAATATTCCTACCTTAAGGCAATCAAAATATCACTGATTTTCAAGAAGCATTTTTGTCTCGCTTCGTCACTGCGAGGAGGGCTATAGCCCGACGCGGCAGTCTCAGAGATTATCGCGCACACTGCGTATATGCGGACATAAATGTCCATGCTACATTTCCTCCTTGCAAGGGTGGAACACCCCTATTTCCCCCTTTCGTACAGGGGGATTTTGCATAGTGAAACAAATCCCCCGTTGCCCCCTTTGTCAAAGGGGGCGAAAAATACCTAATTCTTCTTGTCATTTCGAAGGAGCGTAGTGACTGAGAAATCCTTGTCCCGACCAAAGGGAGGGATCTTTAGGATTTCTCTCTGCCCCTTTGCGATGCATCAGGGAATATTCTCATTTTATGATGCTTGCGGCTAAAGATGAAAAATGATAAAGAATCATTACAAACTGGTGAAATGCGAAAAAAAGTATGACGCTGTGTGATCGGTGAGGAGGTCGAATGAAAGCCATAAAAAAGAAAGTATCCGACCTGACGGTTGATGAACTTAAGTCAGTCATTCATGAGGTTATAGCTGAAGATATGGAGATTTGGCGAGAAACCCTGGAAATCATGGCCGACCGGAAACTGATGAGGCAGATTAAAGAAGCGGATGCAGGCTGGAAATCCGGCAATAAGAAGTCTTACACATCATGGGATGATCTGAAAAGTGCATAGGATCATCCTCCACAAAAACGCCGTCAAGTTCTACAATAACGCCGATGCCGTCCTCAAAGACCGCATCTCTGCGGCCTTTGACATCATCTCAAAAGATCCCCGATATCATAATCACATTAAGAAACTGAAAGGCGAACTGAAAAACATGTATCGGTTCCGCCTCGGTAGTCTGCGAATTATCTATGAAGTTGAAGAAGACATTCAAGCGGTGCGGATTAAGACAATTGAAACTCGTGGGTCCGCTTATTAAAGCGATCTCAGGAAGATGAACAAATCGCAAATGTAGTCCTTCTCTCAGGTAGGCAAAAAGATTTCTCGTTGTCCCTTCGCGATGCTCAGGGCTTCGGCTCACCGAAATGACAAAAAAAGAAAAGTCTGCCATTTCTATTTCCCCCTTTCGCAAAGGGGGATACAGGGTCAACCGCCTGACACAATCAGCTTGACATCAGGGCGCATTCTCATTACATTGCATCGACTTCGTAGACAAAAAAATCGGAAGTAATTCATGTTCAACGATATCAAAAAATATATTATAGCAACCCGTCCCTGGTCATTCACGATGTCCCTCATTTCCGTTTCCGTGGGGACGCTACTGGCCGCCGAAGAGGGGTCCGTTTCCTGGTTATGGTTTGTCGTGACCGCAATCGGCATCACCCTTTTCCACGCCGCGGCCAATTTGATAAACGATTATTTCGACACCCTCTATGAGATCGACCAGCAGGATTCGCCCACGGCGAAATATCGGCCACAGCCCATCATCTCGGGCATGCTCACGCCCCGCCAGACCATAGTTGAAGCCTCTGTCTTTTTGGTCTTAACAATCGCTATCGGCCTGACAGCGGCTGTGATCCGTTCCTGGCATATCCTGTGGATAGGGCTTATCGGCCTTTTCACGAGCATCTACTATACGGCCGGTCCGGTGAAGTTCAAGTACCGCGCCCTCGGCGAGGTTGCCGTCTTTACGATGTGGGGTCCTCTCATGATCGAAGGCGCCTACGCCGTGCAGCGCCAGGCTCTTTCCATGAAGGCCTTGTATGTGTCGGTTCCCTTCGGAGTCCTCGTCGCTCTCGTTCTCTTCGCCAACAACATGAGAGACATTGCCTACGATTCGCGCCATAACGTCAAGACCGTGAGCATCATGCTGGGAAGCCGCAACAGCTACATCCTCTTTGCGGGCCTCATCGCGCTTGCCTACGCGTATGTCCTCGGCATGATCCTTACAGGAATCATGAGTCTCTGGGGACTGCTCATCTTCCTCTCTGTTCCCAATGCGGTCAGTCTCTTGAGGACCTTCAAGAAGAAGATCCCCGATATGGCCGACGCCTTGACTGCCCAGTTTGATACAGTTTTCGGCGTTCTCCTTATGATGGCTATTTTCTGTGAAGCCCGGATTATCTTGTAATTGCCGCCCTTCCCAATCACTAAATTTTTTTCTCACAGTTATGATTACATAAAAAAAGCCACCCCACTGGAATGTGAGGCGGCTCGGAGATGGTGTCTGTAGATGCAGATCTGCTTCTACGCGCCATAGGAGGGGGGCTGCATGCTATAGCAGGTCCTTCCACATTTCTTTTCGCCCCCTTTGACAAAGGGGGCCACAGGGGATTTTCAGATAGTGGAATAAATCCCCCCGACCCCCTTTTGTAAAGGGGGTGAGGAAAGAAAAGGCTG
>Ga0315283_10003509_pt1 | contig 13423 bp, 10 predicted proteins | sample YL17G09_0_MG_FD_204541 | JGI IMG/M metagenome (GOLD analysis project Ga0315283, IMG submission 204541) | Sediment microbial communities from Yellowstone Lake, YNP, Wyoming, USA - YL17G09_0 | ecosystem: Environmental > Aquatic > Freshwater > Lake > Sediment | place: USA: Wyoming | collected...
ACGCCATGTCCAGTCCGAGTGAGTTCTTTTGCGAGTCGCTTGAGTTCTTTCTCCGAGGAGATGTTGAAGGAACCGTTGCTCCGGTTGTGCAGGACTTTATAAAGGGTGTTCTCTCGAGGTCGTACAAGAAAGAGTCGATTGACGAGGCATCGAAGTTCCTCTCCGTCGCTTCCCTGAATCCAATCCGCCGGGCCTTCACGTCCATTCAGAGCGTTCTGAGCGGGAACGTCCTGACCGCTCGTCGATGTACGGGCAGTCTGTGGAGATGATTAACAAGGCTATGGGCAACTACCAGTCGGCGATTGATAATCTCGTCGGGGACCTCGAGAGTGGGAGATTGTCTCCAGAAGAGGCCTTGTCGAGGTTCAAGGTTACGGCTGAGAACTCCTACCGGGTGGCATACTTGGCTGGAGGATACCGGGCAGGAAACCCCTTCTACCGAGACCTCGGGATAACCCCGGAGGATACCTCTCAGGTCGGTGGGGCCATGAACTTCGAGTCGGGATTCTGGCAGGACTTCCAGAGGGACATCAAGGACAAGTCCTACCCACGGGAGCGGGTGGAGACCCGTGCGAAGATGTACGGAGACGCTATCTATTCTCAATACTGGAACGGCTACACGGCGGGTCTGCCGGACACCACGGAGCTGGCTTGGATTATGGGGGACGCAGAGCATTGCGAGGACTGCGAAAACATGGCGGCGAACTCTCCGTATACGAAGGCCTCTCTTCCTACCGTGCCTCGGGCCGGGGATACGAGATGTCTCTCGAACTGTAAGTGTCGTATTCTTGAGTTGGTCAACGAGGACATCCTGACGAACAAGATGCTCCCGCCGAAGGTTGGAATGTCGAGGTCGGAACTCTACGGGATGAACCCCGTCGAGGTCCTCATGTCCAACGGGGAAGCGGCCTCTCCTGATGTGACCACCATGCTTGCCGGGATTTACGCTGAAATCAACCGACTTCGTCAGCTCATAGAGATTGACCAGGGGAATCTCCAGATGTACGTCCTGGCCCGGAAAAGGGCCGTAGAACAGGCGATAGGCCTGGCCCAGGTCTACAACGTCACGGTCATCCCTAAATATGCCGTCAGCGAGCTTGTGGGGGCTGTCCAGGGCATGATTAGCCATGGATGGGAGCTGGCTAGGTCCGGCGGGGCCTTCCAGGTTGGGCAGATGGTCCGGGAGGTCAGGAGCGTGTTCATTAACGCCGGACTTGTAACCAGCGTGACTGGGGATATTATTCGGGTGATGACTCCGAGGGGGGAACTGGTTGTCAATGTGCCAGAGTCCCTGGTGTTCGTTCAAGGAGCATAAAGTGGCTGAGAAGTTCAAGGTTCTTATTGAAATCGGGGTCAAGGGGAAATCTGGTCATTGGGGGCATCAGAGTCAGCCTGGACACAAGGGCGGTTCTCTTCCAAAGGATGGGCAGGGGTCCCTTTCATTTCCTAAACAGATGAGGAAAACAACTACGTCTGCGGGGAGCGTAGACCAGCTTCTTCAGAAAGTGAAGGACAGCGTTGTTTCGTTTGGTTCTCGAGCATGGGAGAAGACAAAAGGTACTCTTCATTCAGTTCCGATAAGCACAGAGATACCAGGAGAGAGGTGGGATGTTGGGAACGAGTTTGGATATCTCGTCAACATGGACGGGACGGAAGACAAGAATATTACGGGAACCCACAATCAGATGGATGTTCCTGACGATTGGGATATGACGGATAAGGTGTTCGTGCATACCCATCCGTCAAGTCCTTACTTTGATTTCACAACGCCTCTTTCGGACATGGATTTGTTGGCTTGTATTTCTCGAGGGGCGAAGGTTATCAGCGTCTATTCCGATAAAGGGGTAATGTTCCTGGCAAGGAGGGACGGTCCGAACCCAATAGACAAGAACTGGGGAGTGACACCTACTCTTTTTAGAGATACGTATATGGATATTCACGAAAAGAATGCTCCTTTCTATAGAAGTATACGGGACTCTTTTCTTACTGATGCTATAAAGAAGGGGGGACCTCCGACTCCGAGAGAGAGACACATGATAACAATGAAGGCCACCCACATCGCCAACTGCAAGAACTGGGCGGACATGGCTGAGAGGTTCGGCTGGACCCTCATGTACATCCCGGAGAAAGGTTACGCACCCCCGCCTCATTTCAAGGAAGTTAATCCCTGGAGGATTAAATGAAAATCGACGACGAGATTCTCGATATCCAATACGACAAGCAACTGGCATACAGGCGTGCTCACCCCTTCAAGGAGTCTCGTGATAAAGACGAGGGGGGAACCGGGTCCGGCAATGTTGGACACTCCGGGATAATTGGGCATAGGGGCGGGTCTCTTCCCAAAGGAGTGAAGAACCCAGTTCAGAACATTGGAAAGAAGCTCGGGGGCCTCGTTCCGAATCAGGGCGGCTGGGCGAACCAGCCGGGGATGAACAAGGTTGCCGAGCCGGATAATGCTGAAATCGGGACCATAGATACCCCGGCTGATTCCGCTGTCATTGATATGTCCGGGTACTCCGACGACTTCACTCAGCTCTCTCTCGAACAAAAGATGGGCCAGGTGAGCATGGACGATATCAATTCGCAGATGCGTCGGGACCTCGAGGAGGCCGGGGAGGGTGCGGAAGTCAAACTCACTCCTGTCTCCGGCGAGCTTACGGCTGAGATGGCGAAGGCTATCACAGCTAACGGGCGTGCCACGCTCGATGGCTACCTTGACTACCTGAGTGCGGAGACGTACGCCCAGGCCCGAGACGTAGTCTACAACTTCGGGAAAATCATGGAAGACAGGGAGGCATTCAAGGGAGTGAAGGCCGAGGACCTGGACGCTCTGATGCAGGACATGGTCAACAAGCTCGTCTACCAGGAAATTGAGTCCGTCCGGGAGCAGTACACGGACCACGGTATCCGGCACATCGTCGGGAATATCGACAGGGCCGAGGCGATTATGAAGGCCCTCACGGGAGGGGAGCTGGATTCCATGACGAGGCTCGAAATCATGGTCACCATGGTCAACCACGACATGGGCTACACGACCCCGCTCGTGCGGCTGGGCGGGGACCGGGGAATCATGGCCTCTGGAGAGCACCAGCTCTACTCGGAGAAGCTCTGGGGCGAGCAGAAGGACCTCTGGGATGTCGGGAAAATCTTCTCGGAGGAGGAGTTCGGGCGTATCGGGAGCACCATCAAGGACCACGACTCGACGGGGATTGATATTGAGAATGCTCTCAAGACATCCATCTCCCTGTCGGATAACCTGGCCCTTTTCGCCAAGGAGAAGCTTCCGGCGATGTTCCGGCACGTTGAGGGAAGCCGGGATGTCCTCATCCAGATGACAACCATCGCCAAGCGGCTGGACAGGCTGAAGGGCGACCTGAAAGCCGGGACCATCGACCAGGTGACGTACGACCAAGCGGCGGTGAACCTGAACTCAAGGTTCCGAGACCAGCAAATGAGGTTGTATGGGATGATTGATAGTACGAAGGCGAGCGACGCTCATAAGCGTGACCTCAAGTCGGCAGTTAAGAGGTCCAACTTTATGACCCCCAAGAAATCTGTCGGGGTTCTTGCCGGGGAAATCACCAAGATAAGCGGGAAGAGACACGTCAACATCGAGATAACCTTCAACGAGTTTGACAGGTTCCTTCAGCACACCTTCGAGATGGGTCAGGCCCAGGCGAGGAAGGTTCTCGGAGACTACGGTATCAAGGACTTCTCCAAGGACAGGTACGAGCTGAGTAAGTACGTCACCATCTCCGTTATTGGAGTGAAGTAATGCGAGGGTTGTATGGCTACCACGTTAAGAGGAGCGGCAAACGCAGAGTTGAACTCGAAAGCAAGAAAACCGAAGTTCAGGATAGAGGACTGGCCCGACCATTGTCAACGGTTCCTCGGAATGAGGCTCATCCCAACGACGGACAACCTCTACGGGGGGGACTGCCCGTTCTGCGGCGGGAAGCTGTCGTTGTTCATCTGGATAGAGAAGCGGCTACTCCGGTGCTTCAACTGCGGATTGAAGGGAAAGATTTAGACGAGTTCGGAACCCCGAAGTCCGGTCATTGGAAGCACGCAGGGATACCTGGTCATCGAGGAGGCTCCGCCAGAAATGACGAGCCGGGAACGACGAGGGTTGGAATCACCAGTTACAGTACGGGTCTAAAGTATACCAGCGTCCACGCTGTCTACCGGGACATGGAATCCTTCACAGTCAAGCTGAAGGAAATAGACGGCGTGAGTAATGTCTCGGTAAAGTTCGGGACCGGGGTCTGGGAGGGGGGAAGGGAGCCGAGCTGGGTTGTCTCCTATAAGGGCAACGGCAAGGCTATGTCCCTCATTGCTCAGACCGCCAAGGATAAGGGGCAGGACGGGGTTCTCATCCTGCGTCCTCCTATGGAGGGGAACGCCCACCCCATCATCGAGATGGAGTTCGAGGAGAGGGTGAAGCCCGACAATAAGCGAGCCATTCTCAATACCGTGACCAGCGAGGGGCTGGGGCTGACCTGGTACACCAAGGGGGGGAAACAGGCTCTGTTCGTATCTATCGTCCCGGAGTTCGGGAACAAGGACGAGCAGATGAAGGTGGTCTCGGATAAGATACGGAAAACCCTGGCTGACCTCAAGCTGAAGGTCTCCTACCGGGAGGGGGCTGTGTCCACCCTGGTTCTCGGGCCGGACTCCTACGATAAGTACATCCACCACGAATCCATTCCGGCTGGCGGAGACGAGGTGCTGGCTATTTTCTTCAAGCTGAAAAAAAAGTCCGAGGCTACCCAGCTCGAGTATGGTGTCCGGGGGAAGTCGGGGCATTGGAAGCACCAGAGCCAGCCAGGGCATAGGGGAGGCTCTCTTCCAAAGGATGGGCAACTTTCTCTGTCCCTCGACACCCCTTCTCCGCAGATGAAGGCTCCGAGTTACGGACCCGAGGCGACCAGGATTCTTAATAAGATTTCTGTTGTGGTTGATGGTAGTCCGGGGCAGTACCTTAAAGTTTCGCAGATGGGGTTTGACGCTGTTACGGTAGCTGTACAGAAGGTGCTGAGTTCTGTACCCGATGAGTGGCTTTCTAAGATAAACGGTGTTGAGATTGAGCCAGGAGCAAACCGAGGTTGGGCTTCGTTCGACGATACCTGGGACAGAGTGAAGGGTGGGATTAAGAACGTCGTTCGTATCTACCCGGACAGGTTTCTTACTGGTGCAGATAATACCCACTTACATTTGGCGGGTTTGCCTCCAGACAGAAAAATACAGCTCTCTGATTTACACATTGTTATCGCTCACGAGATGGGTCACGCCATTTATACCCACGGTCTTTCGTCCGAGGACAGGAAGATGTTTGATGACTGGCAAGAGAAGACCAAAACAGTTTACGGTCTTACGCTCAAGTGGAAGATAGCAAGGGCCTACGGTCTCCAGTTCGAGGAGTACTTCACCGTGAACATGGAAGCGTACATGGCTGGGAGGACCGAGTTCATAAGTCCTCCTGTTCTTACCTGGTTTGATAAGCACATGAAAAGGCAACCCCGAATTGAGTCTACCCGTCTTGAGTATGGAACCTCGAAGTCCGGCTTCTACGGGCATTCGGGTAGGCCAGGAGAGAGGGGTGGAAGTCGTCCGGCTGTGGTGGGTGTCGTTCCGAAGGGGAAGGATAAAATCAAGAAGAAGGGACACGTTTCCATCTGTCCTCCCGAGGCCGCTAAAAATTTCCCTGACTATGCGGGAAAGCTCCTTACCCCGACTGAAATCAATCGTCTTACCCAGGGCGTTCCAGAGAGTGTGATGGGTCGGATGTTTATTGGAACAGACCCCGAGTGGGACGCTTACCGGGCTGGAAATTTCATGGCTGTTTTTGGTCCGACGAAGATTCCTGGTCCTCCTGGCATTATCAATACCAACCCGAAAGAGAGAGCGGAGCGGGAAGGGAACTGCTACCAGATGGCGGCGAACTTCGTCCTGGACAACAAGGACTGGTCTCTGTGCCACGCAACCCTCTACCCGAGGTCCGGTCAGTTCGAGGACTACCCTTACTTCCATGCCTTTGCTGTCAAAGGAGAACTTGTTTTTGACGGAGTGGTTGGGGAGTTCTACGACAAGAAGGACTACTTCCGGTACTTCACACCCACGGACATCCGTACGTACACGTACCCGTTGATGGCTGGGCAGATGTTAAAAACAAAGTCTTGGGGGAGCTGGGAATGAGCGGAGAAATGTTTACCAAGGTCAGCGAGGCAGGGAAGAGAATCCCCGAGGACGTTCTTATTCGGCTGAGGTCGGACGAGTCTGTCCAGGTTGAGATTGGGGTCAAGGGGAAGTCGGGTCATTGGAAGCACCAGAGTCAGAAGGGTCACAAGGGAGGGAGCCTCCCGAAGGATGGACAGCTTTCTCTGACTCTCGACACCCCTGCTCCGAAGATGACGGCCCCAAAGGAGCCTCCAGCGGGTATGCTGGACACGGCGATAAATGCTGTGATTCACGGGTCCCCGGAGTATCTGTTAAGTTCTTATATAGGAAAAGGTGGACGGGACCTGGTTGATGCTGAGATAAAATCTGTTCTGGAAAAGGTTCCAAAGGAGTGGGCTGACCGTCTCTCCATTACGTTACTCCCTGACCGAACGGGAGTTCCGTGGGCGGAGTATCGGTCTACTCTTGGACAGAATGAGATTGAAATATTTGTTGGTCACATCAAGGAAGACATTGGGGACGACCCCCTACCGCACTCTGTCCATGGGATGCCTGATTACCCTTGGGGGACGTGGGTCCAGTATACGGGAACGTGCCTTGCCCACGAGATTTCTCATAACGCCTGGAAGTGGGTTCTGACCGGGGGGGAACAGCATCAATTTGAGGATTGGTGGGAAGAGGCACAAAGAGACCAAATTAAGACTCCAAGGGTATACGGTCTTGTGAATTCAAACGAGTTCTTCGCTACGAATTACGAGGCCTGGATTCGGGGGCTAGAATTCATGGTGGAGCCGAAGGTCTGGAACTGGTTCGAGAAGAACGCCAAGCCTAAACCGAAGCATGAGTCATTCCGAGTAACGATTAAACGGGAGGGGGCCTCTCTGGTCGAGTACGGGCTATCAATCCGTGCGGGTCGTTGCGGACACGCCGAACATGGCGGTCCAACCCCCTTATCGGACCAGATGCCCCCTCTCTTTCCTAATATGCGACTGATTGAGTATGGTGTCAAGGGGAAGTCGGGTCATTGGAAGCACCAGAGTCAGAAGGGACACAAGGGTGGGAGCCTTCCGAAGGACGGGCAGGGGTCTCTGCCGCTTGATACCAAGAGCACAGCTCCTCCAGAGATGAAAAGCCTGGAGCAGAACATCGATGACCTCGTGGCGAAAATCTATGCCAACACAGCGGATATGTACAACAAAAAAGTCGGAGCCTCCTCCAAGACACTCGATGAGTTGTACGATTTCAAGGCCCAGATTGTTCAGGTCCTGGAGCAGATTCCTTCCGGTTGGGGGGAAGGGCTAAACAAACTCACAATCCGGTCTACCAGAGAACTCCCCGGAGGTGTCCCAAAGAAGATGGAGGGGGACGAGAATATTGCTGGGGAGTACTATTTCGGAGATAAGAATATCGACATCTGGTTCGAGGTCGGGTACGACTCCCTCACCAACACGGGGATTCGTGGTATTGTTACCCACGAATTTGGTCATCACGTCTGGTCCACGAAGCTCTTTGAGGTAGATAGGAATCGGTTCAAGAACTGGTTCGATAGGGCGGGGAGGGGATTTGAAAAGTACCCGACCAAGTACTCGTTGAAAAACGTGAGTGAGTTTTTCTCTGAAAATTTAAGGTACTACGTCATTGGGCAGGGCCAGGAACGACTCTCCCAGGATGTGTTTGATTGGATGGAGCGGAACGTCGGGGCGAAGTCGTTCCGAGGCATCCAACCGCTGAAACCAACCCCTCAGTATCCAAAAGGTCTCCCTGACAGAGAGACAGTCAAAAAAATCCGAAGGTTCAAGGGTGGTAGTGCAATCTGGAGGTAGCATAAAATGAAAGGTGTGATTTTAGCTGGCGGTTTAGGTAAGAGACTTGACCCGCTGACCAGGGTGACGAACAAGCACCTGCTCCCGGTCTACGACAAGCCGATGATTTTCTATCCCATCCAGACGCTCGTGGACGCAGGGGTGCGAGACATCCTTGTCGTCACAGGAGGGAATTCCGCCGGGGACTTCCTGAAGCTCCTGGGGGACGGCTCAGAGTTTGGTCTGACCCACCTCAACTACGCCTACCAGCGGGGGGAGGGGGGCATCGCCGAGGCTCTGAAGCTGGCCCAGGACTTTGTGGATGGCGATAAGATGGTTGTCGTCCTGGGGGACAACATCCTCCTGGGGGGTATTGGAGAAGAGGTTGCCATTTTCAATCGGCAGGAAGGCGGGGCCAGGATTCTCCTGAAGTCGGTGGAGAACCCGGAGAGGTTCGGGGTGGCTCGTATCGACAAGGCTTGCCTCCTTGAGATAATCGAGAAGCCGAAAGTGGCCCCCTCGTCTTACGCTGTCATCGGGGTCTATATGTACGACAAGACGGTCTTCGACATTATCAATACTCTGAAGCCGTCGGGTAGAGGCGAGCTGGAAATCACCGACGTGAACAACGATTACCTCCACAGATTCAAGATGACGTACGGGTTTTACGACGGCTGGTGGTCCGATGCCGGGACCTTCGATTCCCTCCTGAAGGTCGGGGACCACTTATACCTCAACCGGGTCAATACGGCTGGGGGAGAGTAAGAAGTCCATTTGTAATACGTTATGTATTACAAAGGACTTGACATTTTAGACGGAGATTCGCTATCAAGGAGAAGGATGAGAAACCTACATTGGAGGTCCAGATGTCCAAAGAGCTGATTGAATCTCTATTCGGCCTCGAAGAAGAGACCAAAAGGTTCAAGGTCATTGAGGACGTTGACGAGAAAACGGGAACCTCCCGGATGAAAATTCAGGGGGTTTGTCAAAGAGCGGACCACGTTAATCTTAATAACAGAGTCTACCCGAAGAAGGTCATCGAGTCGGCCCTGACCGGACTGAGTGAGCGGATATCCCAGGGCAGGGGGTTTGGAGAGCTTGACCATCCACTCCAGTCTCCCAGTCTCAAGAACACCGCCCATCTCATCAACAACGTCTGGTGGGACGACGCAGACCCTTCGTTGCTCTGTTGTGAAGTAACCGTTCTCGACACCCCGCACGGTCAGGTCCTCAAGGAAATCGTCAGAGCGGGGGGCCGTCCAGGGTTCAGCTCTCGTGGAAGTGGCGATGTCGAACGGGTAAAGATGGGCGAGAGGGAAGTGGACCGAATCCTCGACGGGTTCTCCATGGCTTCCTTCGATTTCGTTATCGACCCATCCGTTCAGCCAGCCGCTATCCGCAAGGTCATGGAGAACGCTGTTCAGAAGTACGTCACGGAGGGAACCATGGACATCAAGTCAGTAGACGACCTGCGGATGCAATTCCCCGACCTTGTCAAAGAGGTCGAGGAGAAGGTCATCGAGGATGCGGAGAAGGTCATGGCCCAGGAGCTGGAAGAGAAGAACAAACAGCTCGCCAAGGAACTGGAAGACCTGAAAGCGTCCATGGAGGACCTCAAGCAGAAACAGGTCAAGGAGCAGGAGGACGAGGCGGGGACGAAGTACGTCTCCTTTATGAACGACCTCGTGGACTTGCTGGTCGAGTACGGAGTTCTCTCCTCGGAAGCCGAGGCAGAGACCGACGAGCCGGGGACCGAAGAGGTTCCGGCTGGTGAATCCAAGGAGGTCGGCATGACAGACGAAGAAAAAAGAGAGTTGGAGAACCTTAAAACGGTTGTCACATCTCTCGAAGACGAGAACAAGGCTTTGAAGGCCAAGGCTGACGAGTTCGACAAGGCCAAAGCGGAAGCGGAGGCCAAGGCCCAGGAAGCCGAGGTCCAGGCAGAGGCGGAGAAGAAGAAATCCGCCGAGCTGGAGGAACAGCAGAAGGTCATGTCCTACATTGACGAGAAGCTGTCCGGCTCCAAGTTCGCAACCATTCTCAAACCCCGGCTCGAGGGTTGCAAGACCACCGAGGCTGTGGACGAGAAGATGAAGGCTGAAGAGTCCTTCATCAAGTCTCTCGAAGAGCAGTTCGGGGGCCAGGTTCCTCACGCCAAAGGAAAGACGGAGATGGCGGGGGGTGACTCTGAGGTCCAGGCGATTCGGGAGAAGGCCAAGAGGGTGGCGGGTCTCACCAAGTAGTATTGGGTGCGGTATTTTAACACACAAGAAGATTCCCAAGGAGGAAAGATGAACAATCTCAAAGAGATGTGGACAGAACAGTACAGGGGTCTTACGGAAGACCTGCCCCCCTTCGAGAAGTGTCCCGACATGGGTCGGGAGTGGGTCATCCACAAGGCCCTTCGGCAGGAACAGGCTCACCTGCAATACCTCGAAGACACGGGCAAAGTCGCCGACATCACCACCTTCACGACGGTGGCGATGCCGCTCGTTCGGAAGATTTTCAGCCGTCTCATCGCTATGGACCTGGTCTCCGTCCAGCCCATCAGCCAGCCGACGGCGAAGATTTTCTACCTCGACTTCGTCTACGGTGACACAGGCTCTGGCGTGAGCAAGGGCGACAGCATCTACGCCGCCCGAGACAAGGCCTACGCTACCCGGTCAGTCGAGGAGTCCTCGGTCAAGGACCTCCAGCTCAAGCTCACCTCGAGCGACGTTTCCGCCGTCGAGAAGGCTCTCAAGGCGAAATGGTCCATCGAGTTGGAGCAGGACCTTCAGGCGTACCACGGCCTCTCCGTCGAGGCCGAGCTGATGGCGATTCTCCAGCAGGAAATCACCATCGAAATCGACGGTCTCATCCTCTATTCGATGCTCCAGGGAGCCACCGCTGGCAACATCAACTGGAACATCAACGGCTACCTGGGTGACGACAAGTCCACCTGGGAGAGGAAGGAATACCGCAAGTCCCTCTTCGAGGCCCTGGTCGATGCCGGGAACTCCATCTTCAAGAAGAGGTATCGCTACGGGACGTGGATTGTCGGTCATCCCGATGCCATCGTCCGCCTCGAAAAGTGCGAGGACTTCAAGTACGCCGAGTCCGACGACCCGTACAACTCGCAGATTGGTCGCCACCTGGTCGGGACCCTCTTCGGCAGATGGAAGGTCTACAAGGACCCCTTCTGGCCCCAGCCGACCAAGCTCCTCATGGGCTACAAGGGAGCGACCTGGAGCGACACGTCCGCCTACTTCTCCCCCTACATCCCCCTGTACACCACGCCGCTCATCGTGGACCCGAACGACTTCACTCCGAGAAGGGGCCTTCTGAGCCGTTTCGCTTATGGCACGCTCATCGGCGACGGACTGGCAACGGTCACGCTGACCCAGAGCTAACGCTGGCTCATAGCCGCTACGGTATTTACGAGAGCCAGGGCGGAGGAATACCCTCCGCCCCGGCTTCTCTTGTAAGGAGAGAGGTGTGGTTATAAACAGCACGGGAGTCCAACAGATATACTACCGTAACGACGGGGAGCTGATGGAACTCTGTAAGAACTTCGTCGTTATTGAGAATGGCTTCCTGGGGGTGACGGGTCTCGAGCCAGTCACCGACCTCTCCGAGAAAGTAAACTCCGCCCAGCTAATCGTCTTCCACAGGACGTTCGGTCTGGGCGATATCCTTATGCTCCTCCCGGTTATCCGGGAGTTCAAGACCCGGTATCCCGGAAAGGAATACATCTTGGCGACCACAGACGTTCATAACCGCTGGGACATTGTCCGGGCGTTGGCTCCCGATGTCTTCGACGGATTCATTGAACCCACGAACGTCTGGCGTTTGAAGTATGACCTCGGGTTCTACTTGGACTGGTATCTTGAGATGGACCACACCGAACCTTCTATGTACGGAAGTCACCGAGTGGACTCCTACCGAAAGTTCTTTGGTCTCGAGACCGGGAAGAAGCCTGTCTGGAGCGACCTTGAGAAGCCCACGGATTCCGGGTACGTGCTCTTGCACGAGGGTGGGAACTGGGCGGCTAAGGCCTTCCTTCGTCCAACCTTCGAGTACCTCTTCGACGAGCTGGGGAAGAAGTATGACATCATAGGTCTCCCTATCAACGAGAAGCTCGAGGCGGAGGAACTCATCTCCTTGGTTCTCGAGGCCTCCTGCATTATTACATTCGATACGGCTCCTTTGTGGATATCCCACTTCACTAAGACTCCTCTGATTGCCCTCCTCGGTCCTACACCAGACAACGAGCGACTCCCCTACCACCCGTGTTACCCTGGCAAGGTGCGGGGCATCCGGCTCGAGAAAGAGGTTGGGTGTAAGCCCTGCCGGGAGAAGTTGGACACCTGCCAAAATAAAATAGACTGCATGAAGGTCGGCAAGGAACGTGTCCTGGAACTTATTGATACCGCTCTTGAGGAAATACTGTGAGTGGGATGACCGACTTCGGAGCCATCTTTCTATTGAAGACGGGGGAGGACTCTGGTATCAAGGAAATTCCCCAGGTCTTCTACGACAAGGGCGACGCTGTCATTTTCATGCCCGGAACGCCGGAGTGGGACGAGAAGATGGGTCGGTATAGGCTTACCGACTACTTCGCCTGTCCAGACTTCTGGCAAGCGGCTAAGAGCGTCGAACAGCTCCATGCCGCTGTGTTCAAGGACAAGAAGGAAGTCCGCATCGCATTGAAGAGGACCTCTGAGGGATACGGCGACACGCTGATGATGACCCTCATCCCAAGGGCTTTCAAGGAAGCCTTCGAGAGCACAGCGAAGATAGTCCTCTTCACAACGGAGGACCTGGCCCCGCTTCTGCATGGCAACATGGACATAGACGAGATGAGGTTCGACAGCGAGAAGTACGACGAGGAGTCGTTCGACCTGAAGCTCAACCTCAACTCACTCGAGTTCAAGACCAAGGCGACGAAGAACGAGAGGAAGGGCCGCTACCGATTCAGCCGCTCGGCCTCCTATCTCAAGGAACTCGGCCTCTGGCTGGTGGACCGCAAGCCCATCTACAGGGTAACCGATAAGGAGAGGGAGTGGGCTGAGAGGACCGTCCAGACTGCCCGGAAGCTGTCTGGGATTGAGAATGGCCCCCTGATTCTCGTCCAGCTCCACGCTTCCACCCCCGCCAAGACCTACCCATATATGGAAGCTGTGGCGACCCTCCTCAAGATTAAGGGCTATCAGGTCATCTGCGTAGACAATGTGGACAGCCATTCTCAATACCCCTACTCCCTCCGGGAGGTCGGCTCCCTGGTTGAGCAAGCAGACGTGGTCGTTTCCTCAGACTCTCTCCTATACCACCTGGCGGGAGCCTTGGGGAAGCGTGGCGTAGCTCTGTTCGGATACACCGAGGGGACCATCTTCTGCCAGGACTACGAGAAGGTCGTTCCTGTCCAGGCCCCTTGCCCTCACGGGAAGCCTCCCTGCTGGTGG
>Ga0315283_10003513_pt1 | contig 13418 bp, 7 predicted proteins | sample YL17G09_0_MG_FD_204541 | JGI IMG/M metagenome (GOLD analysis project Ga0315283, IMG submission 204541) | Sediment microbial communities from Yellowstone Lake, YNP, Wyoming, USA - YL17G09_0 | ecosystem: Environmental > Aquatic > Freshwater > Lake > Sediment | place: USA: Wyoming | collected...
CCGGAAGGTCTGGATCATGAACAAGAACAAGGCACAGCCGCGAATCGCGATCGTCGGCGCGGGCGCGGCGGGCATGAGCGCCGCGTGGTTCCTCAAGCAGAACGGGTACCGGCATGTCCGCGTCTTCGAGAAGGCCGAGCGCGTGGGCGGCAAGTGCATGACCTTCGATTACGAGGGACGTCAATACGACATGGCGGCTCACGAGATGCTGGCCGGATACGGTGACGTGATGGATATCGCCGGATCGCTCGGCGTCCCGACCACCGGTTACCAGAACGTGCTTGTCTACGACCGCGGCAGCCGGCGTTACATGGACATGCTCACCGCCACCCAGGCCGGCGGCTACGGCAAGCTGCAGGTCGTCTGGGCTTCGTTACGATTCACGTGGATGCTGCTGACGCGCTTCCGCGAGTTTTCCAGGCCCGGCTCGGGCTTCGGCAATGCGCCGCCCGAGCTGCTCCAGCCGCTCGGCAGCTGGCTCAAGCTGCGACGCCTCGAGGCCCTGAACGAGACGGTCCTGTTCGTGATGAAGGTGCAGGGCTTTGGGCGGCTGGACCAGATTCCGGCAGCCTATTTCGTGAAGTTCCAGGGGCTTCGCAACTGGCTGTCGAACGTACTGCACGTAGCCGGGCTCACCCAGTACTGGCCGCGGGTGTTCAAGCACGGATTCCGGTCGTTGTGGGAAGCGGTCGCAAGGGAGGTCGACGTCAGCCTCGACAGCGAGATATGCGCGATAAAGCGTCGGCCCGCGGTCGACGGCAATTCCATCACGGTTGAGATCGAGTTCGCCGGGGGCAGGGAGAAGGAATCGTTCGATCAGCTCATCCTCGCCTGCCCGATCGACCTCGAGACCCTGACCGGACTCGGTCTGGACCTCGGCCCGCAGGAGACTCGGTTGCTCGAGAAGGTCCGCTACGTCGAGTTCGTGACGACGGCCTGTCGCGTCGAGGGCGTTCCGGCCGGTGTCGTGGGCACCATCCCGCTGCCTCCGTTGCTGGACTACACTGGCTACATCAAGATCTACGACGACACCGACATGGCGATCTTCTTCAACCTTGCGCCGCACGAGAAATACGATCCGGACGAGATACGGGAGAAAATCGCGAAGCAGGTTGCGGACCTGCCCGAGTACCAGGGCAGGACGGCGCGGCTGATCGGCACGCACGGCCAGCAGGGCTGGAGGTACTTCCCGCACGTGAGCCTTACAGACTTCAGCGCCGGCTTCTACGACCAGCTGGAATCGCTGCAGGGATTCGAGAAAACCTACTACACCAGCTCGCTGCTCGGATTCGAAACCGTGGGCAACACCGTCGCTTACTCCCGGAACCTGGTGAATCGCTACTTCCCGCCGCTCGGTCAGTGATGGATGCCGCCGCCGTTGTAGGGATAGCCCATCATGCCGCGCAGTGACTCGAGTTCACCGACGTGCCAGTACGCGTGCGCGGAAATGAACAGCCATGCGTCGCCGCGGGTCTTGACGTCACTGGGGAAGGTACCCTTCTTCACGCAGCGGTTCAGGTGAAACAGGTCGAACTTCAGGGCCGTGAACAGCCGCTGGCGTTGCTTCTCGAACTGCGCCGTTACGCCGGCCCGGCCGACCCCCTTGGCCGGGTCCACCGGCCCGCTGTTGTCGGCCCAGTACATGTCCTGCCATTCATTCGAGGTGTCATAGGGCACGCCGTTGAGATGATGCAGGAACCAGTCCTCGACCGCCGCATAGTGGCCGAACACCCAGTCGAACGATCTATGCATTCCCGGCAGAGGAGTGAACCAGTCCTCGTCCCGGACATCCGTCACCATTCCGAGGATGATCTGCCGGCTCACGAGCAGCAGCTTGTATGCGTCTATCTGCAGCATTCGACATGACTCCTGCCAGAAACCGATTGATTTCAACCGAGGCTACCGAATTCGTCGGCAGATTGCGACTATTTTGCTGGCTGTTCGCCGGCCTGTCTTTCAGTGCCCTGGCGATGGCAGAGCCGTTGGAACTTCGAGGCGAACAAGGCAGCGGGCATCGCGTCAGTTTCGAGTATCTGGTCGACGACACGGGCGAGGCAACGCTCGAGCAGATTCGGCATGTGCCCGACAGCGCTTTCAAGACGAGTGGTCCGCGCGGAATTGCGCTCGGCTTCATCAAGGGGGCCGTGTGGCTGCGCTTCGAGGTGCTGAACCGCAGCAGTCCGGACACGCCCTGGCTGCTGCAGGTCGCCGACCCGCTGCTTGACGAAGTGCGCGTGTACCAGGAGTCCGGCGACGGCCGATGGCGCGAGAGCCGGCTGGGCGATCACCTGCAACCCACCCCGGACGCGGTCGATGCGCTCATGCCGGTCATGAGGTTTACGCCTCCGCTCGACCAGGCGACGACCATCTACATGCGCGTACTCAGCAAGAGCAGCATGCTGGTCGACGTGCGCCTGCTCACGGCAAGGCAGTTCTTCCAGACGAGCATGGTCAGCTTCCTCGCCTACGGCGCCATGTTCGGAATCATGGTCGCGATGTGCCTCTACAACCTCTTCCTGTTCGCTTCGCTGCGCGACACCAACTATCTCCTCTATGTGCTATCCATCTCGTCCACGGGCCTGTTCCTGGCCAGCCTCAGCGGCCACGCGCCGCGCTGGCTGTGGCCGGATTACCGCCTGTGGTCGGAAGAGATTTTCCAAGCCATCGTTGCTGTGACTCTCATCTCCGGGCTCGCTTTCTGCGCTCGCTTTCTCCAGACGAAGCAGTACGCGCCAGGCGTGCACAAGGCCATCCTGACGCTGATAGTCCTCGCGGCGTTGACGGTGCCGCTGTCAGCGCTGACCGGTTTCCGGTTTTCGATACACCTGACGGGCGCCGTATCATCTGCCGCGGGGACGGCGGGGCTGGTTGCGGCCGTGACCTGCCTGCTGCGCGGCCAGCGGTCGGCGCGTTATTACCTGGTTGCCTGGGCCGGCTATTGCATCGGAACCGTGTTCACGGCAGCGCGCCAGCATGGCTTCGCGGGCAACAGTTTCATCGCTGTCCACGGCATGGAGATGGGCGCGGTGCTGGAAACGGTGTTGATCTCGTTCGCGCTGTCCGATCGTTACAACGAAATGAAGCAGGCCAAGGAGCGGGCCCAGCACGAAGTCGCCGAGAGCCTGAGGCGCATGGACAGGCTCAAGGACGAATTCCTCGCGAACACCTCGCATGAACTTCGCACGCCGCTGCAGGGCATCATCGGCCTGGCGGAGTCCATGCTCGACGGCGCGGCCGGCAGGCTTGGCGAGGTGGCCGACCGGAACCTGTCGATGATCGCCAGCAGCGGCAAACGCCTGGCAACACTGGTCAACGACATCCTCGACTTTTCGAAGATGAAGAATCACGAGCTGGTCCTGCGCAAGAGAGCGGTCGACCTGCGCGTCGCCGTGGACGTGGTAATGCGCCTTAGCGCTCCGCTTGCGCAGGTGAAGTCCATCGAGCTCGTCAACGAGATCGACAGCAGCGTGCCCAGCGTGCTGGCCGACGAGGACAGGCTGCAGCAGATCCTGCACAACCTGATCGGCAATGCCGTCAAGTTCACGGAGTCTGGCACCGTACGCGTAAACGCAATCAATGAAGGCGAGCGGATCCGGGTGCAGATCATCGATACCGGTCCCGGCATTGCGGTCGAGGACCAGGAGCGCATCTTCGAGTCTTTCGAGCAGGTCGAGGACTCGGCCACGCGCGAGCACGGCGGCACCGGCCTCGGCCTGGCGGTCAGCCGGGACCTGGTGCAATTGCACGGCAGCAACATCAAACTGGTATCCCGGATCGGAGAGGGCTCGACTTTCAGTTTCACGCTGCAGGCGACCGCGGCGCAGGACGCAGAGGAAGCGCATCCGGTGATGCGCGAAAGCGTCGGGCCCGAGTGGCCGGCTGTCAATGCGGCGGCGCCAGCCGCTTCCCACGGTATGCTGACAGCCGTCGCCGACGCAGCGCCTCCACACGAAGGCCGGGCCTCCGACACCGGCAATGGCGCCAACCGCATCCGCATCCTGGTGGTCGACGACGAGCCAGTGAACCAGCAGGTGATGCAGAACCACCTCGTGCTCCAGCACTACGACGTCGTGCAGGCGGAAAATGGCATGCGGGCGCTCGAACTGCTGGCCCGCGGCGAGAAGATCGACCTGATCCTGCTGGACGTGATGATGCCCAAGTTGTCGGGCTTCGAAGTCTGCCGGGAGATCCGCAAGACTCGCCTGCCGACGCAGCTGCCGATCGTGATGGTCACCGCCCGCAACCAGACGGAAGACCTGAAGCTGGGCCTGCAGGTCGGCGCCAACGACTACATCACCAAGCCCGTCGCCAAGGGCGAGCTGCTGGCGCGCATCAAGACCCATCTCAATCTGGTGCGCATCAATTCCGCGTACTCGCACTATGTCCCGCACGAGTTCCTGCGCTACCTCAATCGCGACAGCATCATGGACGTGCAGCTCGGGGACAACGTGGAGATGGAGGCGGCGGTCCTGGTTTCAGACATCCGCGGCTTCACGACCATGTCGGAAAACATGACGCCGGACGAGAACTTCGCCTTCATCAACGGTTACCTGGCCGTGGCAGGGCCGCCGATTCGACAGAACGGCGGCTTCATCGACAGATACTCCGGCGACGGCGTATTGGCCGTGTTCCCGGGCGGCGCCGACGACGCGCTCGGCGCCGCGCGCGACACGATGGCGAGCCTGGCGCTGTTCAACGCGGAGCGGGAGCGCCGGCATCAGCCGCCGATACGCATCGGGATCGGCATGCACCTCGGGCGCCTCCGGCTGGGCATCGTCGGCGAGGTCCAGCGACGCCAGGGCGACATTTTCGCCGACGCGGTCAACGTGGCGTCGCGCATTGAAGGCATGACCAAGACGTTCGGCAGCTCCGTGATCGTGAGCGACGCGTTCCTGTCGAACCTGTCGGATCCTGAGCACACGCTGCCGCAGCGTCGCGCCCTCGGCAGGGTCCCCGTCAAGGGTCGTACCGAAGCAGTGGCGCTGCACGAAGTCTTCGAATTCGACGCACCGGACCTGCGTTCCCACAAGACGGATACCCGTGCCGCGTTCGAGCAGGCACAGCTGCATTTTCAAGCCCAGATGTATGCGGAGACCATCGCGGCACTCCGCCCGCTTCTCAAAGCGCATGAGGGCGATGCGGCGGCCCGCTATCTGCTTGCGGAGGCAACGGCTCGGCTGAGCTGAGTGCCGCGCGCGTTGCAGCGCAGAGTGGCCGTTGCAATTGCATCGTCGGAGCCTAGACTGGACCTTGCGAGCAATTGACTCGCGACAACGATAACCGGGGGAGTTCGCCATGAGCCGGAGTCCGCTTTTCGCACGGGTCAGCCGGGTACTGCGCGTGGCGCAGTACTGCGAGCAGCAGTCCATTTCGACACAGGAAGGCCTCGAACGCGCGGCGCAGGCGCAGCACTCACGCCGGCAATTCATCGGCATGGCGGCGGCGACCGTCGCGCTGACGCCGCTCGGCGCGCTGGCCGCTGCAGGCGGATCAAGCGCACGCGTGGCGATCGTGGGCGGCGGGCTCGCGGGCCTCAACTGCGCGGACGTGCTGCAACGCAACGGCGTCATCGCACGCCTTTACGACGCCAACACGCGACTCGGAGGACGCTGCTTCAGCAATCGCACGCTAGTGCCGGGCATGGCGTGCGAAAACGGTGGTGAGCTGCTCGACACCGGCCACAAGACGATGCTGGCCTACGCGAACGAGTTCGGGCTCGCCCTGGAGGCGGTCGCGCACAAGGTCGGTGAGGAACGATTCTGGTTCTTCGGCCAGTCGTGGTCCGAACAGCAGGTCGTGGACGAATTTCGCGCGGTCGTCGCCAACATGCAGCCCGACCTTAAGGCGATCACCGGGGCCGCCAGCTTCTATTCCGCCAATGACGCGGACCGCTATTTCGACGGCATGGACCTCGCGACGTACCTGGGGAGCCGCTGCTCGGGCCACCCGCTGATCGAGGCAGTGCTCAACGAGGCTTACGTCAACGAGTATGGACTCGAGACGTGGCGACAGAGCACGCTCAACTTCCTGGGCTTCATGCGCCTGAACAAGCAGTCGAAGTTCGAGCCGTGGGGCGTCAGCGACGAGCGCTTCCACGTGGTCAACGGCAACGACGGCATCGTGCAGGGAATCGCGTCACGCCTGCAGGGTGCTGTCGCTAAAGGGGCCCGACTGACGCGCCTGGGCCGCAATGCCTCGGGCGAGTACCTGATGTACTTCAACGGCGGCAGTGTCCCGGAGCGGGCGGACGTCGTGATCATCGCGATTCCGTTCAGCGTGCTGCGCGGGGTGCAGCTGGATGCGTCGCTCGGCCTGTCCGCGGACAAGCGGCGCGCCATCAACACGATGGGCTATGGCACCAACGCCAAGACCATGGTCGTGTTCAACGGCCGGCCGTGGTCAACGCAGTACGCCGCGAGCGGCGGCACCTTCAGCGACCTGCCTGACCTCCAGAGCGCCTTTGAAAGCAACCGGGCCAACTCCACGTCGAAGGGAATCATCGTCGACTACGCAAGCGGCGACAGGGGTGCAGCGCTGCGCGACGGCAAGCTGCAGCCGCAGGTGGACGCGTTCCTGACCGACTTCAGCAAGGTGTTCCCCGGCATCAAGGCGTCGGCCGCGCGGCAGGGCAACGCCTACGTCGCGCACCTCCAGCACTGGCCGACCAATCCGCTCACGCTGGGCTCGTACACCTGCTACCTGCCAGGTCAGTTCACGACCATCGAGGGGCTGACGGGCGAAGCCGCAGGCCTGCTCAAGTTCGCGGGCGAGCATGCGGACCCGTTCTACTCCCAGCAAGGCTACATGGAGGGCGCCTGTCTCTCCGGCGTGCGCGCGGCCAACGAGGTATTGGCGGACATCAAGGCGGGACGGGTGTAAACGCCGCGGCGGGCTCTCAGCCGGGGCCCGCCGCCTTACGGGCCGTGGGCCGCTCCGCACCAGGGGCTGGTTGCGGTTTGACCGTATAGACAGTCTTTTATCTTAATGGATAAAAGCCTTAACCATATGGCGCGCCCGCCCCCGCTCACCCGCACCATCGAGGACAGCATCGTCCTGACGCTGTTTGACATCGCCAATGAGCTGGGAAAGCTCGGCGAGGGGGTGTCGTCCAGGGCGAGCCTCACCACCCAGCAGTGGCTGATGCTGCTGCAGATCGCGGGCGACCCGAACTTCGCGGTGCCCAAGGACAGTCCGTCGCGCGACGGGCCGGGCATCATGGCCTCGGAAATCGCGCGGGCACGTGGCGTCTCGCGCGCGAACGTCAGCATACTGGTTGCGCAGCTGCTGCGGATGGGACTGGTGAGCCAGGCCGAACAGCCCGAGGACCGCCGTCGGAAACACCTGACCGTCACGATCGCCGGCCGCAGGGCGCTGGCCGACATCGAGTCGGCCCGCCACGAGGCCAACCGGAACCTGTTCGCAGGCCTGACGCCGACGGAACGCAGGCAGCTGTTGCGCTCGCTGCGCGCCTGTCTCGAACGACTGTGGCTGGTGGACCGTTCGGGCGGCGTCGGACGTGCCCCCGCTCAACCGACGCGCCGGAGGAAACCATGAATCTATCCGTCCTGCTGTGGGGCATCCCGCAGGCGATGCGGGCGGCTGCGCGCCTGTACCCGCAGTACGCGGCCCGCCTGAAGGAGAGGAATCTCGTCGCGCAGTTCAGGTTGCGGGACAAGCCCGAGGGCCGCTGGATAAAGCTCGAGAACGGCCGCATCAGTTCGGGGAACGGCATCCACGCGCGGCCCGACCTGACCATCCACTTCAAGAACAAGGCGATCGCGGAGAGCTTCCTCACGCCGCCTTTCGACCTGCTGGAGCGAATCGACGCCGCGAAGAATTTCAAGATCGGCCTGGACGGTCCCGATGACCTCGCCGTCTGGTTCATGGCCACCCTCGCCCGGCTGGAAACGGTCACGTGGAAGGCCGGAACTGACGTGGGCGACGGCGTCATGCGGTACACGAGCGGCACCAACGGCGGCCCGATCTTCGTCTACGTGAAGGACGGCAAGGTCCTCCGAACCACCCCGATCGACTTCGACGCCGAGGACGCGCCGTCGTGGTCCATCACGGCGCGCGGCAAGACTTTCACGCCACCGAGGCGGACGACGCTGGGCGCGCACGGCATGTGCCAGAAGTCGATGCTGTATTCGAGGAACCGCCTGCTCTACCCGATGAAGCGGGTCGACTTCGACCCGGACGGCAACCGCAATATCCGCAATCGCGGCAAGTCCGGGTTCGTGCGCTTGAGCTGGGACGAAGCGCTCGACATCGTCAGCAAGGAGATCAAGCGCGCCAAGGCCGTGGGCCCTGGCGCCATCGCGGTCGCGAACGGCTCGCACCACCAGTGGGGCAACCTCGGCCACTACCTGAGCGCGTTCAATCGCTTCTGGAACCTGGTCGGCGTCACCAAGCTCGTGCACAGCCCCGACAGCTGGGAAGGCTGGTTCTGGGGCGCAATGCACCACTGGGGCAACAGCCTGCGCCTTGGTTGCCCGGAGTTCTACGGCACCGTGGAGGACTGCCTCAAGGAAGCCGAGATGATCGTGTTCTGGTCCAGCGATCCCGACACGACCTACGGGTTCGAGGGGATGCAGAGGCGCGCGTGGGCCAGGGAACTCGGCATCAAGCTGGTCCACATCGATCCTTACCTCAACCACACCGCGGCGCACCTGGGCGGCAAGTGGATCGCGCCCAGGGCAGGCACCGACCCGGCGCTCGCCCAGGCGCTCTGCCACGTCTGGATCACCGAGGGCCTCTACGACAAGGAGTTCGTGGCGAACAGGACCACGGGCTTCGACGAGTGGAAGGCCTACATCCTGGGTGAAAGCGACGGCGTGCCAAAGACCCCCGAGTGGCAGGAGGCCGAGACCGGCGTGCCTGCCCGCGACGTCCGCGCGCTGGCGCGGGAATGGGGCACGAAGAAGACCTATCTCGGCGCCGGCAGCTGGGGCGTCGGCGTCGGTGGCGCCTGCCGCGGGCCGACGGGCATGCAGTGGGCCCGGATGATGACCATCCTCGGCGCGATGCAGGGATACGGCCGTCCGGGCTACAACTTCGGCAACCTGCAGTTCGGGTCGCCGCTCGACTTCAACTTCTATTTCCCGGGCTACGGCGACGGCAGCTTCTCCGGCGACCTGGCGTACAGCGCCAATTCGGCCCACAACTACCAGCGCATGCCGCACATCGTGACGATGAGCTCGGTCCGGCAGGCCATCCCCCGGATCTGGCTCCCCGAGGCGATCACGCAGGGCAAGGCCATGGGCTACCTGACTGACGTTTCGTCGGTGCAGGGCCAGTTCTTCCCCGTCGGCTATCCCTCACCCGGGCATGTGCGCGTCGAGATGCTCTACAAGTACGGCAGCCAGATGTTCGGCACGATGGTCGACGGCAATCGCTGGGCACGGATGTACCAGCACGAGAGCCTGAAGTTCGTCGTCAACCAGTCGGTCTGGAAGGAAGGCGAGACGCCGTTCGCGGACGTCATCCTGCCCGCATGCACGGTCTTCGAGAAGTGGGACATCGGCGAGTGGTACAACGTCGGCGCCGGATACGTGCAACACATGTTCTCGATGAACAATCACCGGGTGATCTCGATGCAGCACAAGTGCATCGAGCCGCTGGGCGAGTCCAGGTCCGACTACAACATCTTCCTCGCCATCATGGAGAAGCTCGACCTTGGAGCGGTGTATTCGGAAGGCGGCACGACGGAGCTCGACTGGTGCAAGCGCGTGTTCGACTCTTCCGACCTGCCGAGGCACATCTCCTGGAAGCAGTTTCTCAAGAAAGGCTACTTCGTCGTGCCCGCGGATCCGGAGACGGCGCGCGCCCCGACCGCGAACCGCTGGTTCTACGAAGGCCGCAAGAAGGACACGCCCGAGCCCTACCCCCTTCCGTCGGACTACGTGGGCGGATACCTGAAGGGGCTGCAGACAACCTCGGGCAAGTTCGAGTTCGTCGCCCAGACGCTCAAGCGCATCGACGACCCGGACCGGCCGCCGCTCAACCGGTACATGCCGACCTACGAGGACCCGAAGCGAAATCCGGAACTCGCGCCGTTCCCGCTGAAGCTGCTGACGCCGCACACCCGCTACGCGTTCCACGTCATGGGTGACGACGAGGGCAGCAGCGTCAACGACATTCGCGAGCACCGGGTATTCAAGGGCGGACGCTATTACCTCGTGGCCCGGATCAGCGGGCCGGACGCCGAGGCCAGGGGCATCCAGGACGACGACCTGGTCCGGCTGTGGAACCGCCGCGGATCGGTCGTCTGTGCGGCCCAGGTCACGCACCGGATCCAGCCGGGCGTCGTCAGCGCCTACGCCGGGTCGGCCCAGTACCAGCCGGTCGGCGAGCCCGGCCGGTCGACGGACCTCGGCGGCTGCGTGAACATGCTCTGTCCCAGCGAGTCGATCACGAAGAAGGGCCACGGTATCAAGCCCAACACGGTGCTGGTGCAGGTCGAGAAGTGGACCGGCGTCGACACCTGGCAGCCGGCGGAGACAGCGTGATGGCCAGAAAGTGGAACCTGATCGTCGATGTCGAGCGCTGCGACAACTGTCGCCTCTGTTTCCTTGCGGTCAAGGACGAGTACATCGGCAACGACTTTGCCGGCTACTCGGCCGCGCAGCCTGTACAGGGACACAACTGGCTCGAGATCCGGCGCAAGGAACGCGGCGCCTACCCGGTCGTCGAGGCGCGTTTCATGCCCGTGATGTGCAACCACTGCGACGCCGCGCCCTGCATCGAGGCCGCGCGGGACGGAGCCGTGCGCAAGCGCCCCGACGGCATCGTGATCATTGATCCCGAGAGGTCGAAGGGCCAGGAGCAGATCGTGGAGGCCTGCCCCTACGGCGCGGTCTGCTGGAACGAGGAGAGGCAGATCCCGCAGGCGTGGCCCTTCGACGCGCACCTGCTCGACGGGGGCTGGACCAGGACGCGGGGCGAGCAGGCCTGCCCTGCCCACGTTTACCGCACGATCCAGGTCGAGGACGAGGAGATGCAGCGGATCCGGGCCGAGGAAGGCCTCGAGGTCCTCAAGCCGGAGCTCGGCACCAGGCCGCGCGTGTACTACAAGAACCTGCACGTCATGACCAGGTGCTTCGCCGGCGCAACCGTCGTCAGGCACGTGGAGGGCGTCGAGGAGTGCGCCGCCGGTGTCGAGGTCGTGCTCAAGAAGGATGGCCGCGAGGTCGGACGCGCGACGACGGACACTTTCGGTGAGTTCAAGATCGACAGGCTCGAGCCGAACAGCCGCGGCTATCGCCTTGAAGCAACCGGCTCATCGGAGCGTTTCTCGATCGAGTTCGATCTCGGTGACGAGAGCCGCTATCTCGGCGTGGTGACGCTCGCCGCGGCGTCGTTGCCCACTCAGTCGTAGTCGTGCGTCGACTGGCCGAGCATTTCCGGCGTGATCAGCGTCGTCCCTTGCGGCGTCACGTAGAACCGCGCCTCGTCTTCCGCGCGGTCGAATCCGGCGGTGAAACCATCCGGTATGACACAGAACTTGTCGACGACCGCACGTCGAATCCTGGCGTCGCGGCCGACACGGACCTCGGGCAGCAGTACCGAGTCCTCGATGACGGATCCGCGATCGATCCTGACGTCCGTGAAGAGAAGCGAGCGAATGACGGAAGCGCCGCTCACGACGCAACCGCTCGACACCAGCGCCTGGAACGTCTGGCCGCGTGAATCGGGACCCTCGAAGTCGAACTTGGCCGGCGCCAGATGCTCCTCGAGAGTACGGATCGGCCACTGCGGGTCATACATGTTGAGCTCCGGCTGAACGCGCGTCAGGTCCATGTTGGCCTCCCAGTAGGCATCGACGGTGCCCACGTCACGCCAATATGGATGCCCGTCAACCATATTGACGCAGCTTTCGGAATAGCAATGCGCATGCACGTGCATCCCTTCGCGCAACAGCCTCGGTATCACGTCCCGACCGAAATCGTGCGTCGACTCGGCGCAATGCGCGTCCTCCCGGAGATAGTTGTAGAGGGACGCGGTGTTGAATACGTAGATGCCCATGCTGACGGTCGCGCGCGTGGGATCGCTTGGAATGGGGCATGGCGCCGCCGGCTTCTCGGAAAAATCCAGCACCCTGCGGTGAGCGTCCACTCGCATGACGCCAAACGCGCCAGCCTCGGCCAGCGGCATCTCCAGGCAGGCGATCGACACGTCAGCGCCACTTTCGACGTGCTCGGCCAGCATCAGCCCGTAATCCATCTTGTAGACATGGTCGCCGGCCAGCACGAGGACGAGGCGTGGCGACTGCATCCGCAGGATGTCGATGTTCTGATAGAGGGCGTCCGCGGTGCCCGCGTACCATCCTTCGCTCATTCGCTGCTGGGCGGGAAGCACGTCCAGGAACTCCTGCAGCGAGGCGTCCAGGAAGTTCCAACCGCGTTGCAGGTGCTGGATCAGGCTGTGCGCCTTGTACTGGGTCGCGACGCCGATCCGGCGAATGCCGGAATTTATGCAGTTGCTGAGCGTGAAATCGATGATGCGGTGCTTGCCACCGAAAGGCACTGCGGGCTTGGCACGCCAGTCGGTCAATTGCTGCAGCCGCGAGCCTCGCCCACCCGCCAGGACGACGGCGTAGGTATCGCGTACCAGCGGTCCGATCGACGGCCGCCGGTGATGTTCGCCAGCGAAGACCGGGGCCCGAAACCGGCCCGAGTCACTGGTGCCATGCGAGTCGTTCATGACGATTCCCCGTTACCGGTAGCCCCATCCATGGCGAAATCGACTCGCGCGATGTCGCCGCGCGCCCGAAAGGCTTGTGCGCGCCTTGTTGGACAGATCCAACGCTGCGCGGTTCCCCCGCGCGGGCGGCATCGTCCCCGGAACCGGCGTGTGACGATTCGCCGCCTTACTTGTGTCGGCGACCGAGCTGGAAGATGCCGAGGCCGATCACGTTGAATACGACGACGACGGCCACCACCCTCGCCGCGAATGCCAGGTCTGACGCAACGTGCACGATGGGCACGAGCGAAAGGACCACCGACAGCACCGTGACGGCGAGGCCGGAGACCGCTGCAAACCTGACTGGCAGAGGTATCCGGTCGCGAATCTCGCGTCGCCCGACAAGCGGTATGGCGAACATCGCGACGTAGGTAATGGCGTACAGGACGGTCCCGGCACTGTCGAGCAGCTGGTAGGCCTCCTGCGAGCGCGCGCCGAACTGGGTGGCAACGATCAGGACCGCCGCCAGGGCGGCTACCAGGATCGCTGAGTGCAGCGGCGATCCGAAGCGCCGGCTGATGGCGCCGAGCCAGCCGGGCGCCTGTCCCTGCCAGGCGGCCACCATCGGCAACCGCACACTGCCCGCAAACGTGAAGCACATGTTCGCGACCTGGCGCAGGATGATCATCACGACGATGGCGCCGGCCACGGCGTGACCGATCGAGCCGTCGCCCAGT
>Ga0315283_10003514_pt1 | contig 13416 bp, 5 predicted proteins | sample YL17G09_0_MG_FD_204541 | JGI IMG/M metagenome (GOLD analysis project Ga0315283, IMG submission 204541) | Sediment microbial communities from Yellowstone Lake, YNP, Wyoming, USA - YL17G09_0 | ecosystem: Environmental > Aquatic > Freshwater > Lake > Sediment | place: USA: Wyoming | collected...
TGCCAGGCGATCACTCCGTCGCCGGGAAGCAGGTAGTCGTACTCGAGCGAGTCGGCCTCTCCCGGGCCCAGGATGACGCCGGTCTGCGGGTCGCGCACCAGTACGATCTGCCCGTCGCCGTTGAGGTCCGCCTGGCGGTTCTCGAGCAGCAGGTACTCGTCCGATGACAGCGGCACCTTGAGCACCCGGTTGGTGACCAGCGGCGAGGCCAGCGAGTCCAGCTCCCCCCAGCGCGCGAGGTCAGTCGCCGGCACGTCGTCGTAGAGGAGGTGGCGCTGGTAGGGGTCGGTGAGCGGCGGCAGGATGCCGGTGGCGTAGAAGATCTTCTCGTTCGGCGGCTCGCCCACCTGCACCGTGCTGCCGACCAGGTTGCCGGTGTCCATCAGCGTCCACTCCCCGCACACCGGGTAGCCGCTGTACACGTCGTAGACGTCGCGCCAGCCCACGATGTTGTGGCCGCTCTCGTGCACGTTGACGGCGTTCAGGGCGGTGAAGTAACCGTCCTGGTTCACCGTCTCGGGCATGATGGTCGCGCTGTAAACGAGGACGGTGGAGTCGGCCACCGGCAGGGCCAGCGAGTCGTCCAAGCCGATGGTGAAGGTCGGGATGTCGTTGGGCGAATCCTGACGCACGTCGCTCTGCAGGTCGGAGCCGGCGTGGAAGAGCATGACGCGGTCGGCGCGGTCCCACGGGAGGCTCGCGTCCTGCGTGTCGGCCGCGGCGATCCAGGCGCGGAACATGTCGTAGGCGATGGGGAAGATGTCCGGGGTGAAGCGCCAGGGGCCGAAGTCGGCCATGTCGGTGGCGTGGTAGGCCGTGTCGGCCTGCGGATAGACCTCCCACTCCACCACCAACCGCCCGGCCGTGGTCCGCCGCCAGTAGTTGGCCAGGGCCCGCATGTGCGCGTCGACATAGGCGCGGTTGTGCGGCGTCGGGTCCACCGGGACGTTGACCGTGTCGGGCGGCGAGCGGTCCCACCGGCCGTCGCCCGTGGTCTGCGAGCCGCTGCGGTCGGTGAGGAAGTCGATCCGCAGCGCCAGGATGCGCACCGTGTCCTGGCCCGGCACCGAGGCCAGCCCCGCGGCCGCCGCCTCGGGGGCCGGCGTGCGAGCCAGCTCGCCTAGCGCCAGCTCGTCCAGCGCGCCGCGCCGCAGCATCTCGGCCCGCGGCGAAGCCGCTGCGCGCACCGGCACCCGGCGGCCGTCCACCAGCTTGCGCACGCCGAGGCTCGCGCCCGGACGCATGAGCGCATCCGGAATCCCGCGCCCGGCGGCTCGCGCCTCGCCCAGGGCGCGCAGCCGCGCCTCCCGCCCGCGGGCCGCCGCCTGCCGGTCCGCCGACTGCGCCGAGAGCGAGGCCCCCGCCGTCGGAGCGCCCGGCGACGCCCGCCGCACGACCAGCGGCCCGTAGCGGCCGGGCGTCTCCGTCTCGCCGCCCGCCAGCCCGCACCACAGCGCAAGGGTCGCCAGAGCGACCGCTGCGGCCGTCCCCGAGCCGGTCCGCGCGGAGTGCATACTCGAGAGCCGCTCCCCCCCGAGGGGGCGCGGCTCTCGGCGCGCATGGCGAAGGCGACGGATCAAGGCCCGAACGCTAGAAGCTGGCACCGAGCGTGAACTTCTTTACGCGGTCGAGCTTGGTGCCCGACTCCTTGTCTTCGGCCTGGGGGACGCTCGCGAAGTCGACGCGGAAGCCCTTGTAGCCCACGCCGAGGCCGAACGTGGGATCGGAGATCGAGCCGTCGTCGTCCTGGATGTAGCCGCCGCGCAGAGCCACGGCCACGTCCTTGGTGGTGTACGCGGCCTCGCCACCGCCGTTCCAGATCGGCTTGCCGTAGCGCGAGCTCGTCTCGCCGGTTACGGGGTCGCGGATCTCGCCCTGCACCAGGAGCTGGTTCACGTCCCCGACCAGCAGCACGCTGAAGCTGTTCCGGTCGTAGACGGCGCCCGCCACTCCCACCTTGAGGTTGCGGTAGATCGGGTCGCTGCGGTCGTCCTCGACGAAGGTGATGTTCGGACCGAGGTTCTGGAGCGCTCCGCCCACCGAGATGCGGTTTTCCCAGACCGGCACGCGCCAAAGCACTCCGAGGTCCATGGCCACCGTGCTGCCGGTACCGGAGCCCGGTGGCAGGGTGGGCAGGTCGGGCGCCAGCTGGACGCGGATGTACTTGAAGGAGACGCCCACGCCCACCTGTCCCGCCAGCAGCACCCCATAGGAGAGGGTCGGAGCGAACTCGTAGGAACGGAAGGTGCCCAGAGGCTCGCCCGAAGGCCCTGTGGCCTCGCTCTCGCCATAGGAGAGGTAGACGAGGCTGCCGGCGAAGGTCCCGATGCCCTGCACCGGCAGGGCAAAGGCCAGGAACTCGTGGTAGACGTCGTCAGCCAGATCCGGCACCAGCTGGGCGTGGGTGAGGCTGACGTCCTTGCGCTTCAGGAAGCCCAGGCCAGCCGGGTTCCACCAGGAAGCCGAGGCGTCCGGCGCCACGGCCACGAAGGCCTCCCCCATCGCGTTCGCCCGTGCACTGGGCGGGATCGAGAGCGAAAGCGCGGCGGTCTGAGCCCCCGCGTCCGTGGCCACGAGCACCAGGGCGACTGCAAGTAGCGTAATGGCAACCAACTTCATCTGCCGTATCCTCCAGTCACATGGAAAAATACAAGACCGCGCGCTGCTCAATCTACACCGCTGCCCGGCCGGCGGGTCGAGGAAAATCCCTGGCCGGGGCCTGGCCCCAGAGCCTACCCACCCTCAGCGCACCGCCGCCGCCCGGCCCTGCAGCTCCAGCACGGCCCCCCCCGCCGGGAACACGCTCACCCGGTAGAGGTAGACCCCGTTCGCCACCTCCGCTCCCGCTTCGTCCCGGCCGTCCCAGCCCACCTGGGCCTGCCCCGGCCCGCCAGCCCCCCGCAGCGACCGGACGAGCCGGCCGTCCACCGCGAAGACCCGCACCTCCACCTCCGACGCGGCGGTCAGCCCGCTGACGATGAGCTGCGTGCCGCGGCCCGGCTCGAACGGGTTGGGGAAGTTCATCACCTGGACCGGAGCCGTGTACCCGGCGCCCAGGACCGTGAAGTCCAGACTCGCCCGGCTGCGGTTCTTGCGTCCCAGGGGCCCGAAGGCGAAGTTGTCCGCCGCCGAGACCTCCACTGCGTGGATGCCGCTGGCCAGCGCCGGCAGCCCGTACACCAGGGTGCCCCGCGTGTACGAGCTGGCGTCGTAGCGGAATTGGTCGGTCAGGTCCAAGCGGGAACCATCGTCGAAAGCCAGCGTGATGGCGTTGGGCGACGAGTGGCCGGTGATGTCGATGCCGTGCTCGTCCTCGAGCACGATGCGCAGCTCGGCGCCGGGGCCGACCACCGGCCCGCCCACGGCCGAATGCCCGGCATCCACGAACTGCAGGTGGATGCTCGGCCCGGTCGTGTCCACCTCGCCGGGCACACCGTCCACCACCTGCTGGTTGCGCGCCCCCACGCCGTCGGTGACGTCGCTGCGCACGTAGACGCGGGCCCGGCCGCGCGGCCCCCGCAGCGCCTCCAGCGGCACGTAGAAGCGCGCCGTCAGCTTGCCGCCCACGACCGGGACGTCGCCCCGGAAGACGGCGCCCGGATCGTAGGTGTACTGCTCGAGCACGCTCGACGAGGGGAAGAGTCGGAAGGTGTCGGTCGGCGCCGAGTCCGTGACCAAGAGCGAGGCCGTGCCGTTGAAGTCCGCGCGCAGGTCCGTCGTCGTGGTGTCGTGCGTCCCGTGCACCTCGCCCTCGACGCGCACCCGCCGCCCGGCCGGCAGCGAATCGCCCAGCGTCGCCCCCGTCTCGTCGTCGAAGAGCGCCAGGCGCACGTCCAGCCGCGCCGAGGCCAGGCGGGTGCCGGGATCGCCCTGCAGCGTGTACTTGCGGTCGTTGGCCGAGGCGTCGGAGCGCCGCTTCACCAGGTACGAGGCCTGCCCCAGCGTCAGCTGGTAGCCCTCCGCCGAGGGCGCGAAGATCTGCTGCAGGATCCCGATGTTGAGCGAGTTGTTCTGGCTCGAGAACGCGATGTCGGACGACGAGAAGGTGGCCACGCAGCCGCCGATCGGCGACTTGAGCAGCGCTTCGCCGAGGCCCTGCACGATGGGATCGTCGAACTTGCCCACGTCGCAGGAGGCGGCGATGAGGAAGCTGAGCCGGTCGATATTGGTCAGCGCCGCGACGTCCGAGATGATGAAGGCGTTCTCGTCGGCCATCTTGAACGGGTTGCCGTGGCCGACGAAGTTCCACATCAGGCAGCCCTGGTTGAGCCACTTCTTGGTGTCCGAGTTCGCCCCCGGCTTCTCGGCCCCCACGCCGAACGGATAGCGCGCCAGATACACTTTCGCGCGGTCGACCTCGGGCGGCAGCGCGCCGTCGACGGCCTCGCTCTGGTACATGTGCACGCCCCACAGCCCATCGGGGCGCGGCGTGCCGTCCTCCTGGAAACCCTGATAGAAATCGTCGGCCACCAGCAGCGCCCGGTCGCGCCACTCGCCGAACTCCGGCCGCTCGTCGTAGGGCGCGATCTTGCCGCTCACCAGCGCGGCCGCTTCCGCGGCCGTCGCGGCGGGCAGGCGGCCGATGACGAAATCGGGGATGTCGTCCGGCGTGATCACGACCCCCGGGAGCGGCGGGTCCTTGGGCCCCAGATCCATGTCGGCCAGCCAGTCGTCCGTCATGAACTGCCCCGCGAAGTACCCGTGTACGTACGAGGGCACCAGCGCCGCCGGCCGCCCGGCCGGCGCGTAGCGCAGGATGTTCTTGAAGTCGTACGAGGCGTCGCCGAAGAAGCAGACGTAGGTCGGCACCGGCGCCCACCGGCCGCCGGTGCTCACGTCGTAGAGGAAGTTGCGCACCGCCGTCGGGTCCATGCGCCCGCCCGAGTACCACGCCAGGATGTCCGACATGCGCACCACGGCCGCGCTCGCCCCGGGCATGCCGGGCAGCACGCGGCGCCGTAGCGCCGCCAGATCCGCGGCCTGGGGCTCGAACTCGTCGAACGCGATGACCAGATAGTCGGCGCCCAGGCCGGATCCGCGCGGGTCGCGCACGTCGGCGTTGGTCAGCACCGGCCGCCGGTGGGCCCCCGCCGGACCGGCGAAGTAGGAGCGCGCCGGTTCGGCGGCGTCGTGCAAGTAGAGCGCCTTGCCGCCGCTGGTGTCGGCCGCGTACCAGCCGGTCAGCTCCACCGGGGAGATGGGATCGCTGACGTCGAGCAGCAGCAGGAACTGCACGGCCGAGGCCGAGAACGGCGCCACCCCATAGCCGACGTTCCCGGTCACCCCCTGCGGGGTCGCGAACTGCGCCACGTCCCCCACCGCCCGGAACCGGCGTTTGAAGTAGAGCTCCCAGTAGAGGATGCTCTGCCGGTCGTAGCGCCCGCTGTTCAACGGGTCGGTGACGCGCACGGCCCGCGCCGTCAGCCGGTTGCCGGACTCGCGGATCCAGACCGCCGTGCTGTCGACGTCCCGCCGCACTTTCCCGTTCCAGGCCCGCTGTGCCAGGGGCACGTCGTTGAAGGTCACGTCGAGGTAGTGGTCCAGGATGCCGGCGCTGCGCCGGCTCTCCTGCGATTGCCCCCAGAAGCGCGCGAACAGCCGCGCCGGCTCGTCCGTCACGGCGCCGGGAGCGTCGCCGAGCCAGACCTGCGTGCCGAGCCTGTCGGTGTACTCCAACCACGCCCACTGGTCCCAGAACAGTCCGGGCTCGAACATGTTGGGCCGATACTCGGCGTTCTGCTCGAAGTGCAGCCGCGCCGAGTAGTACGGCGCCGGCACGGCGTCGCCGCGCGTCGGCGCGACGTCGCGGCTCGCCCAGCGCCGAGGCGACGTCGGCAGGTCGGCTTGCCAGGTCAGCCAGTAGATGTTCTTCGCCTCGTAGGGGTGGTCGAGCCAGGCCTGGTCGGCGCTGAGCGGCCCGGTGAAGTCGTCGCGCCAGGTAGAGGGCGGCAAGCCGTAGAAGAGCAGGTAGTCGCCGGCGTCGAAGCGCCCGTCGCCGCCGTCCACGACGCGCACCGCCACCTCGTCGAGGCCGCAGGTGTCGCAGTAGGAGAACTCGGGCAGCAGCGGGATTCCGGAGCGCGTGAAGAGGCGCAGCTGTCCCGGCGGGATCCCCCCCGCCGGATAGCCGAGCGACTGCAGGTCGGCCCCGGTGATGCGCTGGATCCCCTTGCCGTCCACCTGCACCTTGACCCAGCGCGGCGCGACGTCGAAGCCCACGCCGGCCGCCGTCGCGACGGCCCGCTGCCGCCCCAGGCGCTCGGCCATCGGGCGGCGCAAGGCGCGCGCGCTCTCGGCGTTGAGCAGCACGGAGCGGTAGAGCGGCTCGAACCCCGGGTCCGCGGGCGGCGCCCCCACGGCGCGCTCCCCGCCGACGATGCGCGCCACCACTGCGATCCGGCGATAGACGCGTAAGCCGCCGGTGGCGGGCTCATAGGTCACCGGGCGCAGGCGGATCGCCGCCACCGTCTGGGAGCGCATGCCGGTGATGGCGGCCAGTTCGGCGACCGCGTGCTCGCCGCCGCCCGTCGCGTACTCGGGCTGCCGCAGGTACGGCTCCAGCCGGCCGGGCCCCGGGCGGCGCAGCGTGCCGTCCTGGGTGCGCGCCAGCTCCTCGGAGTCGATCGCGTCGCGCCGCAGCCGCGGGGCGAGACGCACCGGGCCCAGCTCGACCGGATCGAGCCCGACTCCCTCGACCTCCACGGTCGCCCCCTCGGGGATCCCGATCCAGACGACGCGCTCCGGGATCGCGGGCGCGCCTGCGATACCGGTGGGCTCGAACCCGAGGATCTCGAGCCCTGCGAGACCCTCGGAGGGATCTCCGGCCGGCGCCAGGTAGGGCTGCGGGACGGCGACTTCGAACGACACGCCGCCGGCATCGGCGCGCAGGACGCGCACGCCGTCGATCGAGCCGGCGGAGGCGGAGGACCCGGCGGCAGGCGCGGCCGCGGAGCCCAGGACGAGGGCGGCTCCGAGCACGGCCAGCACCGCGGGCCCGGTGGCACGCGCGCGCATGCGGCGGGGCGGGCTCAGAAGCGCTCGGCCTGGTCGGCGAGCATCACCGGGATGTCGTCCTCCACCCGGTAGCGCAGCCGGCAGGCCTGGCAGGTCAGGGTCTCCGCAGCGGGATCGTAGTCGAGGTCCCCGCGGCAGGCGGGGCAGACGAGGATGGCGAGTAGGTCCGCGCTCAGTGCCATGCGATAGCGCTCCCCGGATAGTCCGGACGTCGTTGGATGGGACCCGCGAGGGCAAGCGGGCGGCTCAACTCCAAGGCGGGTAGCAATCCAGCTCGGTCGATGCCTCCTCAGGAGCGCTCCGTCGCGCCGATTCCTGCCTGAGGATAGGGGCCGCCGCAGGGCGCCGTCAAGGCAGCCGGGCCCCGCCGGACCGCCTTTGCCGGCGCGCCTACCGACCGTCGCTGAAGCGGCCCCCGGACTTCCCCTACGGCTTGCGCGCCGCCGGCGCGGCGCCCTTCTTGCCCGCCCCCCCGGCCGCCGCCGCCGGCGCCACCGGCGGGTTGCCCTCCGTGAAGGCCCCCATCGCCCGGTACTTGGCCCGCCGCCGGGCGATGAGCTCTCCGGCCGGGCACTGCAGCAGGCGGTCGAGGTGGCGGACCACCGCCTCCTTGAGGTTGGCTGCCGTCTCCTCCTGATGGCGGTGCGCCCCGCCGAGCGGCTCCGGCACCACCTCGTCCACCACGCCCAGCTCGAGGCAGTCCTTCGCGGTGATGCGCAGCGCGTCGGCCGCCTGCACGTTGCGCGAGCGGTCGCGCCACAGGATGGAGGCGCAGCCTTCGGGCGAGATCACCGAGTAGACGGCGTTCTCGAGGATGAGCACCACGTCGCCCAAGGCCATGGCCAGCGCCCCGCCCGAGCCGCCCTCCCCCGTCACCGCCACGATCAGCGGCACCGGCAGCGCGAGCATCTCGCGCAGGTTGCGGGCGATGGCCTCCGCCTGCCCGCGCTCCTCGGCGCCGATGCCCGGATAGGCGCCCGGCGTGTCCACGACGGTCAGGATGGGAATGCCGAAGCGCGCGGCCATGTGCATCAGGCGGAGCGCCTTGCGGTAGCCCTCGGGGTTGGGCATCGCGAACCGCCGGAACAGGTTCTCCTTGGTGTCGCGCCCCTTCTGGTTGCCCAGGATCATCACGGGCCGCCCGTCGAGCTCGGCGAGACCGCCGACGATGGCCTTGTCGTCGGCGAAGCCGCGGTCGCCGTGCAGCTCGACGAAACCGGTCGCCATGTAGCCCACGTAGTCGAGCGTGTACGGGCGCTTGGGGTGCCGGGCCAGCTGCACGCGCTGGTAGCGGGTCAGCGAGGAGAAGACCCGGCGGCGCATCTCGTCGGCCCGCTTCTCCAGTACTTCCAGCTCGCGGCCGACGTTGAGGTCGGCCGCGCTCGCCGAGAGCTTCAGCTCGTGGATCTTGTGCTCCAGCTCGACGATGGGCTTCTCGAAATCGAGGATCAGGCCGCTCATGTCCCTCCCCTACAGCCGCGGTGCCCAGCGCGCGGAGCCGGGACCCAGGAGCGCCGCCAGGTCGAGGGTGACCGCGTCTTCGGCCGCCACCCGGTACTTGCGGGAGCGTAGCACGGTCCGTCGCCCGCCGCTCTCCAGCACGTGCAGGTAGACCGGCACCTCACCGGCGTGCGCGGCCAGCACCCGGTCGAGCCGCCCGGCCAGCCCGCCGCGGAAGAGGTCGGCCTGCACCTCAAGGTGCAAGGCGAAGGCCTTGGCCCGCGCCTCTTCCCAGGCCAGCACCTCCTCGAGCACCAGCTTGGGCTCGCCCGCGTCGCGGCACGAGACGCGACCGCGCACCCACACCACGCGGTCGGCCACGAGCACCGGCCGCTTCCTCGCGAACAGCTCGGAGAAGATCACGCACTCGACCCGCGAGGTGTCGTCTTCGACCTGCACGAACGCCATCGGGTTGCCCTTGCGGTCGGGCACCGACTTGACGCCCACCACGATGCCCGCGGCGCGCACGTCGGTGCCGTCGGGCCGCGCCAGGCAATGGCTCAAGCGGCCGCTGGTGAGGTGGCGCAACTCGGGCGCGAGCGCGACCAGCGGGTGCTCGCTCAGGTAGAAGCCGAGCACCTCCTTCTCGCGCGCCGCCATCTCGGCGGCCCGCCAGGCGGACACCTGCGGCAGCCGCAGCGGCTCGCAGCCGCCGGGCCGGCCCGGCTCCCCGCCGCCGAACAGCATGCCCTGGCCGCTCTCGCGCTCCCGGACCACCTGTTGGGCCCGCTCGAGCGCCGCCGGGGCCGTCGCGAACAGCGCCGAGCGCGGCGCCCCGAGCGGGTCGAGCGCCCCCGCCAGGATGAGGCTCTCGAGCGCCCGCCGGTTGACGTGGGCCGGCCCGACGCGCACGCAGAAGTCCACGAGGTGGTGGAACGGGCCGCCGACGGCCCGCGCCGCCTCGAGGGCCGCCACCGTGCTCTTGCCCACGTTCTTCACGGCGCCCAGCCCGAAGCGGATGGCACCGTCCTCGAGCGTGAAGCGCCACGCCGAGGCGTTGACGTCCGGCGGCCGCACCGCCAGCCCCAGGCGGTGGCACTCCTCCACCAGCACCACGATGCGGTCGGTGTCCTCCATCTCCGACGACAGCGTCGCGGCGAGGAACTCCGCCCGGTGGTGCGCCTTGAGCCACGCCGTGCGGTAGGCGAGCAGCGCGTAGGCGGCCGTGTGCGACTTGTTGAAGCCGTAGCCGGCGAACTTCTCGACCAGGTCGAAGAGGCGCTGCGCTTTGGCCTCCGGCACGCCGCGCCCCGTGGCCCCCTGCACGAAGTCCTGCTTCAGGGCCTGCATGATGGCCGGGTCCTTCTTGCCCATGGCACGGCGCATCAGGTCGGCCTTGCCGAGCGAGAAGCCCGCCACCTGGTGGGCGATGGCCATCACCTGCTCCTGGTAGACGATCACCCCGTAGGTGTCGCGCAGGATGGGCTCCAGCTCGGGCAGGTCGTAGCGGATCTTGCGGCGGCCGTGGCGGCGCTCGATGAAGTCGGGGATCATCTCGGAGCCGAGCGGCCCCGGCCGGTAGAGCGCCACCACCGCCGAGATGTCCTCGAAACCCTGGGGCTTGAGCCGGGTCAGCAGGTCGCGCATGCCCGACGACTCGAGCTGGAAGACCCCCACCGTCTCGGCGCGGCCCAGCAGCTGGTAGGTGGCCTCGTCCTCGAGCGGCAGCTCTCCCAGGTCCACCTCGACACCCTTGTGCTGGCGGATGAGCCGCACGCTCTCGTCGAGCACCGTCATCGTGCGCAGCCCCAGGAAGTCCATCTTCAGGAGCCCGACCTTCTCGCACGAGCGCATGTCCCACTGGGTGATGATCTCGCCCTTGTTGGTGCGGTAGAGCGGTACGTAGTCGATCAGCGGCCCGGGGGCGATGAGCACGCCGGCCGCGTGCACCGAGGCGTGGCGCGCCACCCCCACCAGCTTGCGCGCGCAGCGCAGCAGCTTGGCGTACTCCTCGCCTTTCTGCGGCAGGTTCTTGAGGTCCGGCGACTGCTCGATGGCCTTCTCGAGACTCTGGCCGGGCCCCTCGGGCACCAGCTTGGCGATGCGGTCGGCCTCGCCGAACGGCAGCCCCAGCGTGCGGGCCGCGTCGCGCAGGGCGGCCTTGGCGCCCAGGGTGCCGAAGGTGATGATCTGCGCCACCGAATCGGTGCCGTACTTCTGCATCACGTGCTCGATGACCTCGAGGCGGCGCGCGTCCTCGAAGTCGAGGTCGATGTCCGGCAGGCTGACGCGCTCCGGGTTGAGGAAGCGCTCGAACAGCAGCTTGAAGCGGATGGGATCGATGTCGGTGATGCCGAGCGCGTAGGCGACGATCGACCCGGCCACCGAGCCGCGGCCCGGGCCCACGCCGATGCCGCGCGAGCGGGCGAACTGGATGAAGTCCTGGACGATGAGGAAATACGAGGCGAAGCCCAGGCGCGTGATGGTCTCCATCTCGTACTCGAAGCGCGCCGCCAGCTCGCCGCCGACCTCGCCGTAGCGGCGCCGCATGCCCGCGCCCGCCAGATGACGCAGGTATTCGTCGTCGCGCGCGAAGCCCTCCGGCAGCGGGAACCGCGGCAGGCGGGCGGAGGTGTCGGGCTTGAGCTCGCAGCGCTCGGCGATGGCCAGCGTGTTGCGCAGCGCCGCCTCCAGCCCGGCGAACTCGCGCCCCATCTCCTCGCCGTCGGTGAAGTGGAAGCGGTCGGCGTCGAAGCGCAGGCGCGTCGGGTCGTCGAGCCTCTTGCCGGTGCCCACGGCCAGCAGCAGGTCGTGGGCCTCGGCGTCCTCGCGCGCCAGGTAGTGCGAGTCCTGGGTGGCCACCAGCGGGATGCCGGTCTCGCGGGAGAGGCGCACCGCCTCGCGGCGCACGATCTCCTCGTCGCTCAGGCCGTGGTTCTGGATCTCCAGGAAGTAGTTCTCAGGGCCGAACACGTCGCGGTACCAGAGCGCCGTCTCGCGGGCCGCGTCGGGCCGCCCGTCGAGGTGGAAACGGTTCACCTCGCCGGACAGGCAGGCGGAGAGCGCGATGAGGCCCTCGTGGTAGCGCTCGAGCAGCTCGCGGTCGACGCGCGGCTTGTAGTAGAAGCCCTCGATGTAGGCGAGCGACGACAGCTTGATGAGGTTCTTGAACCCGGTCTCGTCGCGGGCCAGCAGCACCAGGTGGTAGGTCTGCTCGTCGCGGCCGCGGTCGGCGCGGTGGCCGCGGGTGACGTAGGTCTCGATGCCGAGGATCGGCTTGACGCCGGACTTGCGGCAGCGGCCGTGGAACTCGACGGCGCCGAACAGGCTGCCGTGGTCGGTCAGGGCGAGCGCCGGCATGCCCACCTCGCCGGCGCGGCGCACCATGGCGTCGATCTTCGTCGCCCCGTCGAGCAGGCTGTAGTCGGAGTGGACGTGCAGGTGAACGAAGTCGCCCTTGGCCGCCATGCTCTCTCCCGCCGCTCCCTCGCCCCCGCCCGCTACCGCACGCGGAACATCCCGGCCCGCGCGCCGCGATTGCCCAGCCGGTCCGCCACCTGGAGGACGTAGGCGTGCCGCCCCGCCGGCAGCCACCCGGCGGGCCGCCAGCGGCAGGCCCCCGCCTCCGGGTCGAACTCCACCGCCACGCGCCGCCCGTCCACCGCCAGGGTGCAGGCCGCAGCGTCGATGCCCGCGCCGCGGTCGCCGACCCGCCAGCGCACCTCGAGCGCGATCGGGCGCGCGCCCGCGCCGGGCGGGCCGCCGCCCGGCCGGACCCGCGCCTCGCCCACTTGCGGCGCCACAGTATCGCGCACGGCGACGAATTCTCCCAGGGCCCTCGTGCGACCGGTGACCACCCCCGCCGCCAGGTCCGGCCCGCCGAGGAATCGCCGGCCTTCCGGGCCGGAATGAAACAGGCCGACCCGCTCCGCGCTCATCCCTTCCGGCAACCGCAACCGCACCGTGGCCGGCTCGCGCAGCGGCAGCCAGGCCGGCTCCACGCGGTAGCGGGCCACGGCTGCATCCCCGTCGGCACGGCCGCCCGCGCGCCACCCGGAGACGGGCACCTCCACGGCCAGCGGGTAGCGCTCGAACAGCGAGCCGCTCTCCAGCTCGAGCACGAAGACGCCGTCACTGGAGCGCAGCTCGCGCTTCCATCCCGGCCGGCCTTCCGCCACCAGGAAGCGCCGCGTCACCGCGCCCGCGCCGCTGCCCGCCGAGACTTCCACCGGGCCGAAGAACCCATCGGCCAGCTCGAACGCTGCCTCGCCCCGCGCGCCGAGCCCCCCCCCGCCCAGCGTCGGGAGGTTCGCCGTGATGTCGCCACCGGGATGTGCGCCGCGGGCCACCACCCCGTCCGGGAAGAACTCGAGATCGAGCCCGCCCCCCGGCCGCTGGCCCGGCGCCCAGGGGTCGGCGATCTCGGGGCCGGCCTCTACCCACTCGAGCACCGCCTCGGCCCATACCGTGTTGCCCGCCAGATCGGCCGCCGTCACCCGCAGAGCGTGCGCGCCGATCGGCATCTGCCAGGCGGGCTCGGCCCGCCGTAGCGCCAGGCAGCGCAGCCCGGCGGGCGGGGTCAGCGCGTAGGCGCTCTGGCCGCGGGCCGCCCGGACGCGCGCATCGAAGACCACGTCCGCCTCCGCGGGGTCGAGCCAGGAGACCGAGTCGAAGCGGGCGGCGTAGGCCGGAGCGCCGTCCAGGGCCGCCTCGATGGAGTGGAGCCCGAGGCGGTTGGGCTTGGCCTCCGTAAGGTCGAAGCCCTCCACCGCCACGCGCACCGGGCCCGAAACCCGCACCCGGTGCTCGGCGCGCACGGCCCCGTCCCGACGGCGCGCCAGCGGCACGCGCAATGGCACGGTCGTGCCTTCCACGCGGGCGGCGGCCGACGCCGGATACACCCAGAGAGCCGCGAGTACCGGCGACACCCGGTCGGGCACGGACAAACCCAGGCTCAGCGGG
>Ga0315283_10003515_pt1 | contig 13413 bp, 18 predicted proteins | sample YL17G09_0_MG_FD_204541 | JGI IMG/M metagenome (GOLD analysis project Ga0315283, IMG submission 204541) | Sediment microbial communities from Yellowstone Lake, YNP, Wyoming, USA - YL17G09_0 | ecosystem: Environmental > Aquatic > Freshwater > Lake > Sediment | place: USA: Wyoming | collected...
GCCAAAGACAGCACGCCGCCCGGGGACAGCCTGCGCCCCAAGCGCTCGCGCTCCGAGAGCAAAGAGCGGCTCAAGGCCGTCGAGGCCAAGCTGGAGCTGGCCCTGGCCGAGCACAAGAGCGCGCTGGAAGACAACGTGAAGGCCGTGGAGCTGCTCAAAAGCGTCAGGCCTTGCGCGTGAGCTTCCTCTGGAGTCGTTTGAAAGCTGTGCCCGCAGGTTTCTGGGCCGCCCTCGGCGCTGCCGTTGCGATCTTGTTCCTGTTCATGCGCGGCCGGCGCCTTGAGGGAGAGCTGGCAAGCGCCAAGGTGTCTGCCGAAGTAGCTCGGGCGCGCGTCGAGGTGCAGCGCGAGCACGGCGCGTCGGCTGTGCACCTGCAGATCGCAGCCCAAAAGAGCCAGCAGGTGCTGAAGCTCGAAGAGGCCCGCACGCTCGTGCGCGAAAAAGGCGCGGCCGAGCGCAAGAAACTCGCCACCATGAGCCCGAAAGAGCTGGACGAGGCGTACCTGCAGCTCGCAAAAGACGAGCGCCCGCTCGACAGCTGATGCGCTACCTTGGGCGTATGAAGTCGTTGTGCCTTGTGGCGTGTCTTGCGGCGTTGAGCGCGAACATCGCAGCGGCCCAAGCGGCTCCCACCCCGTCTCAAAAACACCCCACGCACGCGACGCAAGACGTCGACACGCACGACATGCCCGTCGAGGCCCGCAACCCCGTCACGGGCGAGGACGGCACCTGGATCCCCGACTGGCTCAAGCTCCGGCACCTGCAGGACAACGAGCGGCTCAAGCAATGCACGGTCGACCTGTCGCTCGCGGACGACGAGTGGCAGTTGCAGGCAGACCAACTGGAGCACCTGCACGCGGCCTTGCACCTGGAGATGAAGGCCGGGTCCAAGTTGGAGCTGTCGCTGGCCGCGAGCGAGGCCGACCGCGACCGCATCCAGTCCCAGGCCCGGCGCCGCACCACCGCCATGTGGGTGCTCCTGGGGGGCCTTGTGACCGTCGCAGGCCTCTTGACGTTCGAGGTAGCTCGGTAACCTGCCCCCACGGTATGCTCGGGCGATGCGCTCTACGCCGATGCCCGATTGGGACCGAATCTGCAAGAAGATCGTCGACGGCGAGGAGCAGCACATGAAGTGCCGCCGCGTCCTGAGCAGCGCGCTCGGGGACTTTCATGATGCTGACCGTGAAGAGGAGCCCTCTTTCTTCCACAAGCTCATGCAGGGCGACCCGATGACGCTCGCGATGCTCGCTCTGCCCGCGGGCGCGCTCATTTGGTACATGTACTTCTACGACAAGGGCCCCTCCGCCACGCCTCAGCAAGTCGTCAAGACGACCTGAGCTAGCCGGGGCCCCTGTCGTCCCAACAGCAAGGGGTCTCGCATGCGGAAACATCGAACAAGCAAGGCTGCGCGTGGTCGGCCGAACAAGTGCATCGTGGTCGTGGTGAACGGGGTGGCGCGTCGGGTGTGCTTCGACGGCAAGGGCCGGGTGCGCAAGAACCGAAAACTGGACCCTCGCAAGCGCTCAGATTGATTGGTATGCTGGCGGCGAGGCCCAATTCAGGAGGGGCCGACTGCGGCCTTTCGAGGCTGCCCCACCAGGAGACATTCATGCGACGCATCAAGGGCAAACTCTGTCAGAACAGCAAGGGGCGCTTCACGCGCTGCCGCAAGGCCACCAAGAAGCGCAAGACGCGCGCCACCAAGAGCCACTGCCGCTTCGGCCGCGTGAAGAGCGGCGCGCGCAAGGGGCTGTGCCGCAAGGTGCGGCGCGTCGCGCGCAAGTCGAGCGCGCGCAAGCACTGCCGCTTCGGCATCGTGCGTCGTGGGCCCCGTAAGGGCCGCTGTCTCAAAGCCCGCCGCGCGCGCTGAAGGGAGGCGACCATGAGCATCCGAAGAAAGCGAAAGTGCCGTCTTGGCAAGGTGAAGAGCGGGCCCCGTAAGGGTCTCTGCCGCAAGGTGCGTCCCGGCTCGCGTCGCAAGATGTCGAGCCACCGCCGCCGGTCTCGCAGCTGCCCTCTGGGGCGTGTGAAGTCGGGCGCGCGCAAGGGTCGTTGCAGGAAGGTGCGCGTTCGGTCGTGTGTGGCGTACGCGCCCTACATGATCGGCGGCAAGCCGCAGTATCGCTGCGCGTTCCGCTCGGGCGCAAAGCACACGACCCGGCCCTCGCCGAACCGTCTGTCCGGTCCCGCCATCCCTGCGGCGATGTACCGACAGATGCAGCGCGAGCGCAAGGCCGAGCAGAAGGCCTACGCCAAGGCTGCGCGCGCTGCGCGCAAGGCTGGCGGCGCCGCACGCAGTGGCGGCGGCCCGTTCCAGATGCCCTTCGCCTGGGGCTGATCTTTGCGGTCTGACGAACGCCCGTCCGAGCTTGCTCGGGCGGGCGTTTTGCTTTCTGGGGTATGCTGGGCGTGAGGCCCGACCAGGAGGGGCCGAGCTTTCAACGAAAGGACGACCCCATGTTCCATGTACGAGGCAGGCTGTGCCGCAACGAGCGCACAGGCCTTTTCACGCTGTGCCGCGGCAAGGTGAAGCGCAAGCGCGCCTCCAAGGCCAAAAAGAGGGCGCCCGCGTACCGCGCGCGCGCTCGCCACTCGCGCAAGCGCGCGCCGAAGCGCTCGGCCAAGCGCGGCTGCAAGGTGATGGCGCTCTACATGACGCCGACCGGTCAGCGTCGCTGGCTCTGCGCCCAGTTCGGCCGTGGCAAGAAGGCAGGTCTCAAGCACTCGGCGAACTTCATCCCGGGCAGCGAGACGCCGCGCGGCGAGTACCTGAAGATGCAGAAAAACGCCTCAGGCGGGCGCTACGGGTCGCGCGAGCCTTTCGTGGTGGATCGGATGTCCTCGGCGGAGCGGGACGCGGCGTACATCCCCGCGTCGTTCTACGAGAGGTCTGAGCAGCCGATGGAGGCGCGCGGCCGCGCGGCTCCGTCCTCGTTCGAGCCGATCTGGCCAGGCGCTTTTGCACCCGATGTCTGGGAGCAGATGGAACGCGGTGCCCCGCAGCGCGCCCAGATGAGCCTCTTCCCAAAAGGGTAGGGGCTCAGGGCGGCCCCGCTCTTGAGCCCTTCAGTCCCGGGGTAGCGCCAACGATGGAGCCTTGGGAAGAGCGTCTTTTCGACCTGGAGCGAAACGTGTGGAAAGCGAATCAGCCCGTCGCTCCTCTCACCTCGGCCCAGCAAAAGGCGCTGAATAGAAGCCTGGCGGCGCAGAGGGGCGTAGAAACCAAGAGGCAAAGAAAAGCAGCCGCCGCGGCGCAAACCTCGATGCTCCCCGGGACTGACACCCCGACCAAGAAGAAGAAGTGATGCTCACGCCCCGCTGAAAAACAGCGGGGTGTGGTGCAACCTCCGCTATACTTCCGCCCGGGGCCTCGGTCCTTTCAACCTTCAGCAAGGAGATCTCATCATGGCATCACGTCGACAGGGCCCGCTCACCGCGAGCGGCAAGTGCAAGAACGGCAAGGCGAAGGCTGGACCTCGCAAGGGTCTGTGCCGCCTCAGCAAGCGCGCGAAGAAGGCCTGATCAGTTCTGGCGCAGGCCTGCCGCGTGCAGGTACGTGCTGCCGAACGACGGGTCTTTGGGAATCAACAGGCACTTGGCCTTGAGCCACTCCGCGAGCATCCGTTTGGACGGGTACTCGTAGGGGTGGGCTGCGGCCGTTGCCGAGCACAAGGTGGGCAGCGGCAAGAACGCGGGCTCGCTGGTCGCAAACACCTTGGAGCGCCAGATGTCGAACGCGCGCAGCGCGGCCGCGGGCGCGACGACCTTCTCCCAGCCTTGCCCTGCGGGCGTCTGGAAAACCAGCTCGGTCAGGGCGTGCTTGGGGGTGCGCGCGAGCAGCGGGTGCCGCGACAGCACCCAGGCCGTCGTCGCGCTGCCGCAGCTGCGCAGTACGACAAGCAAAGCCTTGCCCGCCTCACGCCCCGACCCTCTCAGGGTCAGCTCGATGCCGCGCTCGTCCACGAGCGGGTGCGGGCGTGCGAGGGTCGTGCGCTCGGGCGTGTGCTCGAACGTGCGACCCTGGGCGTCGACGAGGGCCCAGCACACCGCGGGGCCTTGGGAGCTGTCGCGGTAGAGGCCTGACTCGTAGACGTGGACGCCCATTGGATCAGTTGGCCTTGACGAACTTGCCCTTTTTGTCCCAGCACCGCTTGGTGCGCTTGCCGCTCCCGCTGCGGCTCGACACCATCTTGCACTTCACTGCGCCCCGAGGCTTCTTCATCTCGATCTCCCTTGCTTGATTGCCTGGGGGGAGTCTACTTCAAAGGGCGTTTGAATCCAACGGGCTCGGGCAGTCCGTGAAATGCACCGACAGGTCCCGGGTGGTGCCTTCGCAGGTAGAGAATGAGCGCCTCTATGCGTTCGTACACGAACAGGTCGACGACAAGGTCAATGAAACGATGGAGCGCTACCGGCGTATCTGCTTTCGTTTCTGCCTTCAGCTTATCGAAGCGCATGTGCGCGTCTTTTTTAAGTGCGAGCGCACTGTCGTACAGCTTCTGTATCCTGTCTATGTACCTGTTTCGTCGTTCCCGCAGTATCTCGACCTCGTAGGGTTTTGGTGGCCGTGGTTTGCCCTGCCCTGGTCCGTTGGGGTACGTCGGTTGCTCCTGCTCGGCTAACGACACAACACTGTACAGCTCCGTGATTACGTTTGATCTTGACTGTATGCTATCGAACAGGTCCGCCAAACGCCACAGATCCTTCGGGACGCGCGCAGGAGGTTTTTCTATCGCGAATCGCTCCAGCTCCTGGATCAAAAGAGCGCTGCGATACCGTGCCGCTAGTCGGACTTGGAGCGAGATGCCTCGACGGAGGTGCGCTCGCTCCGCTGCGTCTTCTTCCAGCCACTCCAGGTGGTCCAAGGTTTCCTTGTGAATGTCCCGCGCACGTAGCGCGGTTTCGCGCGACAGCCCCCGCGGGTAGACGTCGACAACAAAGGCTTTCCAGCGCTGCACTGACATGTCAACGCCTCTTCTCGGGCAGACCGTGAAACGCGCCGATCGTGCCGGGCAAGTTGCGACGGATGTACAACAGGCCCAGCTCGTAGGGCTCATAGACGAACAACTCGACGACCGTGTCGATCAACGAATGAAAGTGCGCAGGCAGCTTCTGCTTGAGCGCGTGCTTCTCGGCTCTGTAGCGCATATGCACTTTGGGCAGGTCCTTGTTGAACCTGTCGTACAGGTCTCCAACCCGCTCGACGTCACGCGCTTTGGCGTCCTTGTACGAGGGCAACTGCGCCCAGGCGCTGTTGATCCTCTCCTCGTACTGCGACAGCGGCGAGAAGAAGCTCAGCACGACCACGTCGTACGTCTCTTGAACCTGGTTGAAGAAGTCCGACAATGCTTGATACCCTCGCTCCAGGTAGGGGGTGGGGCGGGCTTTTCGGACGAAGCGCTCGACCTCTTGCATCAGTGCGCGGACCTGTCGAAGGTCCAGCGAGGCTGTCTGGATGTAGAGCCCCTCGCGCGTCCGAATCCATTGCTCGTCTTCCAGCGCGTGGTCTTGCAGCCTCTCGTAGAGGTCACGCGCGACCTGAGCGGTGCGATCCGACAGCCCCTTCGACAGGATTCGGGAGAACTCTTCCCACTCTTGGAGCGCTGTCGGCATGCTGCACCTCTGTAATCAGCTCGCGGACGTCTGCGAGAAGTCGATGTCGATCTGCAGCAGCGTGTTCAGCACACCTTCGGTGGGCGGGAGCACGAGCTGTACGATCGTGCAGCCCTGCTGCCCGACGTTGCCCAAGCCCGCGAGGTTGATCGCCTCGTACTGGTTGTACGAGCGCACGGGTCCGATGACGCTCGGTGACAGCTCGATGTTGGGCGAGGAAAAGCCCGCGTAGACCGCAAACGGGGGGATCGTCGCGTCGGTGAGCGTGTACTGGGTCTGGGAGATCTGCGCCGTGCACTTCGGGTAGAACTGCGACGGGTCGTAGCAGCCCGCCTGGTAGGCCTGCTGCGCGGGGTTCTGCAGCCCGAGCACGCCCGAGGGGTTGTTCACCGCGAACAGCACGTACCCATCGCTCGCGGGCACGTTGACGCCGATCAACAGCAGCGACAGCTTGAGGCTGCCGTCTCGGCCCTCAGGCGCCGACACGATCGAGTTGCCCCCGTCTCCGCTCGTGTTCAGACCGACGAACCCGTCTGGGCCGTTGATTGCCAGGCGCGTGTCCGGGCCGTCAGCGACGGTGCACAGGGTGTTCAGGCCGATGAACGGCACGATGCTGAGGGTGGGAGAGAGCGCCATGGTGGGTGTCCTTTCGAGGCTATGCCTGAGCTACGGGAAGCGAAAATAGTATCAGAATCGTCGGCGAATCGCCGACCCTGCGCGCCGAGCCCCGCGCTCCAGCGCCTCGCTCGTGTTGATGATGATGGGGGCAGCAGGGGTGCGCAGGAGCGCGAGCACCGCAACGACGCCGAGGCCTCCGCCGATGATCAAGCTCCAGGGCACGCCGGACAGAAACGAGCCGTCTTCTTCGGGAGGCGCGTCCGGGTTCATCTTCTTGTTCACGTCGGGGCAGATCCCGCTGAACTCTTCGACGAAACGGATCGCCTGCTCGGTGTAGCGCTTGAGCAGCGCCCCGTCCGCGCTCGACGGGCCGAGCGTGCGGCTCTCCGCCTCACGGAAGAATGTGCCGAAGCTCCCGAGGTAGCTTCTCCAGCGTCCCGTCAGGATCGCGTCGGGCTTGCACGTGGACCGGGTTCCGGCCTTGCACACGACGCTCCCGTTCAGGTCCAGGATGTCGACGTTCGAGCCCACGACGGCGCACTGAATCGTGAGGAGCTTGGAGTGCAGCTGCCGCGCGCGGTCTTTGAAGATCTGATTGTCGCTCCAGTCTTCCTCCGACCCTGCGAGCCACGCGCCAAGCGCGACCCCGATCGCGACAAGTGCCGCGCCACCCACGAGCACTGGCACGATCTGCAAGGAGCCGAGCAGCGCCCCCTTGCGGAAGTTGCCCGAGGGGCGCGTCCAGTCGTGGGCGTTGTCGCTGCGTTCGAGGGTCATTGGGTTCCTTGGTGGACGACGGCGATCGTCTCGTCCTCTTCGCCATCGTCGCCCGCCGCGTCCGAGTCGGCGACAGCGACGGGCGACCCGACCTTGAAGAGCGCAGAGTCGAGCGGCAGCGCCGCGGTCAGCTCCGGCTTTGCTGGCTTTGCAGGCTCAGGCTCGGCTGGCTCTGCCAGCTCGTCCGGGAACGACGGGAAGTGCACCGGGTCCATCAGCCGCCCGAGCGCGAACTTGCACACGGCGTAGGCGGGCAACCACGACATCCAGGTGACGTGTCCAGCGCGCCAGGCGATGAGCGTGAAGAACAGCGTTGTCCACAGGCTCATGCACACGTCGCACGCGAGCGGCTTCTTGCCTTCCAGGACTAGCCGGCTCGCGTAGGGTGCGTAGCGGATCATGATGGTGGTGGAGGCGCTCGTGAGGCCTATCCACAGGGCAGCGAGCAGGATCTCAGACACGGATCTGCTCCTTGTCCTTCTGGCTCAGAAGGAACAGGCCCGCCGCGAGCGCGAGACCCCAGCCCCACGTCGCAGGCGCGACCTTGGGCTCGGACGTGAGCTTGATCAGGGTCTGCTGGGTACCGACGACGTTGCTGTTGCTCCGCGCTCGGGTCAGCTCGTTTCGCAGCGCTCCGAGCAGCTGGTTCAGGTCGGCGTTGCTGGGCAGCGCGATCTTCGGCAGGGTGAGCGCCGTTCCTACGGACGCGAGCGCGGCGGAATCCGCGGCGGTCGGCACCGCGCCAATCTTGAGCACGCCGAGCCCTTCGTAGATGCCGGCGAAGGTGCCTGAGCCGTCCGTCACGCTCGCCTGGTAGACCTGCCGAGGCGCGTCGTAGCGCCAGATCCAGGTCAGGGGGTAGGCCTGCAAGGTCGGCGCCGCCGTCACGCCGTAGCCCAGCCCCTGCAGCGCAGTCACCATGGCGGCGAGCGTGCGCGTCGGATCGAGCCGCCCCTGGCTCAGCACGTAGGCGGTCACTTCGAGCTGGGGTTGCTCCCCAGGCTTGTCGAGTCGCAGGATCTGCGTCGGCACGGAGCCGAGCCCTTCTATGTCCTGGCCGCAACCACAGCCCGCGAGCCCGCCCTGCTTTTTCTGGCACGCGCACCCCAGACCGCCCATGCCGCGGCCGCCGAACGGCGCCCGCGCACTCCAGCGGCCCGAATTCGACGTCCAGCGCGTCGCCGCGAGACTCGCGCTCGGCGGCTGGTAGAGGTCGCCTGAAAGCGTGTGAATCTCGCGCGGCATGGTGTTCCTCTCAGTGCGGGTCCGAGCAGGGGCACTCGTCGTGGAACGTCACCACGATTTTGGAGCCCTTGCGCGTCGACTTGATCCACTTCCCTGTGGGCCTTGAATAGAAAATGTGGCGATTATCGTCGCTCGTTCGCTTGTCCTGCACCGCCTGGTACTGGCGCAGAAACCCGTGATAGTCGCCCAAGCTTGAAAACTCTTTTTTCATCGTGTGCTCCCCGTTCGGTCAAGGTCTAGCCGAAAATGGAGCGCGTCTGAAGCCATTTTTCACCGGTCTGCGTCGCCGCGGGCCCGATCTGGCGTTCGACTTGACGTCGAATCTGCTTCTGCGCTTCTTGGCGCGCGAGCTTCACGCCCTCTTGCTTGGCAGCCCGGAACAGGGCCTGCGTGTCGACCTTGCCGCCAGCGTAGGCCTGCGCACCCTGCGCAATGAGCCCTGCGGCCTGGCCTCCGACTGCGCGGCTCAGGTACTTCGTGCCGGCTTTCATCGCCTGCTTCTTCAAGTAGTCCTCGCCACGCTGCGTCAGCTCGGCCTGGATGCGCTGGGCAACCTTGCCCTCGACACCGGATGCGAGCTTGCTGAGGCCGAGCTTACCCACGGTCTCAGTCCCGAAGCTAGACATCGCGCCACCACCCGCGCTCCCGACGCCGGAGCTGAGGTAGTTCATGCCGATGTTCATCGCGGACTTGAGCGCGGCCTTGGGCGACAGGCTGTTCTTCCACAGATCCTTGCCGACCCGCTTGAACGCGCCCTTCACCTTGCCGGGGCGGAAGTTGCCATCGGTGAGCCCGATGGTCTTGATCGCGCCGCACATGCTCTTGTTCGACTCGCCGGCCTGCCTGCCCGCTTCACTGCCCACAGCTCCGCCCACGGGCCCGCCGTAGAAGGTGCCGACGGCCTGGCCCGCGTACTGCACCGCGCTGCGCCCTACCTTGGAGCTGGCGAGCATGCAGGGCATGTCGAGCAACGTCGTGGCGGCGATGTTCTTGACGCTCTTGGCCGAGTCGACGACGGACTTGCCGATCGACTTGAAGGCGCCCTTGAAGTTGCCGTGACCGACCTGCACGCCCGCCTTGACGGTCGCCTTCAGAGGGGCTGTCGCGATGTTGGCGCCCTCCTTCACGGTCTTGACGATGGGCTTGGCGAACTTCTTGACCGAGCGCGCGGCCTTCTTGAGCCAGCCGCCCCACGCAAGCTCGCTGCTGTTCAGCTCGGCCTCGTAGGGGTCCATCGTGCCGAGACCGCTCAGGCCATCCTTCTGCCAGCTCTGGACCTGCTGCTTGCGCAGGGCCCGGATCTGCAGGCTCTGCTGGCCGATTTCGTCGTACATCGCGCCGAGCGCGGCCGTCGCGCCGACGTTGCCCGAGAGCACGGCCGCCGCGGTCTTGTGCAAGAGGTCCGCCTGCGCGATGGCGTTGCGCGTGAGCGCCGTGCCCAGGACGTTCACCTTCTGGTAGCGAATCGCACGCCGGCCCAGCGCGAACGCACGCTCACGCATGAGCTTCAGGCGCTCGACGTCTGAGGCGATCGTGCCTGCCCTGAAGTTGCCCTTGGCGTCGAGCATGCGGCGCGCGGTCTGCAGCGCGCGCTGGTCGTGGATGTTCGCCTGGCTCAGGGCCTCCTGAAAGCCGCGGCGGGCGTCCGCGACGACCTGGGCGCGCTTGTCCGCCAGCTCCGCGAGCTTGCCTGCCTTGAGGATCAGCGCCTGGGCGGTCTTACCGGCAGTCGGGGTGCCGGCCAGGAGCGCAGCGGCCACGACGCGACGGTAGTCGCGAACGCGCGGGTTGGCAGGGGCGGTTTGCGCAAGGGCGCTGAGCCCCTCCAAAGAGGCCATCGAGGGCTTGTCGTGCCCGCTCCAGCCCGCGCGCATCTGGTCCGCGCAGAACTCCATCGACGCGAGCGCGTTGTCGTTGCTCAGGTCCTCAGACCGCAAGGTCTGGCTGCCGTCGCCTACGAAGTAGCTCGGCGCCGAGTAGGGCGTGGGCCACGCGACACCTGCGTTCGTGTCCACGGCCTCCTGCACGACGTTGTCGGACAGAAGCGCCGTGCCGATGTCGCAGGACGACTCGACGGCGTCGTACTCGGTCATGCCGAGGTCGAAGTTCGCCAAGGCGTTGAACGCCGGGCCGCTCGCGCCCGACGTGCGCGAGACCTCGAAACCGCCGATGCTGCCCGCGCCGTTGAACGCGGCCTCGAACGATGCGTTGGTGAAAAGCCCGTCCTCCGTCGCAGAGAGCTGCGCCGCTAGATCATTCGCGGAGTGCCTGTTCGCGTTGAAGGACAAGGTGCCTCACTTCCACATGGCAAGAGCAGGCGAGTACGGGTCCTGCACGGTGACGGGGACGCCGCCGCGCATCACGGTCAGAGCGCCCATGCCCGAGGGCGAGTACGGGCGCGAGGTCGTGACGGGCACGCCACCGCGGATCGACTTGACGACCTGGTTCCTGCGCACCGCGCGAATTTCGCGCAGCTTGAGGACGGCTTTCTGAAGGTTCTGGGCGGCGTTCGGTTTCTGTCCATACGCGCTGCTGCGAAGCTGTGCGGCTGCGCGCAGCACGCTGTTGCGAGCTGCCAGCACGTTGCTCTGGCGTGCGCTGCTCGGCAACTTTCGGAGCCAACCTCCCCACGCAAGATCTCCGAGACCGTCCAAGACTTGATCCCCGCGCAAGTACCTGTTGGCCGTGTTCCGTGCGTCAGGGGGTAGAGCCCTCCAAATCGCGCGGGTCTGCGCTTCCAGCACCGCAACACGGTGTCCCAGCTTCGACAGGCGATCGACGCTGAGGTAGAGCAGGTCGTGATCTGGTAGCGGCGTACTCCCCGCGAGGCCCACCGACGACGGCATCAGGGGCAAGCCTGCCGCGTAGGAAGAGCCACCCGCGTAGTTCGCGCCTTCAGAAGCGTCGAGCACGTTCTTGCGGCTCAGCACGCCGCGCATGACGGGGCGGCCGTACTGGTCGACCGCCGCGCGGTTTGCGCCCGTGCGGCCATCTGCGTAGCCCGGTCGGATGGCGCCGAGCGCGTTGAACGCACCAGCGAGGTCTTGGTCCGCCGCCGAGCCGCCCGCTGCGCCAATCGCGGCCGCCAAGCCCACGGTCGAGGACAGAAGAGGGATGCCCGGTGCGTAGGACGCGCCGCCCGAGTAGTTGGCGCCGCCGCTCGGGTCGATGACGTGCATGCGCGTGGGCAGGGTTCCCGGCATGTCGGCAAGGCCGATGGTAGAGGGCATGAGCGGCATGCCGGCGGCGTAGGACGAGCCTCCGCCGTAGTTGGCGCCTTCTCCGGCGTCGATCACGTTGCGACGGTTGAGGACGCCGCGCATGACGGCTCGGCCGTACTGGTCCACCGCGGCGCGATTCGCGCCCGTGCGGCCGTCAGCGTAGCCAGGCCGGATGGCGCCAAGACCGTCAAGGACTGCGATTTGCTCTGCGAGTTGAACCATTTTCGGTCTCCGTTCGATCTGCGAGTGTACCTTAATTCATCGCCCTGCGGCCGCAGCCGTGGGCTTCGTCTTTTTGTCGAGCGCGAGCCACGCCACGAGCGCAGCTCCTGCAATGCCGACGCCGATCAACATGCCGTTGCCGGAAGCGGGAGCAGGCGCGGGCGGAGTGTCGCCACCAGGTGCAGGGGCAGACCCGCCGCCTGGGTCTGTCCCTCCGCCGCCACCGGGCTGGAACGGCACGTCGAGCGGTGCGGGCTCGCTGCCCCCACCGCCGCCGCTCGGCCCGGCCGGGCCAGCCTGACCTTGAGCGCCCTGCGCGCCCTGCGCGCCAGCAGCTCCGGCCGCGCCTGCAGCTCCGGCCGCGCCTGCAGCTCCGGCCGCGCCCGCAGCGCCCTTGGCGCCCTTCTTGGGCTTGATCACGACGTCGCTGGGCTGCTGCGTGCCGCCGCTGCGCTTGAGCCACATCGCGGCCAAGTCACCCACGGTCTTGGCGACGCCCGCGGGCAGCAGGATGGTCGTGGGGCGGATGACGATGCGCTTCATCAGCGTGGCCCAGTCGGTCGTGCGGATGTTCGCCGCGGGCCAGAGCAGGTTGCTGAACGACAGGTAGAGCGCGCGGCTCGTCGCTGCGTCCCACTTGCCGCCGAGCCCCACCTTGGGCAGCGCTGCGACCTCGTCCTTGGACCTGGCCTTGAGCTTGCCCTCGGCCTGCTGCGAGCGCACCTCGTTCATCGCCTGCTGCAGCTGAAAGACGTCGACCGTGGTGTCGGCCGCAGCGACCGCGCGCTCCAGCACCTTGTCAGCGCTCTTATCGGAGATGACCTGCTTCTTCTTCGCGTCGTCGATCGCCTTCTTGTTCTGGCTGTACTTCGCAGCGAGCCCTTGCACGATCTTCGCAAGCTCGGGAGCCAACGACAGCTTCGTGCCGTCTACACTCGTGAGCTTGGGTCGGGCCGTGTTCCAGATCGGCACGTTGGCGAGCGCGACCTTGAACAGCACGAGCATCCCGCCGAACGTGGCGCCGTCGAGCTTGCCCGTCTCCTTCACGTTGCCGAACATGCCCTTGAAGTCGCCGACCACGTTGGCCAGCTCCAGGGCCTTCTGCAGGTCCTTCACGCTCACAGGGGTCGTGGAGCCCTTGATCAGGGCCCGAGCGTTGTCCTGCAGGATGGCCTCGGCCAGGAGGCGCTGGTAGGTCGCGGGCACGACCTTGAACTCCGCACCCTGAAGCATGCTGGAGCCGTCGAGCTTGAAGCGCTTGGCGAGCGCGGCCCAGATGACGACGATGTCCGACGCTTTCGTGGGCGCTGCAACGCCGAACGCAATGCGGATGTCGTTCACCTTGTCGAGGGGCACGGCCGCAAGCACAGACGTCTGGACGGGCTTGGAGCTGATCGGCTTCTTGTCGTCGGGCTTCGCGTCTGGAGCGCCCGCCGCCTCGGCGAGCGCGGCGAACGTCGCGGGCACAACCCACGCGTCCATCGGACCTGCGCGGTCGATGCTGCCGTCGAGCTTGCGCGCGGTCGCTGCGCGCTGCCAGGCCTTGGCCGTGTCGGGGCCCCAGCTGCCATCGCGGCCTGCCTTGAGCTTCGCGCCGAGCTTGATCACGATGTCCTGGACCTGGCCGATGCCGGTCTTGGTCATGTCGGGCTTGGAGGGCTGATCGGGCCTGCCTTTTACCGGCTTCGCGGGCTTCTTGGCGGGCTTTCCCGTTTTG
>Ga0315283_10003517_pt1 | contig 13410 bp, 12 predicted proteins | sample YL17G09_0_MG_FD_204541 | JGI IMG/M metagenome (GOLD analysis project Ga0315283, IMG submission 204541) | Sediment microbial communities from Yellowstone Lake, YNP, Wyoming, USA - YL17G09_0 | ecosystem: Environmental > Aquatic > Freshwater > Lake > Sediment | place: USA: Wyoming | collected...
GGCGCTGCCGCCCGCGACGCAGCACGGAGGGCGGCAATGACGTTGCGTGAATCCGCTGCGGCATCGATTCCTCCCGCTGCGGCGCGCACCGTGGCGGGCCGGCGGGCCGGGTTCGTCTACGGCCTCATCGGCGTCACGGCGTTCAGCCTGACGCTGCCCGCCACCCGCGCCGCGGTCGCGGCGCTCGACCCCGTGTTCGTCGGGCTCGGGCGCGCCGTCGTCGCTGCGCTCCTCGCCGCTATCGTGCTGGCTGCGACGCGCACGCCGCTCCCGGGACGCGAGCTGCTGCCGCGGCTGGCGATCGTCGCCGGCGGGGTCGTCGTCGGCTTCCCGCTGTTCTCGGCGTGGGCAATGCGCTACGTGCCGGCGGCGCACGGCGCCGTGGTCATCGGGCTGCTGCCGCTCGCCACCGCGATCGGCGGCGCCTGGCTTGCGCACGAGCGACCGTCGAGACGGTTCTGGGCAAGTGCGGTTTTCGGAAGCGCGGTCGTCGTCGGGTTCGCGCTTTGGCAAGGCGGTGGGGCTCCGCACCCGGCCGACGCCCTATTGGTGCTGGCGGTAATCTCGGCCGCCATCGGCTACGCGGAGGGTGGACGACTCGCGCGCACGCTCGGCGGGTGGCAGGTGATCTGCTGGGCGCTCGTGCTGTCGGCGCCGATCCTCGCCGTCCCGACGCTCCTGGCAGCCGATGCCCGCCTCGCCACCGCACCGGCATCGGCGTGGGTGGGCTTCGCCTATGTCAGCCTCGTCAGCATGTTCCTCGGCTTCTTCGCGTGGTACCGCGGACTCGCATTGGGCGGGATTGCGGCCGTCGGCCAAGTCCAGTTGCTGCAGCCGTTCCTGACGATCTTCGCGTCGGCGTGGCTGCTCGGCGAGCGAATCGACGCCGCGACGCTGGTGGCTGCGGCGCTCGTCATCGCGTCGATTGCGATCGGCCGCAGGGCGTAAGGTTTCGCGGCGCGATTGCGCAGTCGCGGCCACCGTCGTTCAGTCGAGCGCCGCTGCTGCGTAGGTGGCGTCGATGCGCTCCTTGAACCGCGCGGCAACCAGCGGACGCTTGAGCTTCTGGGTCGGCGTGAGCAGGCCGCCTTCGATGCTCCATGGGTCCGGCGTGGCGATCACGCGGCGAACGCGAATCCAGCGCGGATAGGCCTTCAACTGTTCGTTCGCGCGCCTGACCAGCGACCTTTCGTCGGTCTCCGACGTCACCGCCAGCAAGACGAGGAACGGGCGCCCCTCACCGATCAGCATTACCTGCTCGAAGACGCGGTCGCGCGCGATCGCGAGCTCGACGTCGTGCGGCGGCAGCTTCTCGCCGTTCGAGAGCACGAGAATGTCCTTGGCACGACCGCGAAGGTAGATCTTGCCGTCCTTGATCTCGGCCAGATCGCCGGTACGCAGCCAACCGTCCGGATCGAGCGCCGTTCGCGTCGCCTCGGGGTTGCGCCAGTACCCTCGCATCACGTTGCCGCCGCGCACCAGCAACTCGCCGCCTGCGATCAGCTTCACTTCCACTCCCGACAGCGGTGGTCCCACCGATTCGGGGTCATTGTCGGTTTCGCGGTTGACGGAGATCACCGGCGACGCCTCGGTCATTCCATACCCTTGCAGCACGGCAAGCCCCAGACCGATGAACGTTCGCGACAGCGCGGGATCGAGCGCCGCGCCGCCGACTACCGCGAGCCGCAGGTGGCCCCCCAGCCGGGCCAGTATCGGCGTCGCCACCAACCGCTGCAGCATGGGGTAGAGGATGCGGTCAGGCAGCGATGCGTCGCCATGCGCCACCCGCCAGCCGCGCCGGACGCACTGGTCGAACAATGCCTTCCTCACCGCCGAGGACGAAACCGATTGCTCGATGCGCGCCTTCAGGCGCTCGAAGATCCGCGGCACGGCGAAGACGACCGTCGGTGCCTGCGTCGCCAGATCCTCGGCGAGATGCGCAAAGCCGCGGCAGAACACGACCTGCGCGCCGAGCGACAGCGGCAGGTAGTAGCCGCCGGTGCGCTCGAACATGTGCGACAGCGGAAGCATCGACAGAAAGCGGTCGGAGGGCCGCGCCATTCCGGTGTGCTGGCAGGACATCACGTTGGCGATGACGTTGCCGTGCGACAACATCACGCCCTTCGGCGTGCCGCCGGTGCCGGAGGTGTAGCAGATCGTCGCCAGTGCGTCGGCCGCAAGCGCCCGGATTTCGACCTCGCCCCCGCGCTCGGGCAGGAACCGCTCCGCACTCGTTGCGTCAACACCGTCGCGCTCCGCTTTGTCGGCGCGCAATACGACAACCGGCGGCGCGGTCGACGCGTTGCCAGCCTGGCGCAACCCGCCCGCCAGCCGCGCGGTCTCGACAACAAGCAGATTCGCTTCGGCGTTGGCAACACACCAGGCAACGTTGTCGGCGTTGTCGTCCACGAAGAGCGGCACCACGACCAGCCCCTGGCCCAGCGCGGCGAGGTCGATCGCTGCCCAGTTGACGCCATTGCGGGCGCACAGCGCGACGCGGTCGCCCGGCGCGAGGCCCTCCCGCCGGAACGCCGCCTGCCAACGCGCGACCTGCACCGCCAGTTCGCCGGCCGAAACGTCGCGCCAGGCGTCGTCGACGAAATGGCGATACAGAACGCGCTCGGGCGATGCGAGGTGCTGCCCGAAAAACTCCGCGATATTGCCCGCCATGTCACCCCCAGGAACAGGAGTTTGTCGGTGAATGAAACGCAAACGGTTCCCCGGTTCCCCTTCACTGACAAGCGCCAAGGCGGCAGCCGTGGCCGGCTTCGTTCCGGGCGGCCGCTGCGCCCCCGCCCGATTCTGCCGATTTCAACGCCCGCGGTCTACGCCGGGAGCGCCACCGCCGACGCCGCGACGGACCGCATCGCCGTGCGGCCCCCGGGGGCAGCCAGGAACGGAAAGAGTTTGGCTATACTGCAGGCGGTTCCGGGAGAGATCCGCATGGCCACATTGTCGATCGCGAAAAAGCACCATCTGTCGCACAAGAACGCGAAAGCGGCGGCGCAGAAGGTCGCGGACGATCTGAGGGATCGGTTCGCCTTGCACTACACATGGCGCGGCGATTCGATCGCATTCGAGCGGCCCGGGTTGGTCGGCGAAATGCACGTCGGCCGGAGCGAAGTGCGACTCGATTGCGAGCTCGGACTGCTGCTCAGCCTGCTGAAGCCCAAGCTCGAGGCCGAAATCAACAAGGAATTCGACAAACGCTTCGGCAAGCCGAAAGCGTAGTGCGATGAGACAGGCCTTCGCAAGAATGCTCGTCGTGCGCGCCGAACCCGCGGCTGGCGCTGTTCACGATGCGGGGGGACGCAGCGTCACCCGCGCAACGGTGCCCCCTCTGCCGCGAGCAGCGGATCGGGAAACGGCGCGGCCGCGCCGCTCAGGATCGCTTCCATCAATGCCGTCTCCCGCGTGACGATGGTCGACAGGAACAGGCTGGCGCCGTCCATTTTCCGGAATGCGCCGAAGCCGCGCTCGAGGAAATCGTGCAGCACGGACATTCCCGCGAGCCTTGCCGGCTGGCGCATCATCACCAGGGCCGTACGGATCAGCGGCTTCGTCACGAAACGATCGAGCGCGGCGCCAATATCGGCCATGAGGTGAATCTGCCGCTCGCGTGCCGATCGGTTGTCCACCCGCCGGTAGGCGGCGCAATAATCGGCGACCGTAAAGTCACCGTCGGCGCTCGGCAGTCGTGCCAGCAGCGCGCGATCGAGCTCCTGCGACAACGCGTTCAGTTCCATCGCCTGCGCGATCGTCGCGATCACCCGCTCCGGCAGCATCCGCACCATGATCGGCACGACCCGCGCCAGGTCGGCGTCGCGCTGCGAAAAATCGGCACCCCCGTACAGATCGGTCTCGAAGAAGGTGACTGCGTCGGCGTAACGAGGTTCCGCCTCGAGATCCGCGTACGTCTGGCGCAGGCGGAGCGCCTGCCAGGCGCCCAGACGCTCGAGCGCGCGCGCCAGTTTCGGATCCGCACGGCGCTCCTCGTGCAACCGCGCAACATCGGCGAGGTCCCGGATGAGCGCAGATTGCGCGGTGTGGCCGACGAGGGGTGGAGTCGACGCGTCGGTCATGGGCTTGGCGCCGTTCGCTGCGATGCGGTCGATACCTCGCGCGCCGGGACGGCATTCATGGGAAATAGTCTAGCCGACAGACAGCCGTCCGGCGAAGGGGTCCCGACGGATTAGATTGTTTCGTCTAAAACGTAGCTATAGCTTCGGGGCGCTGCATGTTGCGGCTCGGGTTGGCGGGCGGGCTTCGTTGGTCGATTCGCCGCACCCGGTCTTTCCCCACCATGACCACGCGCCGCACCTTCCTCGTTGTGGGCCTCGCCGGCGGCGCCGCACTTGCCGCGGCCTACTGGCTGCGCGCGAAGCGTGAGCGCGGTCCGGTTTCCGCGGCCAACGCGGCGCTGGCCGAACTCGACCCCGAGGCGCCGGGAATCCTGGCCGCGATCATCCCGGTATTCCTCAACGGCGCCTTGCCCGCCGATCCGGTCGATCGCGCGGCGGCGGTGGCCGAAACCGTCGGCAGCATCGCGCGTGCGGTGAGCGGGCTGCCGCCGTCGGTGCAGAAGGAGCTGGGCGAATTGTTCTCGCTCCTCAGCCTCGCGCCGACGCGGATCGCGGTGGCGCGCGTGGCTTCGCCGTGGGCAGAAGCCGGCCCCGATGCGATTGCCGCGTTCCTGGAGCGCTGGCGGACGAGCCGTTGGCGCCTTCTGCATTCCGCGTACGACGCGCTGCATCAGCTCGTGCTCGCGGCCTGGTATGGGAATCCGCGGGCGTGGGCCGCCATCGGCTACGAGGGCCCGCCGGCTCACGTGTCATGACCGACCCCATGAAACCTGGTCTGCCTGATCCCTTCCGCGCCGGAATCGCCGGCGGCTGGACCGTGGTCGACGCTTCCGCGCTGGAACGCGACCTGGTACTCGAGGCCGACGTCGCGATCGTCGGCACCGGGGCGGGTGGCGGAACCGCGGCCGAAATCCTGGCACAGGCCGGACTGCGAGTGATTCTGGTCGAAGAGGGCCCGCTGCGAACCTCGCGCGACTTCCGCATGCTCGAGGCCGAAGCCTACCCGGACCTCTATCAGGAATCGGCGGCGCGCAGGACCCGGGACAAGGCGATCACGATCATGCAGGGCCGGTGCGTGGGCGGGGGGACCACCGTCAACTGGACGAGTTCGTTTCGCACGCCGGGCGCCACGCTCGCGTACTGGGCGCGAGTCTACGGACTCGACGGTTTTTCGGCGGACGCTCTCGCGCCCTATTTCGCGCGGATGGAGGCAAAGCTGTCGATCGCGCCGTGGGAGATGGCGCCCAACGCAAACAACGAGACGCTCGCCCGCGGCGCCGCCAAGATCGGCATTCCGGCGGCGGCGATCCGGCGCAACGTCAAGGCTTGCTGGAATCTCGGGTACTGCGGCATGGGCTGCCCCACCAACGCCAAGCAGTCGATGCTGGTGACGACCCTCCCCGCCGCGCTCGAACGCGGGGCGACGCTTGTCACCCGGGCGCGGGCGCAGGCGTTCGGGATCGAGCGCGACCGTGTCGGAACGCTGACCTGCGCGGCAATGGATGCCCTCGGCGTGCATCCGACCCCGCGCACGATCACCGTCCGCGCCCGCGCATTCGTCGCGTCCGGCGGCGCGATCGGCACGCCTGCGCTCCTGCTGCGCAGCCGGGTCCCGGATCCACATGGCGTCATCGGCAAGCGAACGTTTCTGCATCCGGTCGTCGTGTCGGTCGCGCGAATGCCGGAGCGCGTTGCCGCCTTCGCCGGAGCGCCCCAGACAGTCTATTCCGACCATTTCCTCGACACGCTGCCGCCGGATGGCCCGATCGGGTTCAAGCTCGAGGCGCCGCCGATCCATCCGATCCTCGGCGCCATCACGGTGCCGAATTACGGCGCCCAACACGCGCAATGGATGCGCGAACTGCCCAACCTGCAGGTCGTGATCGCGCTGATGCGTGACGGCTTCCATCCGGACAGCCCGGGCGGCACGGTGGCGCTGCGCGACGACGGGACGCCGGTGCTCGATTACCCGCTGACGCCGTACGTGTGGGAGGGTGCGCGGCGGGCCTTCAGGGCGATGGCGGAGATTCAGTTCGCGGCCGGCGCGACGCGGGTGATGCCGGTCCATGGTGACGGCGCGGGCTACGCGCGATGGAGTGACGCGCGTTCCGCGATCGACGGGTTTGCGCTGGCGCCGCTGTCGACTCCGGTGGTCAGCGCGCACGTGATGGGGGGCTGCCCGCTCGGCGATGATCCGAAGGGCGCGGTCGTGGATACGGCAGGCCGCTGCCACCATCTCGCAAATCTCTACGTGTTCGACGGCTCGCTGTTCCCGACGTCGATCGGCGCCAATCCGCAACTCTCGATCTACGGCATCGTCGCCAAGCTGGCGGATGGGCTCGCTACGACGCTCTCGGCCGGAATGGCAGGCGCGCGCCGTGCGTAGACCCCCGTTGCCGCGCAACACCGGTCGAGCTGCGCATCGCCGCGCGGGGCACCTCGATGCGTCCCGTTACCGGCGATGATTAGTGTGTTTGCTCTAGTCGATTTGGGTAAATTGTGTTTAATCGCCCAATCGCGAGATTTTCAACCGCTCAATAGGAGTCCCAAATGCTCAAGCAAACGACTGCCAATTTCTATCCGTATCAGTTCGGCGAAGAAGCCCTTGTCGCGTCGCGTCAGGTGTGGCTTGCGAGTCTCGGTGCCGCTGCCGTCACCAGTGACTGGGTGCAAAGCGAAGCCAAGCAGACCTTCAAGTCGCTGGTCAAGGAAGGCACGGTTGTCGAATCGCGCGCCGTGACGTTCGTTGGCGACCAGATCGAAGTGTCGATGAACCGCGCCAACGCCCTCTGGAAGCAGACCCGCAAGACTGTCGAGTCGACGGTCAAGCAGGCTGCCGAAACCGCGGTCACGCTCGCCCAGAAGGCGCTGCCGAAGACGCTGCCGAAGATCGAGTTGCCGATGACGTCCAGGTCGGCCAAGGCCCGGAAGCCCGCTGCCAAGGCGAAGGGTGCGAAGAAAGCCGTACGCACCAGCGCGACCCGGGTTGTCAAGAAGGCGAGGCGCGCCGTCAAGACTGCGGCGAAGCGCTAAGCGCGCGGTAGGATTCCGCCGCTGACAACTACGGTTCCAGGAGGTCCATGCCGGCTCGTACGGCAACCGGGCGCGCGCGTCGCGCCCGGCAACAGGGCCGTGCGCGTTCCCGCGTGGGCCTCGCGTTGGCCGGCGGCGGGCCGTTGGGCGGCATCTACGAGGTTGGCGCGCTGCTCGCGCTGACCGATTCGCTCGATGGCATCGAATTCAACGACCTCGACGTCTATGTCGGGGTGTCGTCCGGCGGCTTCGTCGCCGCCGCACTCGCGAATGGCATTTCGCCGGCACAGATGTACCGGCTGTTCATCGACGACGGCGCCGATGCGGCGCTGACCCCCGAAGTCTTCCTGCGGCCGGCATTCGGCGAGTTCTCGCGCCGCGCCGCCGCGCTGCCGCGGCTTGCCGCGCGCGCGACGCTGCAATACCTGCGCGATCCGTTCAATCATGGCCTCATGGAGTCGTTCGCGACGCTGTCGCGGGTGATACCGACCGGCATGTTCGACAACGCGGCGATCGATGCTTTCCTGAGCCGCCTGTTCGCGGCACCGGGCCGGACCAACGACTTCCGCATGCTCTCGCGCAAGCTGTTCCTAGTCGCGACCAACCTCGATTCGGGGGCGTCGGTGACGTTCGGTGCGGCCGGACTCGACCACGTCCCGATTTCGCGGGCGATCCAAGCCTCGTCCGCGCTGCCGGGGCTGTTTCCGCCGGTCCGCATTGCCGGCGAGTACTATGTCGACGGCGCGCTGAACAAGACGCTGCACGCATCGGTTGCGCTGGACGAGGGCATCGGCCTGCTCCTCTGCGTCAACCCGCTGGTGCCGTTCGACGCGAGCAAGGCCACGCGCGACGGGCGGGTCACCGTCGAGAAGCTCAACCACGGAGGCCTCCCGCTCGTGCTGTCGCAGACCTTCCGCGCGATCATCCACTCGCGAATGAAGGTCGGGATGGAGAAATATGGTCGCCAGTATCCGCGCGCGGACGTCGTGCTGTTCGAGCCGGACCGTGAAGATGCCGACATGTTCTTCGCCAATATCTTCAGCTATGCGCAGCGCAAGCGGCTGTGCGCGGCCGCCTTTCGCAAGACCCGCCAGAACCTGATCGCCCGCGCCGGGATCCTCGCGCCGCAGCTCGGGAGACACGGCATCTCGCTCAACGCCGACCGGCTCCGTGATCCGCGACGGATCGTGATCGATGCCATCACCGATCCGCGGCCGCTGCACACGAACTCCCCTCGCGGGGGCTGCGCGCGACAGACTGCACGCGATCTGTCGCACACGCTCGACCAGCTCGACCACTGGCTCGCTGGCGCACGCTGATCCCCCGGGGTTCGCGGAGGGGGCCGCCTTCGCAGCTCCACCGCCTGACGGATTGCCAGTGCGGTGTCCGCACTCTACACTCCACCGTTCCCTCACTTCCACGGTTCCGGCCATGGCGGAAAAAAAACGGCCGCGCCGCACGCGCGAGCGCATCCTCGAAACCAGCCTCGACCTGTTCAACCGCTGCGGCGAATCGCATATCACGACGGCGGACATCGCCGACGAGATGAACATCAGTCCCGGCAATCTCTACTACCACTTCCGCAACAAGGACGAAATCATCGGCGAGCTGTTTTCCGCGTACGAGGCGCGCGTCCTCCCGCTCCTCGCCGATCCCGGCAGCCGCCGGGTCGACGTCGAGGACCTGTGGCTGCTGCTGCATCTGCTCTTCGAGCACATGTGGGCCTACCGGTTTCTGTATCGGGACCTCGACGAACTGGCATCGCGCAACCGCAGGATCGGTACCCACGTCGGCGAACTGCTGCGACGCAGTTGCGGGACCATGACCGAGCTCTGCCGGGGCATGGTGGCGGCCGGTTCGATGCGCGCCTCGAAGAGCGAAATCGCCGCGGTGGCGCGGAACGTCGTGCTGGTCTCGACCTACTGGATGTCGTTCCACCGGCTGAGTCGCACGGCGCGCGAGAATGCCGACGACATCGACCTTGGCCTCGGCGCCTTTCAGGTGCTGGCGCTGATCGCGCCCTTCCTTGTCGGCGACGCCAGGACGCTGCTCGACCGGCTCGGCCGCGACTATCTTTGATGCCGCGGCCGGAATGATGCCGGCTGCGGCTCCGCCGCCGGTACCGCGAGCCGGAGTTTCTCGAACTCCGGGCCAAAGCGCGCGCTGATGCGCTCGGGGTCGGGGCACAGCCCGCGATCGGTGAGCAGGCCGAACTGCACCGCCCCGTCATACGAAAGTATCGATACGCCCATCCCGATGTCGCCCGATTGCGGCGCCCAGACCATCAGCGCCTCGATCTTTCCGCCCGCGATATAGAGCGGCTGCTGCGGACCGGGGACGTTGGTCATCACTGCGCTGGCGTTGCGAGCCAATGCAATCAGCAATTGGTCCTGCAGCATCTTCGGGCCGGCGCCCATCGCCGCGAGCAGCCCCAGCGCCAGCACCGGCTGGTACGAAGTCTTCAGCGCGTTCATGTTCGCCCGGATCGCGTAAAGCCGCTCGACCGGGTCCTCGATCCCGATCGGCAGATCCAGAAACACCAGCCCGAACTGGTTGCCCAGCTTCCCCGCCTGCGCGATCGGGCGCAGGTTGACCGGCACCAGCGCCCGGATCACCACCCCCTTGACCGGATCGCCCTTGCGCACGAGGTAGGCCCGCAGCGCGCCGGCGACACAGGACAGGAGCACGTCGTTCACCGACGCGCCAAGCGCCTTGCCAACGCTCTTGACGTCGGGCAGCGAAATGGGCGCCGCCCACGCGGCGCGCTTGGCGACGCCGGGCTTGCCTTTGAACCGGGTCGGCGAATCCTGCCCCATCAGCGCGAGCCTGGCGATCTCGGTTGCGACCGCCGTGCCCTCGACGGCAAGGGCAACCGCCTTTGCCGGGTCCTGCCATATCGCGACGCCTTTTTCGACGAGCAGCGTGCCGATCTTCATCGCCAGCTTGCTCGCGCCGGGAAGCGATTGCATCAGCTGCACGACAGAGACGTTCTTGTCAGCGCTCGCAGTCCGGGTTGCCCGCGCGGGCATCGCCGGCGGCCGGCGCCGCGTGGCGTCGGCCATCGACAGCAGGACCTGCATCAGCGCCATGCCATCGGCGTAGCAGTGGTGAATGCGCGCGATCAGCGCGCTGCCGCCGAGGAAATTGTCGACAAGGTGGAACTGCCACAACGGATGCTCCGGATCGAGCGGCGTGCTCGCGAGCCGGCTCACCACCGTCTGCAGCTCTTTCGTGCCCGCCTTGCCGGGAAGCGCGATGCGCGTCACATGCCGCTCGAGATCGAACGCGGGATCCGTCTTCCAGTATGAGACGCCGCTCACTTCCTCCGGGCGCTGGTGGAAGCGGCTGAAGCAGAGGAAACGGTTTTCGATCGTCGCCGTAAGCCGCTCGAACCGGATGCGATCGTGGAGGAGCATCACGCCACTGATCATCATCAGGTTGTCGGGCCGATCCATCCGCAGCCAGGCGGTATCGACCGCCGACATCCGTTCGCGTCGTCGTGGGGCCATGGGGAAGGGCGCGTGAATGCAGACCGTTGCGGGTTTGGCGCTACGAATCCGTCGTGCGGGCCGACGCGCGGTCGGCGAAATGGACGCGCATCGAGGTTCGCGCTAAAGTAGCACAAGCCCTGCCCGTGGGGGTAGACCAGATCGGGGAGACTGTAACCTCATGCCTGCCGCGCCCAAGAAAGACGATCTCACGGCCAAGTTCGAGGCTGCCACCGTCGCCGCCAAGCGGACCAAGACCAAGCCCGACAACGCGACGCTGCTCAAGCTGTACGCCTACTTCAAACAGTCGACCGAAGGTGACGTCAAGGGCGAGCGTCCCGGCGGATTCGATTTCGTCGGCGGCGCCAAGTACGATGCCTGGTCGAAGCTGAAGGGAACCGGCAAGGGCGAGGCGATGCAGAACTACATCAAGCAGGTCGAAAAACTGAACCGGGACTGACGCGTTCGCTCCCGGAGCAACGCGTCACCTGGCGCGCTTGGTCCTGGTGCGCGTCGTCTTTCGGGCGACATGGGTGGCCATCGTTTTCGCACCCCGCGTTGTCTTCTTCGCGCGCGCGGCCGGCGGCTTCGGCGCAGCCCCCTTGGTTTTCAGCAGCCGGTTCACGGCGTCCGAGAGTTCGTCGACGCGATCGGCGAGACGCTGGATGTCGTTCTGCATAGGGATGCCGAGCTTCGATAGCGCGCGCGCGACGCGATCCTCGAACACCTGCTCGAGCTTGTCCCACGTTCCGCCGGCCATTTCCTGCATCTCCTTCGCCTTGGCATGCGCGGCGCCGCGAGCGGCCGCTGCGGTGTCGGCTGCGGCCTGCTTCGTCTTCTGCTCGAACCGTTGACCCTGTTTCAGCAACGACTCGAACACCTTCACGCCTCCCTGTTGCGCCTTGGCGAGCGCCTCCAACCCGGCCGGCCAGACCTGCCGCGATGACTTGAGTGCCGCGCCGGGAATCCCTTTGCGCGGAGCGGCGGACTTCGTTCCCGGCTTTGCTTTCGACATTTTCGGCATCGCGCGCCCTCTCCCAGGATTCTGCCCAAGGCAGATATGCAAAAAAACATTCTAGACCGCAGGACTAGAGGAATCATTCTAAACCGCATCCGTGGGCGGACGCCCGAGCACCCGCCCTGGGAACCGGCATGCGCCGGGGATTTCCGCCCGATCCGAGTCCCGCCGGTATAATCGCCCGACCGCATGCGGGCCCGATCGGCCTGGGGCTCGGCCGCGGCCATCTGCCCCGCGCCTGCCGGCAGGTTGCACCTGCCGCGAGCCCCGGGTCATCCGGACCCGCATCCCGACAACTCGCAAGGAGGAAGCTCATGGCGTACTTTGTCACCGGCGCGACCGGGTTCATCGGCCAATTCCTGGTGGCCAACCTGCTGAAACGCGGCCAGCCGATCTACGTGCTGGTCCGCAAGTCCTCGCAGAAAAAGCTCGCGGCGCAGCGCGTTCAATGGGGCGCCGACGAGAAGCAGGTGATCGCGGTGGTCGGCGACATCGGCAAGAAGGGCCTGGGCATCGCCGACGCCGACGTGAAAAGGCTCAAGGGGAAGATCGGCCATTTCTTCCATCTCGCCGCGATCTACGACGTCAAGGCGAGCGACGAGGCGCAGCAGCTCGCCAATGTCGAAGGCACCCGGCACGCCGTGCAGTTCGCCGGGGCGGTGCAGGCGGGCTGTTTCCACCATGTCAGTTCGATTGCCGCAGCCGGCCTTTACGACGGCGTGTTCCGCGAGGACATGTTCGACGAGGCCGAGGATCTCGACCACCCGTATTTCAGGACGAAACACGACTCCGAAGGCCTCGTCAGGAAAGAGTGCAAGCGCCCGTTCCGGATCTATCGCCCGGGCGTCGTGGTCGGCCACTCGAAGACCGGCTACATCGACAAGATCGACGGGCCCTACTATTTCTTCAAGCTGCTGCAGAAGATGCGGCGGATGTTGCCGCCGTGGATGCCCACGATCGGCGTCGAGGGCGGGCGCATCAACATCGTGCCCGTCGACTTCATTGCCGACGCGCTCGACTACCTCGCGCACAAGAAGGGACTGGACGGCAGGTGCTTCCACCTGACCGATCCCGAGCCGCACCGCATTGGCGAAGTGCTCAATATCTTCGCGGATGCGGCGCACGCGCCGAAGATGACGATGCGCGTCAACGCGCGGATGTTCGGCTTCATTCCCGCGCCGATTCTCTACGGTCTCGGCTCGCTGGCCCCGGTCAAGCGGATGGTGCGGGCGGTGCTGACCGATCTCGGCATCCCCAACGAGGTACTCGGTTGGATCAATTGGCCCACGCGCTACGACAGCCGGGAGACGGTCAAGGCGCTCAAGGGTTCCGGCATCGCCGTGCCGCCGCTCGAGACCTATGCGCCGAAGCTGTGGGACTACTGGGAGCGCAACCTCGACCCCGACCTCTTCATCGATCGCAGCCTGTCGGGCAAGGTGAAGGACCGGGTCATCGTCGTCACCGGCGCGTCATCGGGCATCGGCAAGGCCACGGCGCTGAAGATGGCCGCGGCGGGCGCCAAGGTGATCCTCGTCGCGCGCGGCGAGGAGAAGCTGCTGGAGACGCGGAAGGAGATCGAAGCGGCCGGCGGGAAGGCGTGGATCTACACGTGCGACGTGGCCGACCTCGCTTCCTGCGACGCGCTGGTCGCGCGCGTGCTGAAGGAGCACGGCGCGTGCGACTACCTCGTCAACAATGCGGGGCGCTCGATCCGCCGCGGCGTCGGCAATTCGTTCGACCGGTACCACGATTTCGAGCGGACGATGCAGCTCAACTATTTCGGCGCGCT
>Ga0315283_10003519_pt1 | contig 13407 bp, 14 predicted proteins | sample YL17G09_0_MG_FD_204541 | JGI IMG/M metagenome (GOLD analysis project Ga0315283, IMG submission 204541) | Sediment microbial communities from Yellowstone Lake, YNP, Wyoming, USA - YL17G09_0 | ecosystem: Environmental > Aquatic > Freshwater > Lake > Sediment | place: USA: Wyoming | collected...
CTTCGGGGCCTACGCGCTCGTGAACCTGACGATCTACTACTACGCCCTGCCGCAGTTCAAGGGCATCAAGCGCTACAAGGAAACGCTGGGGCAGTGGGGTTTCTGGAACATGTGCCTCTCGATGTTTTTCCTCTGCCTGATCTTCCTGATCGCGGGTGTGCTCCAGACCTACCTCGAGCGCTTCCTCGACATCGGCTACATGACCGCGCACAGCGTGATGATGTTCTGGTTCAAAATCGCGCTCGGCATCGGCGTCTGGTTCCTCGCTGGTGTGCTGATGACCGTCTGGCACCTCTTCACGCTGCAGCCGGAGCAGGAGAAGGCGTAGCCGCCGGCGCAAGAACGCTCAACGGCGGGGCGGCCCGGGCCGCCCCGCGAACGCCGCCGGAAGGCGGACAAGGAGGAGTATGATCGTGAAAACGCCGAAGATCTCCGTATGTGCCGCCGGAATGCTGCTGACGGCGCTGTTGGCCCTGCCGCCGCTGGCCTGGGGGCATTGCGACACGCTCGACGGTCCCGTGGTCGTCGACGCGAAGGCCGCTCTCGCGAAAGGCGACATAACCCCGGTCTTGAAGTGGGTTCCGGCGAAGGAGGAGGGTGAGGTCCGCGACGCTTTCGCGAAGGCGCTTGCGGTGCGCAAAGCGGGGAAGGAGGCGCAGGAGTTGGCCGACACCTGGTTCTTCGAGACGCTGGTCCGGGTCCACCGCGCCAGCGAAGGGGCGCCCTACACCGGGCTGATAGCCGGGGGAGCCGAGGAGGAGACGATCGTTGCCGCGGACAAGGCGCTCGCTACCGGGAAGGTCGACGGCCTGGTGAAGCTGGTGGTCGAAGCGGTTGATAAGGGCATCCGCCAGCGCTTCGAGGAGACGGCGGAGCGGAAAAAGCACGCCGAGCACGCTGTGGAGTACGGCCGGGCGTACGTCGCCTCCTATGTGGAGTTCATCCACTACGGGGAGCGGATCTACCAGGACGCCGTGCACCCGCCTTCGCATCACGCGGAAGGCGCCGCGCCAGCAGCGCACGCGCACTGACCTGGATTTCCAAGGGGAGCAATTCGTCGGCTCGCAGGGTTTTCGAGCGCCTTGCGAGATCGATTTCCTTCACCGGCTCGAGATGATTGATCTGGCTCATCGGGGCGGCAACCGCCGCTCCCCCACGATGATCAGCGCCGGGGAGCCCCCCGAGAACGGGTTGCCATCGTAGTCGCCGAGGAGCTGGACCCCTGAGAGCCCGGCGTCGCCGACGCAGCGTACGATCTCCTCCCGCCGCAGCGGCAGGAGCGGCCACGCGGCTCGACGCTCTCCGACGGGGGTCACCAGCCGGGTCTTGAACAGCAGGCGCTCCGGCAGGCCTTCCAGGTCGTACTCCCGGAAGAAAGCGACACGCCCGCCGTCCGGGAGTACGCGCTCGATGACTGGAAAGGAGGCCCGCCCCTCGTCGAGCACGCGGTCGAAATTCACGGTCTGGAGGACGATGCGTCCCCGCGGGGAGAGCGTCTCGGCCATGGCGTGCACGGCGCGTTGCACGGCTGCCCGATCTGGCAGGTGGGGCAGGGTGTTGCCGAGGCAGAGGACAAGGTCCACGCTCTCGCCGATCGCGCCCGGGAGCGCGTCCACGCCCCTCGGGATGAGCGTCGGCGGTTGGCCCGGCCAGCGTCGGCGCTCCAGTTCCCGGAGCATTCCCGCGTCGGGCTCCAGGCCGTACGCGCGAAAATTCCTGGCCGAGAACCAGGAGAGGTGCTCTCCGGTGCCGCAGCCGACGTCAAGGACCGAGTCCGCCGGACCGTCCCGGAGCAGGTGCTCGAAGAAGCCCCGCTGGTGCTCGTTCAACGGGAAAAGCAGCGAGTAATACTCCGCCAGGTCCAGATACCCCGTCTCCATGGCGTTTTAGGTAGTGCTGCGGACGAAATGCGGCATCGCGTCCGGGAGCGCCAGCACGATCTCGACGAAACCGGCGTACTGCCCGTCGCGGTACCAGGGCGCCTGGTGGATCAGCTTGCGGCGGCCGTTCTTCTCGGTGGTGTAGGTGCTCGCCTGGCGCTTGTCCATGAGCGACCTGAGCTTCGTCCGCGCCGGTTCGGGGTGGCATTCCAGCACGTTCGAGCCGAGAAGCGCCCTGCCGCCCTGTTCCTTAAACATCAGGGCGGAGCGGTCGTTCATCTCGAGGATGATCCCTTCGGCGTCGCAGACGGTGACACCGGCTCCGAACTCCTTGACCCAAGGGTGACCGTTGTCCATGATTCGCCTCGTACTTTCATTCCCGTGCAGGCTACGGGGTCCTGTCGCTGCGGACCTCCATCGTGCTCCCTCCGGTCCGCCGATGGAGACCTCCCCTTCGCGCCACCCCTTCACCCGGCAGGTGCCCTGCGACTGCGAGTTCCATCAAAGTGCCAAAGACTGTAACATACAATAACGGAGGGGCGATGAACGGTAAATCCGTACGCGAGACGAGCGTCACGATGGCGCAGGTGATGCTGCCGCAGGACGCCAACCCCGCCGGGAATGTCCACGGCGGGGTGATCATGAAGCTCATCGACACCGCGGCCGCCGTCGTCGCCGGCCGGCACGCGCGGTCCAATACCGTCACGGCATCGATCGACCGGCTGGACTTCCTCGGCCCGGTCTTTGTGGGCGATCTGCTGTTTCTCAAGGCGAGCCTGAACATGGCCGGGAAAACATCGATGGAGCTTGGTGTACGGGTGGAGGCTGAAAACCTCGTCTCCGGCGAGGTCAGGCACACCTCTTCAGCCTACCTGAGCTTTGTCGCCTTGGACGAAAACGGCAAACCGAAGGCGGTGCCGGCCCTGATTCTGGAAACCGACGACGAGATCCGGCGGAACCGGGAGGCGCTGATGCGAAGAAAGATGCGGCTCGAGCTGAGGGCGTTGCAGCCTTAGGGGACAGGACAAAGCTTTTCGAGGCACTTGCTCCCGGATTCGTGACATTCGCCGCAGGCTTTGAGCGCAACTTCCCTGCCGGCAATCCGGTGCGCTTCGGCGCCGGTGAGCGCATCGACCTGGACGACGAAACCGCGCCCCTCGATCGAACCGACCCTGTTGAGTTCGCGGAGCATCGACCAGATGGACATCGCGTCGTCGCCGCTCTCGATCAACTCGAAGCGCGAGGCCAGGTTGGGACCGACGAGCCGCCGCACTTCCTCAACGGAAACTTCCTGCTTGCGGCTCCGATCGAAGAAGCGCAGGTCGACGCGGCGCCGCGCCGCCGGGACGTGGCAGGCCGGACAGGAGACGGATCGCAGGTGGAGTCCGGCCTCGGGTAGCCAGCGGGCGTGGGTACTCTCGATCTTGGCGTGGCAGCCGCGGCAAACGCGGGTCATCTGTTCGGACTGACCGAGGCTCGAGACTCCGTGCGCGGTGTGGCAACCCGAGCAGATCGGGGCGGTGGTGTGACCCGGGCGCGCGAGTGCCCGTCCGTGTACGCTGCCGCCGAAGGCCTCGAAGACCGCGGCATGGCACTGCCGGCAGGGTGTCCCGGCCAGGATGTCGAACTCGGCTTTCAGCTTCACGGCGTGCGAACCGTGGCAGTCCGTGCAGATCGGCGCCCGGCCCCCGGGCTTGCCAGCGAGCGTGGCGTGGACGCTCCCCGCCGCCAGCCGGTATTGGTCGGGATGGCAGGCCCGGCAGTTCTCCGCCAGCCGCTCGGCGTGCTCGCGTCTGCTGGAGAATTGGCGCACCGGGTGATCGGCCTTGGAGAAGCCCGCATGGCAGTCGGTGCACTCGTGGTCGAGGTGGACTGACTGCCCGCTTGTCGCTTCCCCGGCGGGGGGGATGCTTGTCTCTTCGGCGTTGAACGCCACCTCAATTTCGCCGAAGTGGCACGAGAGGCAGTACCGGGTGACGCTGACCTCGTTGCGCCACGTGCTGAGCCGCGTGATCCGGTGCGGGAGGTGGCAAGCCGAGCAGGGCAGGGTCTTGGCGCGCGTAACGAGAACCTCGTGCACCGTGCCGGTCCCGGTCTTCGGGCCGGGGTGGCAGGTGCGGCATGACGCTGATCGTTCGACGGCGTAGCTTTCGCGGCGCACGATCGGGCGGCCGGAGGGGTGGGCGGCCGGGTCGATGTCGGTGTGGCAGCCGACGCAACCGATCGTGGCGTGCACGGACGCTGCATACAACTCGCTCTCGACGAACAGGGGCAGCACACTGCCGTCCCCAAGGACCTTTACGGCAATCGGCGAGTCGTGGCAGGCGATGCAGGCTTCGTCCCCCGCTGCAAGGGCTGGGATGGAGCCGGCGATCGCACGGGACGCCGGCGCAACCAGGATAGCGACGCAGAAAGCGGCGCACGGGAGAGCTGATCGCTTCACGGTTCTCATGAAAGCCCCTCGATTCGGAATCGGCGCCTGGGTCGACGACTCCGGCGCGGCGGGAGCCAGCCGACCACCTTCGGCTATCATAAACCATTGTACGCTCCCTCCCGGGGGCGTTCCCATCACGCCGTCTTGCAGGCGTCGTGGATGTCCTTGCACATCTGGGCGTAGAGCCGGCCCAGCCAATCGTCGCTCCCGGCGGCCGCAAGCTCGCGCAGCCCGCAGCCGGGGCAGGCGCGCAGCGCCGAGCGGCGCCGCGCCACCCGCTGGACGGTGGCGATATAGGTCGCGTGGCTCCAGGCGAGCGGCGCGACGGAGAGCGGCTTGCCGGTGCCGGGGTCGATCTGCTCCGGGAGGACGCCGGAGGGGAGCGCGTGGCGAGCCACCCACTCCAGGAGCGCGACGGCCTCCGCGAGCTTCGCCTCGGAGTCGGCGATCTGCGCGAGCCAGTCCGCGCGCCAGAGGGTACAGATCACCCAGGGGTTGCCGGGGACGCCGTCGCCCGCCCGGTGATAGACGTCGCCGTCGTAGCGCGCCATTCCCCCGACGCCGCCGCGCACCCAAAGCCCGTCGCGCAGGGCCCGCATCGTGGCTGCCACCCGCGGGTCGTCGGCCTCGTAGAGCCCGAAGGCGAAGAGGCCCCAGAGGCTCGCGTCGAGCGTCCCGTCGACCGCGATATCCGCGCTGTCGGTCACCGAGACCCCCCGGCAGAAGCGCCCGAGCTCCTCCCGCCACAGGTGCTTTGTCGCCGCCTCGCGGATCGCCGTGGCGCACTGGAAGTAGCGCCGCTCCCGCGCGGTCTCGCCGAAGACCCGGCAGAAGAGCGCCGCCGCCGTGAGACCGCCGAAGACGGCGCCGACGGTGAAGCCGAAGGTGCCCCGCCGCTCCTCCCAGAGATCGTACGAGGGAGCGGGGAGACCGGTCGCCGGGTCGAGGTAGGAACAGAGGAAGTCCGCCGCCGTTTTGACGAGGGGCTTGTAGAGCGGCTTGATGAAGTCGATGTCCCGGTACCGCACGAAGTGGTGCCAGAGCGCCCAGAGCACGAGCGCCGTGCCGTCCTCCTGGATCGGCAGCTGGACCCGGCCCCGGTCGTACCAGGGGTGCCAGGAGGAGGCGAGCGTGCCGTCCGGGTTGTACTTGTGCAGCAGGTACCCCTCGCGGCTGATCGCGCGGGCGGCGAACTCGTAGAAGAGCTGCGCGGTGAAGGGGTAGCCGGCGCTGTCGAAGGCCTGGGCGGCGAGCGCCCCGTCACGCGGCCAGACGTAGGAATACGTGTCGCGGTTGTAGAGCACCACGTCCGAGTCGTTCGCCGCGACGATCCCCCCCTGCCAGTCGCCGTGCAGCTTCAGGACGAGCAGGCTGCGCGCGTAGAGCTCGGTCACCGCGGCGGGGAGCCCCTCGCCCGGAAGCGGCTCCTTGCGCACCCAGAGGCGCCAATAGTCCGAGGTGCGAGTGATGAGGGCCTTCGGGTGCTTGGCCTGCACGAGGCCGTCGAGGGTTCGCACCGTGTCCCAGGTCTCGCCGGCGGCGATCCAGGCGTGAACCGTCCCCGTCGCGTGCCCCTCCAGGACGAGGGTGAGCCCAAGGACAGAGTCCACGGAGCCCTGCGCGATCGGGTTGCCCGAGAGGATTCCGTCTTCGGCGTCGCGCCAGGTTCCCTCCCTGCCCGGGATGCCCTTCTGGCCCACGGCGTACTGCGCCGGGCCGCCGCCGTCGGACCCCTGGCCGCTCGCGAGGAAATAGCGCGCCCCCTTGTAGTGCACGATGCCGCCGCTCACCGGGTCGAAGGCCGCGGTGTCCCCGACGTCGTTCCCGGAGATGCTGAAGTTCTGGCAGAAGAAGAGGCGCACCTCCCGCCGCCCGGGGCGGAGGTTCTCGACGGTGACCTCGCGCACGAGGACATTCTCGTGGAAGTCCACGGCGTCGTGGACGGAGAGGAGCAGGCCGAGCCCCTCGTGGAAGAGGTTCACATCGGTCACGAGCGTCTGGGGGAGGTAGCCGAGATCGCGCTTCCACGCCGCGCCGACCCAGGAGAAGGCGCCGTCGACCCAGACGCCGATGTGCGAGGGGCCGCTGCCGAGGTGGTTCTCCTGCCCGACGTGCGGGAAGTAGAGGTCGCGCAGCGCGTACTCAGCGTCGAAGCACGCGTAGAGTGCGCCGTTGCCGATCGGGATGTCCCTGGGCATTGGGCTTCTCCGCCACGCGTCTCAGGCGGGAACGACTGGATCCGCGAGGTCGAAACCGGCCGCCTTCCAGGCGCTCACGCCACCGAGAAGGGCCTTGGAGTTCGGAAACCCGAGCAGGATGTTCTTGGCCGCCTGACCGGCGGCGCTGGCTTCCTCGTTTCAGGCGCAGTAAAAGATGATCTCCTTATTCCGGGGGAGGGTGTCTCTGCGGGCGCGAAACTCCTGGATCGAGATCGCGCCATCGAGGCGATTCTCGGCGAAACGCGCCGGGTCCTCGTAGGCGCACACCAGCAGCGCGCCGGCCTCGCTCACCCGGGTGTGCGCCTCCAGCGGCGTGATCCTAGCGACCTCGGCCATGCGTCCTCCCCCAGGGTTGGCTGTTCGGCCCTGATGCACCTGCCCGTACGATAGGTAAGGCCGGAAAGGGGCGTTGTCAAGCTGGGCGAGTGCTTGACGCTGCCTTTTGAATCTTCTACCTGTTGACCATGAGCATGGCGCACCATGGATCGGAGCGCAACGCGAAGGAAACTTCTAAGGGCCTCACGGCGTGACCGCAGTCACCGCGGACGCCGTCGCGCTGCGCACCGACGTGCCCATCGCGCTTCTGGTGGGCGCCGGCGTCCTCGCGTGCGAGACCCGGGTGCTACGCGAGGGGGACGCCCGGGTGCTCAACGCCCATGTCTACTGGTTCGCGCTCCCCGCGCGCCTTGTCGCCAACATTTCCGAGATGAATCTCGATCGGGGCAATGCGCGCTTCGTGCTGGCGACAATGTCGTTCTTCATGCTCGGCGCCTTCCTCTACGGGCGCTGCTACGTGAACCTGGGCGCCGCTGCCGGGCTCGCGCTGCTGCGGCTCGTGCCGCTGCTCTCGTCGATCGGCAGCGCGCTCACACTGAACCTTTGGCTGCTGCTCCTGACGTAGCGCTGCCGCCCCGGTTCGTCCTCGCCCGGCCGTGCCTGTCAATGTTTCGAGGTGCCAATTCCCCTCCGGGGGCGTACCTTGTACGGAAACCAACGGGGGAGGGCTCAGCATGAAGAAGACTCTGGCATTTCTCGCGGCAGCAGCGATCGTGCTCACCGGGACGGCATTCGCTGCAGAGATCGTCGTGCAGATGAACCTGATCGATGAGCAGGGGGTCGGCAAGGCGATCGGCACCGTGACGATCACCGAGGGGCCAAGTGGGCTGGTGTTGACACCGGCGCTCACCGACCTGCCCCCGGGAGTGCACGGGTTCCACGTCCACCAGAACGCGTTTTGCTCGGCGGGGGAGAAGGACGGAAAGAAAGTTCCCGGCCTGGCCGCGGGCGGGCACTACGACCCGGCTGCGACCGCGAAGCACGAAGGCCCCTCCGGCGCCGGCCATCTCGGCGATCTGCCGGCGCTCACCGCGGGCGCCGACGGCAAGGTCACGCAACCGGTCAACGCGGCGCGGTTGAAGCTTGCGGATGTGGCGGGACGCTCCCTGATGATCCACGCGGGCGGCGACACCTACTCTGACATGCCCGCACCCCTCGGCGGAGGCGGCGCGCGCCTGGCCTGCGGCGTGATCAAGTAGGTGGACTCTGAAACGGACACAGCCGGGCTGATCAGCCTGCACCGCGAGTTTCTCAAGGATTCAGTCCGGCTGCGGTTCGATTTCTCCACGACCGCCCAGAGCCGCGGCAGTCCGCCGCCAGCGATCCAGAAGCCGTACCGGGCCGATGCGCGAACCGTCGCGCTCCCGGGACCGGAGCACTTCGGCGAGTTGGGCGCCGCGTCCCTGCTCGCGCTGCTGCAGAGCCGCCGCAGCGTCCGCCGCTACTCGAACGAGCCCTTCTCCCTGCCCGAGCTGGCCTTCCTGCTCTGGGCGACCCAGGGGGTGATCTCCCACCCCGGCCCCGCTGTGACGCTGCGTACCGTCCCCTCGGCTGGGGCCCGTCACGCATTCGAGACCTATCTCTACTGTCGCCGCGTCGAAGGCCTCGAGGAGGGAATCTGGCGCTACCTGCCGCTGGAGCACCGGCTGCTCTTCGAATTCGACGAGCCGGGACTTGGCGCGCGCATTTCGACTGCCTGTCTCGGCCAGCGCTTCGTCTCGCAGGGGGCGGCGACCTTTTTCTGGAGCGTATTGCCCTCGAGGATGGAGTGGCGCTACGGGCCGGCCGCGCACCGCGTGCTGCCGCTCGACGCCGGGCACGTCTGTCAGAATCTCTATCTGGCCGCCGAGGCGATTGGAGCCGGGGTGTGCGCGGTCGGCGCGTACGACCAGCAGGCGCTCGACGCGCTGCTGCGGCTCGACGGTGAGGAGGAGTTTGTGCTCTACCTTGCGCCGGTAGGGAAAAAGGCCGGGTGAGCGGAGTGTGTACAGGCCTAATCTAAGAGGGTGTACGCCGATTCGCGATGGCCCGTTAAATCGAGTCCGATGCGCTCCTCGTGCTCGCTGACGCGCAGTCCCATCAGCACATCGAGCGCCTTGAGGATCGCATACGTTCCGACGAGCGACCAGGCCACGGTCACGAGCGTCCCCTTGAGTTGCGCGCCAAGCAGTGCGCTGCCGCCGTAAAACAAGCCATCGGCGCCCGCCGGGTTCACCGCCTTTGTCGCGAAGAGCCCCGTCGCGAGCACGCCCCAGATGCCGCCGACGCCGTGCACGCCGAAGGCATCGAGCGTGTCGTCGTAGCCGAGTTTCGACTTGAGGATGACGGCCGTGTAGTAGCAGAGCGCGGCGGCGCCGATGCCGATCCAGATGGCTCCGGTCGGTTTGACGAACCCCGAGGCGGGCGTCACGGCCGCCAGGCCCGCGACCGAGCCGGTGATGATGCCGAGCACGGTCGGACGGCCGTTGTGCATCCATTCGATGAGCGCCCAGGCCAGGCCGGCGGCCGAACCGGCCAGGTGCGTCGCGAGGAACGCGCCGCCGGCAACCGCGCCGGCGCCGAGCGCGCTGCCGGCGTTGAAGCCGAACCAGCCGAACCAGAGCAGGCCGGCGCCGAGCACCGCGAAGGGCAGGTTGTGCGGCGGGGCCACGTTGCCCGGGTAGCCGAGGCGCCGCCCGAGCATCAGCGCCGCCACGAGCGCCGCGATGCCCGCGTTGATGTGCACCACGATGCCGCCGGCGAAATCGAGCGTGCCGCCGGCCCGCAGGAAGCCGCCGTCGCCCCAGACCCAGTGCGTCACCGGGGCGTAGACGAAGGTCGCCCAGAGCAGCGCGAAGAGGCAGAGCGCGGAGAACTTCATCCGCTCCGCGAATGCGCCGATGACGAGCGCCGGCGTGATGACCGCGAACATCATCTGGAAGACCATGAAGACGACGTGCGGGATCGTGGCCGCATACGCGGCGTGCGGTTCGGCGCCGACGCCCTTCAGGCCGAACCAGGAGAGGTCGCCGATCAGGCCGCGCACGTCGGGGCCGAACGAGAGGCTGTAGCCGAAGTAGACCCACTGGATCGAGACGATGCAGATGATCACGAAGCACTGCATCAGAACCGAGAGGATGTTCTTCCTGCGGACCAGTCCCCCGTAGAAGAAGGCGAGACCCGGGGTCATCAGCAGGACCATCGCCGAGGCCGTGAGCACCCACGCGGTGTCGCCGGAATCGACCTTCGGGGGCGCGTCTGCCGCGGCGACGACGGTTGCGAGGGCGGTGATTCCGAGGAAAACAAGGAAAAAGATCAGGGGGAAGATGCTGCGGGACTTCCCGGCCGGCATTCCCATGCTTGTGCCCTCCTTGTCCGCGCTGTTGTTTCGCATACGGAGAGCAAGGTGTGTGCCACCAGGAGCCGGAAGCGCGGTGTTGATTGGCTAACGCTCTGAAAGAACAGCTCATTTCAAATCCTGGCGGATGTTTCTGCGGTGCCGCTGAGCTTGGCGGAGGGTACCAAGAGGTACTTTTACTGAATCTGCATCGACGAAAGTATCCCTTTGGTAGGATTGTCGCGCCCTGCAGCGGAATGGGGCCGCCGTGGCACGATCCGGCGCCTCCACGGCGCTGTAGTGACTGCGCCGTGGAGGCAACCGCGAAATCCTAGCCGATCGCAGGTCCTCCCGTTTCGCCGGTGCGGATGCGCACCACTTCGTCGAGGCTGAGTACGAAGATTTTGCCGTCGCCGATGCTGCCGGTGCGCGCCCCCGAGGTGATGGCCTCGAGCGTCGCCGCGACAAACTGCTCGTTGACGGCGATCTCGAGCTTCACCTTCTTGAGCAGGTTGCCCGGCTCCTTGTGGCTGCGGTAGACCTCGGCGATGCCCTTCTGGCGCCCGCGCCCGAGCACCTGGGAGACGGTGACGAGGTGGATCTCCTTCTCCTCGAGCTTGGCGAGGACGTCCTGCACCCGGTCCGGCTGAATGATCGCGATGATGTATTTCATGGCTGCTGTCTCCTTGGCTCGCCGTTCGTTAGTCCAGAATCGTGTACGCCGATTCGCTGTGGCCGGTCAGATCGAGCCCGACCCGCTCTTCGTGTTCGCTCGCCCGCGCGCCCATGACAGCGTTCACAATCTTGAGGAGCACGAAGCTCATCACGAACGACCAGACCACCGTCACGAGCGTCGCCTTGACCTGAATCATCAGCTGTGCCGGGTTGCCGTAGAAAAGGCCGTCCGCGCCGGCCGCGTTCACGGTCTTGGTCGCGAACAGCCCGGTGGCGATCGCGCCCCAGATCCCGCCAATGCCGTGCACCCCGAAAGCGTCAAGCGTGTCGTCGTAGCCGAATTTCCCCTTCATGATCACCGCGGCGATGTAGCAGAGCACCGAGGCGCCGATGCCGATCCAGAGCGCGCCGATCGGGTTGACGAACCCCGAGGCCGGTGTGATGGCCACGAGGCCGGCGACGGCGCCGGTGATGATGCCGAGGCCGGTCGGCTTCCCGTGGCGGACCCACTCGATCAGCGACCAGGTCAGGCCCGCGGACGCGCTGGCGATGTGCGTCGCGACGAAGGCGCTGGTCGCCAGGGCGCCGGCGCCCAGTGCGCTGCCGGCGTTGAAGCCGAACCAGCCGAACCAGAGCAGGCCGGCGCCGAGCACCGCGAAGGGCAGGTTGTGCGGCGGAGCCGAGTTGCTCGGATAGCCGATGCGCTTGCCGAGCACGAGCGCGCAGACGAGCGCGGCGATGCCGGCGTTGATGTGCACGACCGTGCCGCCGGCGAAATCGAGCGCGCCCCAGTTCCTCATGAAGCCGCCGATGCCCCAGACCCAGTGGCAGACCGGGTCGTAGACCAGCGTCGCCCAGAGCAAGGTAAAGACCGCGAAGGCCGCGAACTTCATCCGCTCGGCGAACGCGCCGATGATCAGCGCCGGGGTGATGATCGCGAACATCATCTGGAAGATCATGAAGGCCTGGTGCGGAATGGTCGCCGCGTAGCCCGCGTGGGGTACGAGGCCGACACCCTTGAGGCCGAACCAGTCGAGGTTGCCGATCCAGCCGCCGACGTCCGGCCCGAAGGCGAGCGAGTAGCCGAAGAGCACCCACTGGATCGAGATCACGCACATCAGCAGGAAGCACTGCATCAGCACCGAGAGGACGTTCTTGCGGCGCACGAGGCCGCCGTAGAAGAACGCCAGCGCCGGGGTCATCAGCAGCACGAGCGCGGAGGCCATCAGCACCCACGCCGTGTCGCCCGTGTCGATCTTCGGGGGCTCGTCAGCCGCCGCGACCACCGTGGCGAGGGCGGTGATCACGAGAAAGACGAGGAAGAAAATCAGGGGGAAAATGCTGCTTCGAGCTCTGCCTGCCGTCGTTTCCATCTGCCGCTCCCTCCGTTGTTGTGTTGGCTTTGTCGCATACAGAGATAGCAAGGCGTGTGCCACTAGCGGCAGACAAGATTGTTTGAAACACGTAACTTGTTGAAATATTGAGATAAGAAAAGGAAATCCCTCAGTCAGGCAACGTTATTAAACTTGAATAATAATACATATTGGTAGTAATAATATTAAAAATAGACGAATGTGTCGTTTTGTTGAGAAGGACAAGTTCTGATCTCTTCTCCCTGTTATCGGGATTCCTCACTCATCGCCCCCCATTTGCCCGTTACCGCCTCTGCACAGGAACCCGTGGACATTGGAGCATAGGCTGGGCAAAGGGGTGGCGCGGAGGGGAGGTCTCCAGCGGGTGAGCGTTGCGAGGCCGATGGAGGTCCGCAGCGACAGGACCCCGCAGCCCGCACGGGGACGCAGTTATGATCGGGTATTATTCAGCGGCTTTCGAGAGCGCCCCCCACCTCTCGAAAAAGCAGATCTCCTCGAGCGGCTTGCGCTTCGGCCCCTCCTTCTTCTCCTCGGCCGGATAGCCGAGCGGAAAGAGGCCGACCACCCGGATATTCTCCGGGATGCCCAGCAGGTCGCGCAGCGGCTCCTCCTGGAAGATCCCCACGAAGACCGTCCCGAGTCCCTCGGCATTCGCTGCGAGCATCAGGCTTTGGGCGGCGATGCCGGCGTCAGCGAGGTAATAGTCCTGGCCGCGGATGGCCCCCGATTGCGTCGGGTCGGCGCAGAGGACGAGCACGACCGGCGCCTGCGCGAGTGCCTTCATCGCCGGGTTGCTCTTGTAGCCCTTCGTCGCGAAGAAGGATTCGAGATAGGAGAGTTCGCTAATCCCCCGCTTCGTTTCGGCATCCTTGACGACAACGAGGCGCGGGCACTGCTGGTTCGCCCAGGAAGGGGAGGCGCGGAGCGCATCCAGGACGGCGCGCAGCTTCTCTTCTTCCACGGGACGCTCCTGGTACTTTCGGATGCTGCGGCGTGTCGACAATGCCTCGAAGAATTCCATGTTGTTCTCCTCTCTGCGGCCCGCCCGGCCGCGTCACGCGGGTAGTCAGGTGGATCGGCCGACACACTCGGCCATCCGCAGGAAGTTGCCGAACAGGATCGGGGCGCGCCGGCGCCACGAGGGGAGGCACACGGGCTCGACCCGGCGCAGCTC
>Ga0315283_10003522_pt1 | contig 13402 bp, 10 predicted proteins | sample YL17G09_0_MG_FD_204541 | JGI IMG/M metagenome (GOLD analysis project Ga0315283, IMG submission 204541) | Sediment microbial communities from Yellowstone Lake, YNP, Wyoming, USA - YL17G09_0 | ecosystem: Environmental > Aquatic > Freshwater > Lake > Sediment | place: USA: Wyoming | collected...
CCCGGCCAAACAAAGTGGCTCTTCCATGATTGTGTCATTCCATCCTTTGTTCGAAGGGGATATTAACATCCTCTGCGCCGGGCGGGACCCCGGCCCCGCGGAGCTATCCGCGATCCGGTCGGCCGCTGCGGTGATCCTGCCCCAGGGCTGCACCCGGCCGCTGTTCGAGATGGCGCAGCGCAACTGCGCCCGCGTGTTCCCGAACTACGACGCTCGGTTCCGATACCCGGGCAAGACCGGCCAGATCCGGCTTTTCCGCGAAACCGGCACGCCCCATCCGGCAACCGCGCTTTTCGCCGGTGTCGCTGATTACCCGGACCGGCACGGGGATGGCCTTTCCCCGGGACTGCCGTGTGTGTTCAAGTTCGACTGGGGCGGGGAAGGCGACACGGTGTTCCTCGTGCACTCGCAGGCCGAACTCGCGGAATTACTCCAGCACGCCGCCGCCTGTGAAGCAACCGGCCAGCGCGGGTTTCTGCTCCAGGAGGTCATCGCCTGCGGAAACCGCTCGCTGCGGGTGGCCGTGATCGGGGAGCGGGTCGTCTCTTACTGGCGCGTCTGCGACGGGCAGCCCGGCTTCCATACCAATGTGTCCAAGGGGGCAGCGATCGACGCCTGCTCCGATCCGGCCCTCAAGGCTCAGGCCGAACGCCTGGTGGCCGCATTCTGCCGACGCACCGGCATCGACCTCGCCGGGCTTGACGTCATTTTCGATGTGGACGCCAACCCGCCGAAACCGCTCCTGCTCGAAATCAATTATTACTTCGGCCGGGTCGGGCTGGGAGGGGCGGACGCCTACCACCGGATCCTGGCGGAGGCCATCCGCACGTGGCTGGATCGCATCGGCGTCAACCTAAAACCGCGCCTCAGGCCGTGATCCGGCGTTGTGCGGCTTTTAAAAATGCTCACATATTCTGAATATGCTGCGCTTTCCAAAACGCCGCACGCCTTGGCTGACGGCTTGATGCTTGTTTTTGAACACGTTGTATATCCAAACCAGTCATAGTGGCATCCCACACCAGGGGCGACACTCGGAAAGGAAGCGGTGCAAACCGGAATCATGAAACGGGGAGAAAAAGCGGACGCTTTCGCACATCACCTTGAGGAAGACGATCTCAAGCGGGAACGCCACAAGGCCCGCGAGCTGCGGGAATCGCAGTGGTGGAAACGCCGGCTGGCCAAGGGTGCGTGCCATTACTGCGGCCGCATGTTCCCGCCGCGGGAACTCACCATGGACCACATCGTGCCGGTCTCCCGCGGCGGCAGGACCACCAAGGGCAACGTGGTCGCCTGCTGCAAGGAATGCAACAACGCGAAAAAGCAGCTCCTGCCCATGGAGTGGGAAGGCCACCTGCAACGCCTTGGCCAACCCCGCCCGGAACAGCGCCTCAAGTCGGCCTCCGCTGCGGCCGATAATGGTCATGAGAACGGATCACCCGATGAATCCGAGGACAGCTGATGAGTTCCGCAGGCAGCCGCAAATCAGAAAAAGACCGCCCGGAAGAAAACCCGGATAGCATCCTGGAGGTTTGCTGCCTGAGCTGTCTCCGGCAATACCGCATTCGCCGATCCCGCATCCCGGCGGAGGCATCGGCTGTTCACTGCAAGAAATGCCACCACAAGATCCCGCTTCACCGCCGGCCGGGGCGCCCGGCGAAATCGAGCCGAAGCCCAGCCGCCCGGTCGGACTCACGCCGGCCGCGATTTCGGCTGGACCTGATGACGCCGGAAAAGAGGCGGCCGCCACGACGTTTTACCGAATTTCTCCTCTCCGAATTCTGGTATCCAAAGCGTCATAAATAATTGCACAGGGTTACAACAAAAATTTAGAATTGATGCGGGTTCGTCACATTTCAGGGTACGGAGTTTATTGCTGCTGTTACGGACGCTGCTTTGGTTCAATCCGGCCGAAAGGGCCTGCCCAACGATGCAGGCGCCATTCCCGACAAAAAACGCAGCAGCGCCGCGGCCCGCCCGTGCTGTGCCGCCCAGCGCCGGACGGATTCGTTCTGGGCCAAAGACATGATGAGCAGAGTGAAGATCATCAACGGAAAGGGGGCCACTTGAAACACCTGGGACGGAACGGCGGGGAGCCAGCCCTGGAAGTAAATGCCCATCAGCTGCAGAAACGAGAACAGGTAGGCGCCGATTGCCGCCTTGAGCGGGTGCCACCCGCCGAAGATGACCAGGGCGAGCGCGATCCAGCCGGTGCCTTCAGCGCCCTGGGGCCGCCCCCAGCCGGGTTTGGTGCAGAGCGCAAAGGTGGCACCGGAAAGTCCCACCAGCAGGCCGCCGCAGACCGCATAGAACACCTGCACGTTCCAGGGGTTGATGCCACGCGCATAGGCCGCCTTCGGGTTCTCGCCGACGGCCCGCAGCTTCAGGCCGGGTGAGGTCCGATAGAGGTACCACCAGCAGACGCCGATCAGCACCACACTGAAGTAAACCGGAAGCGGGTGATTGAAGAGAACCGGCCCCAGAAACGGTATCTGGTCCAGCCCCGGGATCGGCACCGGAGCCGTCTGGGGCCCTTGGAGGCGGGAATAGGGGTTGCCGAGAAAATAGGCCAGGTCGCGGGTCAGCAGGGTCAGCACGAACCCGACGGCCACCTGGTTTTGCCGCAGAAAGATGCTGAACACGGCGACGGCAGCGGCAACCGCCGCGCCCACCAGGGCACCCGCGACAAAACCCGCCAGCAGGCTGTCCGCCTTCAGTGCGACGACAAAAGATGCCATGGCGGCCAGCAGAATGGAGCCGTCGAGAGACAGGTTGATCAGCCCGGCTTTCTCGGTGATGGTCTCCCCGATGACCGCCAGGACAATCGGCGCCGCGCCGGCGATCACGCCCGCTATAATTATGCTTACGTCCAATTCGGTCACAGCTTCCCCGGGCTGGGCACCGCGTGTCCCTCTGCCTGCGTTTGTTTGATCCGCCGCCACCCGTGCATCCCGAGGGTGGCCAGCACCAAAGCGCCTTGAATGACGCCGCCAAGCGACGAGTCCAGCTGGAGCATCATCGGCAGCTGGATACTCCCGACGTTCAGGCAGGCGAAGAAAAAGGCCACCGGCGCCACCAGCCAGATGTTGTAGTTCGCCAGCATCACCACGAGCAGCGCGAGATAGCCGTAGTTGCTCGAAATGGCCGGAATGAGCCGGTGGTAGACGGCCGTCACCTGGAGATTCCCGGCGAGTCCGGCAAACCCGCCTGCGAACAGCATGGCCAGGACCATGAGCCGCGACGGCTTGAGGCCGTAGAGAAAGGCCGCGCCTGGGTTGCGGCCGACGGCCTTCAAATCCAGGCCGATCCGGGTGTAGCGCAGCATCAGGCCGGTCGCAACGAGGGCTGCCACGACGAGGGCCAAGGCGACCGGTGGTATGCGGAGGAGCGCCGGGGCGTTCAGCCAGAGCGTGGCGGGAAATGTCTCCGTCCCGCTCATGGAGGCCACCCCGGGCTGTTTCCAGGGGCCGAAGATAAGCCACAGCACGATGCCCTGCGCCACGAAGTTGAGCCCCAGCCCCGCAAATATTTCGTTGACTCCGCCCTTTGTTTTCAGGAAACCCGCGACCGCCGCCCACAGCGCCCCACCCAGCGCGGCGGCGGCGAGGGAAAGGACGATGAACACCGGGCCCATGTCCGGGCTGTCGCCACCGGCGCGCAGCACCCAGGTGGTGAACACGGAGCCGATCATGACCTGGCCTTCCACCCCGATGTTCCACAGGCCGATCCGGAAGGTGAACAAAAGACCGCAGGCGCACAGGGTCAGGGGGATCCAGACTTTGACCACGTGGGTGAACTTGACCCATGAACTCAGAGACCCCAGGAAGAGATGATAATAGGCCTCCAGGGGCGGCGCCCCGGCGATGATCAGCAGGAGGGAGGCAAACCCAAACACGACCCCCACGGTGAGCAAGACTTCACGCAACTGCGGCAGGATGATCAGGTGCCCGGCTGAATCCTTTGAAACCATGGTCTTAAACTTTCCCGGCGAGCGCTCTTCCCAGTTTCTGCACGTCGGTGGCCGCGGCGGCCGCATCCATGATAACCCGGCCGTTGAAAAAGACCAACACCCGGCCGGCCACCATGAGGATCTCGTCCAACTCCGGCGAAGAGAACACAATGCAGGTCCCCTTCCGGCTGTAAGACTGCAGGTGCTGCCAGACCCAGTTCACCGACTCCAAGTCCAGCCCGCGCGTGGGGTTTTCCAGCAGGAGCAGGCGCGGATCGGGCGGCAAAAACGACAGCAGGAGCCGCTGCTGATTCCCGCCGGAGAGCTCTTCGACCGGGGTTTGGGGGCTGCCCTTGATGCGGAACTTTTCGATCCGCTGAGCGGCGTCTTCCGCAGCCGCCTGATAGGGTACCCGAAACGCCCGGCGCTCGTCTTGAAGCGCCACATGTTCGGTGATGGTCAGTTCGGGGATCAGGCCCTCTTCGAGACGCGCCGATGGCAGAAAAAATACTCCTAACTTATTGAAATTATGATAATTGAAATCACACATCGATTGTCCGGACAGATGGACCGATCCCGCCTGCGGCGGTTTCAGCCCACCAGCCACCCGCAGGAACACATCTTGGCCGCTACCTTCTAAACCGGCCAGGCCGACCACTTCGCCTTGGCGGATCGCGACGCTACAATCCACGAGCCCGGAACGGCCACCGGGGCTTGACACCCGATCCATCATCAGCACCGCGTTGCCCGCCGGCTGTGCGGAACGCGTCGGCGTGTGCGGGGGTGTTCCGAACATCATCCTCAAAAGCCCCTCCGTGTCAAACGGCCGTGCCATGCTGCCCGTCACTCGCCCGAGGCGCAGGACGGTCACCCGGTCGCACAAGGCTTCCACATCCTCAAGTTTGTGGGACACCAGCAGCACGCTCTTGCCTTCCGCTGCCAGACGCCGCAAGGCCGAATACAGAACCTCTTTCTGGGCGGCGGATATACCGGTAGTCGGCTCATCCAGGATCAGCAGCCGGATCCCCAGCGCCAGAAGCCGCAGCAGCTCCAACTGCTGGCGCTCACCCACCGTCAGGCTGTTGACCAGGGCCTCGGGGTTCAAACGGAAATGAAACGAATCAGCCTGATCCTGAAAACGCGCCTTGAAGGCATTCCGGGAGAGAGAGATCGTCCCGGCCTGCCCCAGGATGAAGTTGTCAATGACCGGGAGCTGGGGAAAATCGAGGGGATCCTGGTAGAGCATGCCGACGCCGAGATCGGCGGCCGCGGCCGTCGTGCGGTAGTCGACAGGTTTTCCATCCACCCGGACCGATCCGGACGTCCGGGCGGTGAACCCCGCCAGGATCTTCATCAGCGTGCTTTTGCCGGCGCCGTTCTCACCGAGAATACCGTGCAGCTCCCCGGGCGCAACCGTCAGGCTGACCCCGTCGTTTGCTTTTACGGCGCCGTATTGCTTGTGAATGTCAACCAGCTCGACCTGCATGGGCGCTTCCGCCCGACCTATTTCTTGGCGCTGCTCTGCCCCTGCATGCCCTGCAGGAGCTGCTCCATGTGCCAGATCTGCTTGTCGCTGGCTGTTTCACCGGCCTTCACAAACACTTTGCCGTCCTGGTAGTTCAGCGGCCCCTTGAACAGGTTGACCGTGCCCGAACCAAGGTCCTTGACGAACTTGTCCAGCTCCGGCTTGGCCCCGGCGGGCAGGGCCGCCCCGGGGACGAAGCCCACGATGCTGGTGTCCGGGTTGTTGATGTCCTTCCAATCCGGGCCGAGCCACAGCCACTCCGGTTTCCAGGTTTTGTTCATGGCGGTCTTCACAAATGCAACATACGCCGGGCCCCAATTGAAATAGGGCACCCCCAGGCAGACATCCGGGGCGCTCTGGCAGGCCCCGACATAGTCATAGGGGACGCCCCAGACGTTCTTGCCTTCTTTCTTCTTCTGGCCGGCCACGGTGAGCGCCTCGGTGGTGTCGATCCCGGAAAGGACCACGTCATAGCCGGTGTTGAAAAAGTTCTGGGCCACCTGGGTCGGATCGGAGGTCACCCCCGGGATGTTGAACCAAAATCCGATCCAGGTCACCTGAAATTTCAGGTCTTCGGGCTTCTTCTTGAGCACGGTTTCCCAGGCGTATTTTGCGCCCAAATAGGCCGAAGCCGCCAGCCGGCGAGTCTCCTCGTTGATGAGCGGGCCCAGGTAGCCGATTTTTCCGGTCTGCGTGGTAAGGGCGGCCGCAAACCCCGCCATCATCTTGGCGTACTCCATCTTTCCCATGAGGTTGCTCAGGTTGGCTGTGCCCTTGCCGGACAGCACATCGTCGCCGGAGATATGCAGAAAGTACACATTCGGGTGCTGGCGTGCGGCCTCGCGGGTGCCGTCCTTCATGTCGTCGGAGTTGGCGATGATCAGCCGGGCGCCCTTCTCGACCATGTCGTCCACAAGCTGCGGAATGGTGATGCCCGGTCGGTCCGCCGGGTTGACCTTGTCGATGTAGATCATCTTGGTGCCGGGCACCATCTTTTCGACGTATTTACCGCCCTCGAAGTGGGCCTGGCTCCAGCCGTGGTCGTTGTACGGGCCCACCAGAAGCAGGCCGAAGGTGAAAGGCGGGTTAGCGGCGGTTACGCCCAACGAGAGGACCGCCGAGAACAACGAGAGGAATGTCAGAAACAGGAACCCTTTTTTAAGCATAGCCGCCTCCCTGGAGTGATGTGGGTGATCGGTTCGACGCGGTACAGCAGACGAGAAGCCATCTCAAAAATAGCAGATCACAGCCGAGGGCCAGGCGCACGCCGATGAAAAAGCGCAGCAACCGCTGCAGGTTGTGAGCATTTTTCAGAGGTGTGCAACGCCGCCATCGACTGTCAGATGCATTTTTGAGATAGCTTCGAGGCATATATCGGAAAGACGTGAGCGGGTCAAGAAGCTAGAACGCCGGCCCGGAGGCTACGCCAGTGGCGGCCTCCGGACTGGTTTCATTCCAGGCCTTCGCGTTTGAGCAGGTCGCGGTGCCAGAGTGCGAAGTCGTACATGCCCCGGAAGCGATCCTCCTCGTTGACGAGGCCCATGGCCATCTCCAGGGCGCCGCGGTTGTAGGAGTTGTTTTCGGCCTCGCCGCTGCGCATCTGTAGGAATTCCCGCACCAACTGCTGGGTGGTGCGCTTGGTTTTGTCCGTACGGATGTCGATCGGGTCCTTCGGCACCTGAAAAGGGTCCCACTTGTCGAAACCCTTTTTCAAGATGTGCTTCTGCCGCCGCGGCGACATACTATCAAAGACCGCTTTCTTGCGGCTTTCGGCCTCTTCAATGTCCGAAGAATACTCGCCCATCACGGCCTCCTCGACCGGCGCCGTTTTGGCGGTGGCTCCTCCGGCGGCGCTTCTTTCACCCCCAGGTAGATGTCGTCATATGCCGTAATCAGCGCGGTGGACAGGGGCACCAGCATGTCCGCCAACCCGACGAACCGGGACTTGAGGTCCCGAACGAGCTCAGCGCTGATTGCCTGCAGACGCGCGTGGACGCTGTCCAGGTTGACGGTGGGGTATCGTTCGCCTTCTTTGAAGCCGGATTTCCCGCACGTTCGCCCGGCGCCGCCGATGGCGGTCGGAATGCCGTAAAACCGGCAGGTCAGTGGGCGGTTTTCGTAGAGGTCGCAGAGATCTTGCGTGTTCAACAGCGGGCAGCGCACGCGCTCGCGCGCCAACGCGGCCAGGATCTCGGCTTCGGGTTTGCCGGCCATCAACTCCTGGTGCGCCCAGCGCTTGATTTTGGTCATCTGGCGGTCGGCCCGGTTGGCGCTTTCCTCGAGATCGGTTTTTTCAGCCCCCTTAAATTTCTGGTTGTAGCGGTAGTTGATGTACAGGGCCTCGATCAGGGTCAGATCGAAGACCGCATGGCAGCAGTCGGCGCAGCCGGCCGCGCACGTCACGCAGTCCGCGTGGGCATTTTTCACGCGGTTGAAGGCCTCGTCCGATGCCGTCACGAGTTTTTCATATTTTTCGAAGTAGGGTGTAAAGTCGAAATCCATGGTTCACCTGCTTTCAGCTCAGCCCGTTGCCCGGCTGGCTGGATATAGTTTTCCGGGCCTGACCGGCGACCGGCTTATGGAATATAATCGAAACTGCTCAGGTGGTTAGGCTGAAGGCTGAAGGGCAATAATGATCACGCTTGTCTTTTCCTTCAGTCTATCTACCTGAGTAGCGACCTACCCCGCCCGCGGCGGGGGTTTATCAGAAAGCAACTTGGTTGATCCTTTGAAATCGGCTACTGTTAAATTGGCAGCCGGAATGTGGAGACCGAATCGTTATTGGTGCTTTGCGCCCGTTGAGTAGCGTGGTCCGGGAGCTGGCGTCTTTGTCACTGGTGAAGCATCCGCTATCCCGTTTGGAAGAGAGCCTTACACGACAGCTCCTCTTCCGGCCCTGCCGATTCTCTTTTCGGAGGCCGAACCAATGCGCGCAAGTAAGTTGCCCAAAAGCAAGAAGATGAAGCTGCCCAAACACCTGCAACACATCAACCCCTATGCGGCCGGCATTGACATTGGCGGCCGGAGCCATTTTGTGGCGGTGCCGGAGGGCAGCTGCGAGAAGCCGGTGCGGGAGTTTTCCAGCTTCACCGACGATCTGCATCAGATGGCCGATTGGCTGCTCGACTGCGGGGTCACCAGTGTCGTCATGGAATCCACCGGCGTTTACTGGATCCCGGTCTTTGAGATCCTGGAAAGCCGGGGACTGGAAGTCCGGCTGGTCAACGCCCGGCATGTCAAGAATGTGCCTGGTCGCAAGAGCGACGTGCTGGACTGCCAGTGGCTGCAACGGCTTCACAGCTATGGGTTGCTGGAAGGTGCCTTCCGTCCGGCCGAGCACGTGTGCACCTTGCGCGCCTATGTGCGCCAGCGGATGAACCTGGTGCGCTATGCGGCCTCTCATATTCAGCACATGCAAAAGGCGCTGGCGCAGATGAACCTGCAGCTTGCCAATGTGGTCTCCGACATCACCGGGGCAACGGGAATGCGAATCATCCGAGCCATTCTGGATGGCCAGCGCGATCCGCTGGTTTTGGCTGGCCTGCGTGACCGGCGCTGCAAGAACAGCGAGTCGACCATCGCGCGCTCCCTGCACGGAAACTTTCGCCCCGAGCACCTGTTCAGCCTCAAACAGGCCGTGGATCTGTACGAGTTCTATCAGGGTCAAATCGCTGAATGCGATCGGCAGATTCTGCATCAATTGGCCAGTTTCGATACGGCCGAAGCATCCGGCAACGGGCCAGGCGCTACGCTCCCCGCCGGTCTGGAGGAGGCGTTGCAGCGGATGTCCGGAGTCGATCTGACCCGCATCGACGGGATCGACTGCAACAACGCGCTGAAGATCATCGCCGAGGTCGGCATTGATATGAGCCGTTGGAAGTCGTCCAAGCATTTTGCCTCTTGGCTGGGGTTGTGTCCCGGCACGAAAGTCAGCGGCGGCAAGGTACTCAGCGCCAAAAGCAAACCCGTGGCCAACCGTGCGGCCGCGGCTCTGCGAATGGCAGCCTTCGCGCTGTTCAAGTCGAAAAGCGCCCTGGGCGCCTACTTGCGCAGACAACGATCCCGCCTGGGCGCCCCGAAGGCCATAACGGCAACCGCCCACAAACTGGCCAGACTGGTCTACACGATGTTGAAGCATGGTACCGCCTACGTCGATGCCGGGCAAGAGTACTACGAAGAACGGTATCGCACCCGGGTCGTGCAAAACCTGAAACGCAAAGCTCAAAAGTTTGGCTTTTCCCTTGTTGAAATTACCGGGCTACAAACCCAAAATGCAACTTCGTAAATTCAAATACTTATCGTGAAGTTACTTGGAAGTATGGAATTCTCTTCAGCGCGAATTATGAGAAAACAACAAAACCATGCCACAGACAAATGTTGCGACTGCAACGATCCCGAATCCGAGCGGGTAGCTGCCGCTTTTTTCAACAATCAACGAAAAGACCGGAAGCCCGATCAAGATGCCGGCAAATGTGAAAAAAAGTGACCCGCCGGTTGCCATCCCGGTAAACTCAGGCGTTGCAACACGCGCGACCTCAGCGAGATAGACACCGTTCCAACCGATGGCAACGGCTCCGAAAAGAGCGCAGACGATCAACACTGCGAAAAAAGGCCATTGGACTGAGAAGGCTGCCGCTGACAGCGCACCGGCAGCCATGGCAATGCCTAAAACACCAAGCATGATACGGGGCTTTACGCACCGATCGGCCAACGCACCCCATACGATTCTCCCGATAATTCCGCCTGCCTGGGCCGTAGCCAGGAGAATCCCAGCCTGGACCAGCGTCATCTTCACGTCTTCCATTAAATAGATAACGATAAAGGTGACTAGACACAATTGCATCGTGGAAAAGAAAAATGAGGCGATGACAATATAGCGCAATTCCTGGTGGACAACCGTCATTTTTACAGACTCAAATACTTTTTTCCACGAAAGCCGGGATAGATTGGAACGCTCTGTGTCGAACCGTTTTCGATAAGGGTGTAGGAAAATGCTAAGAATTAAACACAATGCCCCCACCTCTAATGCTGCCATTTTCCAACCCCAGAAAATAACAAGATGAGGGACAATCGCGCCGGCCATGGCCCCGCCGATGGGAACACCGGTCTGCTTAATAGAAAAGACGACGGACATCATTGAAAAAGGCGTGGTTCTGACCAGCAAATGGGAACTGGCCGGTGTCACCGGTCCGTAACCGATTCCCATGATCAATGCCCCGATGATCATCATGGGGATAACCGGGATTGAAATCACCCCCAATCCCAGAGCACATAGGATGAGGCAAATTTGGCTTACGCAAATTGGCCCGAACCGGTCGATAAAATACCCACTGACAGGTGCGAAAACTGTCGCACCCAAATAAATCAAGGACATGAAGATGCCGATATAGCTGGAGGGAACGTTCAATTCGCCGGCCGCCACTGGCATGAATACCGGAATGGCTACTGCGCTCATTGAAATCAAAGCCTGGACCGATAGAGTGAGTACTATCGGAAGGATAACTCCTGGCGTTGGATGGGCTCTGGGTGCCGTCCCCTTTTGACTTCGATCTCCTGCCGGGAAAGGTTTTTTATTAAAATTTATCATCACCAGTCACTATACCATATCAGGGGCAATACCACAGACATGCTCCCGTTCACCGCCGAGCAGTATGTGTACATGGAAAGATCGTACTTGCGGTAGAAAACCCCCTTCAGCCCTTCCTTGGCTAACGACACCGGAGAGAAACGTGCGGAGGCTTTTTCTTTGGAGGCGGCGAGAGAGCTTTCTCGGCATGCCGAAGTCTCCTGCCGGCCGGGATTGGGCCGCCGCCTATAACTTCAAGAGGCGGGCGGCGTTGAGGCCGCAGATCTGTTCGCGTTCTGCATCGGTGAGATTCGCCGCTTCCAGCTCTTTAAAATACCGGACCGGGGCGAGTAGCGGGTAATCGCTTCCGAATAGAATTTTCTCCGCCCCGACGAGTTGAATGGCGATGCGGTAGATCTCGGGGTCGTATAAAAAAGGAGAGGCGGCCGTGTCGAAATAGACATTCCTGAGCTGCTCCTTGACCTCTTTTTTTAGCAGATTGAAGAAAAACAGGCCGCCGCCCCAGTGGGCCAGGACGATGCAGTTGGCGGGAAACCGCTTGACCATGCGGTAAATCTGGGCAAGGGTACTGGGGGTTTTGCCCGGATAGGCATGGCCGACGGGTTCGTTGGTGTGGATCAGGACCGGCCGGCCCCGGTCGCGGCAGATGTCCATGACCGGCGCCAGGCGATCGAGGGCATCCTCATCGATTCCGGAGCGATAGAAGGCGAGTTCTCCGATCCCGGCCAGCCCGCCGGCGAGGCAGCGCTCCACCTCCCGAGGGGCCTCGCCGCTGGAGGGGTCGAAACACCCGAATCCGATCAGGCGGCCAGGGTGCCGCTGCACCACCTCCATAATGTAGTCGTTGTGCAGTTTGAAGAGCTCTGGATTCTGCCAGGGGAAGCCGAAGACAACCGACTGGTCGACGCCATTAGCGTCCATGGCCGCCAGGAGTTCGGGCGCGCTCACTAGCCGCGATGTGGGCGAATGGTAGAGCAATTCGAAGGCCGGCTCGGATTCGCAGTAGCATTCCCTGCCGGAACAGATGGACTCGGGGAACAGGTGGGTGTGGAAATCGATGATCATCGCTACAACCTATAGCATAAAAAACCGGGCATGGCACGCTGAGCCATCATACGTGAAACTCAAGTCGAGCGATTCTTATTTTATTTTTGGGAGCCTCAAAATGGTAACGGCTAATTGGACAATCCAATTAGCCGTTAAGGAGGAGAACAGATGAAGAAATTATTAGGCTTGGAAAAGGATAATGCAAGTATCTTGCCATCCATAGATTTGTGGGCGATTTTTTTACAATAAAAAAATAATATAATTTAAATTCAATTGGTTATTTTAATACGCCACTCAGTGCCCGCTCCGGCCGCCGCGCTCTGAAGGCACCGGTTTGGTAAGCCAGAGTTCAAGAATTTAAACCGCCGCCGCCGGCAATTTTGGGGCGACTTGCAAAAACTTATTGTATTTAATGATTTTTTTTATTAATTGCAAAGGTTCAAAAATTTAAACCTAATTTTCAGCTACCGCTGAAAATTAATATAACAAACCAAAATAATTGTATTAACTATTGGTTAATAGACTTGAACAACGATTCGTTCGATCCCACATAACCCTCAAATACGGTCGTCTAACATGCTTGAACCCGAGGCCATAAAACGCAACCCCATGTTCTGGTACCTGGTGGTGCTGACCATCAGCTCCACCGCCGGCCTTCAGACCTGGACCACCCTGTTCAACAATTTCGCGGTGGATGTCGCCGGGTTGCAAGGCAACCACGTGGGCATGATCCAATCCATCCGCGAAATACCGGGGTTCCTGGCGCTGCTGGCGGTGTATGTCATGCTGGTCATCCGCGAGCATCGGCTCTCCGCCATATCCATTCTCATTCTCGGCGCCGGGCTGGCAGCGACCGGCTTTTTCCCGACCTTTGCCGGGATCGCCATCACCACCCTCATCAGCAGCTTCGGGTTTCACTATTATGAAACCACCAACATGTCGTTGACCCTGCAGTATTTCAAAAAGGACGAATCTCCCTGGGTATTCGGCAAACTCACCAGCCTCGCCGCCGCCACCAGCATCGGGATCGGTCTGCTCATCTGGGGGATGACGTCGTTTCTCGATTTCACCCAGGTTTACCTCGTCGTCGGCGTCCTGATCGCCATTGCGGGCTTATGGGCGCTGTTGACCCGCGACCCCTCCGACATCAACATCATCCCGCAGCGCAAACAGATGGTCCTGCGCAAGAAATACTGGCTTTTTTACTTTCTCACTTTCATGGCCGGGGCGCGGCGCCAGGTCTTCATCGCCTTTTCCGTGCTGCTGCTGGTTCAGAAGTTCCAGTACACGGTGCAGG
>Ga0315283_10003523_pt1 | contig 13401 bp, 11 predicted proteins | sample YL17G09_0_MG_FD_204541 | JGI IMG/M metagenome (GOLD analysis project Ga0315283, IMG submission 204541) | Sediment microbial communities from Yellowstone Lake, YNP, Wyoming, USA - YL17G09_0 | ecosystem: Environmental > Aquatic > Freshwater > Lake > Sediment | place: USA: Wyoming | collected...
CCCTCATGAATATGATATTCATCCTTGAGTTTGCGCCAGAGAAAACCCGTTTTCCCAATTTCTGAGCTGGCTACATTTTTTCGGAACAATAAACGGGCGGCCGCTGCCTGTAAAATTTGGTTGCATCTTCATAGGCATAGGCGATTCTCAGAAGCAGGCTCTCCTGCAGCTCATTCCCAACAATCTGCAATCCAATAGGCATCCCGGCCGGGCTGAAACCGCACGGAACGGCCACCGAAGGAAGCCCCGTCCAGCTGAACGGCAATGTAAACTGCCGTCCCCGATCATAGTCCTTGGATCCCCCCGCCAGGGGCGGAGCCGTAGTCGGCATCGTGGGGGTCAAGAGGGCATCCACCTCCTTGAAAACCTGCTTGACCTCGGCAATTTGCTTGGGACGCTCGCTCTTGGCTTTCTCATATTCTTCTTTGGTTATTTTCATACCCCGGTCGATGTTCCCCTGGACGATGGGGCCAAAAACTTCCTTGCGATTTGGGGTTGCCCGGAATTCATCTCCCAGAATCTGGTTAAATTCGTAAAGAAGCATATTGAAGAGCGAAGCATACTCAAGCGGGCCTCCCAAAAGGGGAATCTTCACTGTTTTGACTTCCGCCCCCAAGTCTGCAAATTTATCAACGACCGCTCTCATCGCCCTGGAAACATCCGGATCGATCTCTCGGAAGGTGTATTTTTCAATGATCCCCAACCTTAATCCCCGCACTCCTTTGTCCAAACCCGCCGTGAAGTCTTCCTTGGGAACGTTTTTTGAGTAGGGATACTTAGGGTCATAACCGGCCATGCCGTTAAACAGGAGAGCCACATCTCTTATCGTGCGGGCAAGAGGTCCCGCGACATCGAGGCTGTAGGCGCGGGGATAGACCCCGAACAAGCTCACGCGGCCGAAGGTCGGGCGGATTCCCGCAATATTCAACCAGCTTGCCGGTACTCGAATGGATCCCCCCGTATCCGACCCTGTGCCCCCCATGCACAAACCGGCTACAATCGCCGCCCCGGTTCCGCTTGAAGAACCTCCCGGGGATCGGTCCAGAGCCCAAGGGTTGTGGATGTCTCCGTAAAACTGGTTGGTACCCGAAATCCCCGCCGCAAATTCGTTCATGTTGGTTTTACCCAGCATGACCACCCCCGCTTCTTTCAATTTGCTAACAACCGTGGCGTCTTCCTTGGGTATTCTCTTTCTAAAGAATTCGGAACCAACTGTGGTTGGAATCCCTGCCGTGTCATAAAGGTCTTTGTGGACGATAGGAATGCCATGGAGCGGCCCCCGGTCCTTCCCGGATTTCAATTCCGCATCAAGAGCGGCCGCCGAATTCAGGGCCTGTTCTTCGGTGAGAGTGATGAAGCAATTCAGCTTGGGGTCCAGCTTTTTAATGCAATCCAGATAGGCTTTGGTCAGCCTTTCCGAAGTGAGGGAGCCATTCCTAAATCGCTTCCCTGCCTCCACGATTGTCTCAGGCAATTTGGGGGACGAACCGGTCAGGCTCATCAAATCCGCAGAGCAGCCGACCCCAAGGCCTGCCATTCCCAATCCAACCGCCGAAGTCTTGAGAAAGTCACGTCTGGTCATTCCTTTTCGACTCTTTTGATTCATTTTCATAATTCCTCCAGATGGCTGATGGTGATGAAAAATCCGAGACCTGCTGTAAGATATAAACCAAAGAACAAAATTCAATTTAAGAAAGAGGCTCCCACATCTAATCGATCCATTCAGCGCAAGGAAATCCTCTCCAACGGTCGTGGAGGGCTCAGGCTCTAATCGGAAATCAGCATTTACTTTGTTGTTTGGCTGATTCCCAATTGAGCAATCATTTGCCCTGTCCGGGGATAAACCTCATGGATCATTTTGGTAAATTCCCGGCTGTCCCGATATCGTTTGTCGTTCGTCAGATTTTCCATAATCTGCTGGAAGTCCGGACTTTCCACGGCCTTCTTGAAGGCATCCTCAAGCTTCTTCACGATTCCCGGCGGCAACCCTTTCGGTCCCAGATAACCCAGGACATCACCAAATGCGCGAAAATCCAAATTAAATCCCAATTCCTTCAAAGTCGGCACCTGGGGAAAAGCCGAACTGCGGCTTTCCGTAGCCATCGCAAGAAGCTTCAACTTCCCCCCCCTAACATGGGGAACAAAAGTGGAAGGAGACACGGCGACCGGTATGTGACCTCCCAGCAAGGCATTGACCGTCGGCTGGTCCCCCTTGAAAGGCACATGAACCCAATTCAGATTCCGAGACTTTCCCACCAGTTCCATATACACGTGAGCTCCGCCGCCGATTCCAAACGTCCCATATTTGAGCTTCCCCGGGTTCTTTTCGACGTATTCAACGAGCTCATTGAATGTGTTCCAGGGGGCGTCACTCTTTACGACAATCCCTAATGGCTGAACTGCCGAGCCGCAAATATACGTAAAATCAGTCAGCGGGTTGTATTCCACCTTTTGCACATGCGGGACAAAAAGAACCGGCGAGGCGGAAGCCGAACCCAGGGTGTATCCATCGGGCTTCGCTTTCGCCAGCAGAGAGAGAGCTACGCTCCCGGACGCTCCTGGTTTATTCATTACCACGACCGGTTGTCCCAGAACTTCGCCCAGCTTCGAGACAAGAGCCCGCGCCCGCAAATCCTCCGACCCCCCGGCATCAAAGCCGATAATTAGCTGAATTGTTCGATCGGGGTACTCCGCCCCCGCGCCCCCACAGATGCATACTGACAAGAGGCCCATAAATGCCAACGCTTTTCTAATTTTTCCCCTTAATAACATTCTCCATTCCTCCTTTCATTCTCAATATCCATTCATTGCCTTTGTCCCTGATATTATTTCCAATTGATTCTTAACCCTTCATCCAAAATCTCTCCGGCCAATTATTTGATTTTAACCTTATGAATTCGAATATTTTTCTTGCCCCTGGTGAAGCGCTCCCCAGAAAGCAAGAAAGCCTTTTCCCACGATCTTCTGAATTCCCAAATCGGCGAGAGGCCGGATTAAGGGCATTTTCCCTATCCCACAAAACAAAGCACGTCTCAACCTTCAACGGCTATGGTCTGACGCTTTTTCTTGAACCATGGGATCATGGGCACGATGATCACCCCAATGGCAATCCAAAGGAATGCCGCCGCAATCGGCCGTGTGAAAAAAATCAAAGGACTACCGTCAGATAAAATGAGTGACTGCCGTAAGGCATTTTCAAAAATGCCCCCCAAAACCATCGCGAGGATTAAAGGGGCAGCCTCATAATCCGTTTTTTTCATCAGGTATCCAATGACTCCGAAAACAATCATGATCAAAATGTCAAACGTTGCAAAATTAAGGCTATACGCCCCGATCAGGCAAAATAGCAAAATCAGCGGGAAAAGAAGGCCATAGGGTACTCGCAGCACCTGCACCCAAAGCCCGATCAGCGGCAAATTCAAAAGCAGGAGCATGACATTGCCGATGTACATGCTCATAATCACTCCCCAGAAGACATGGGGGTGATCCTGAAGCAGGTTGGGACCCGGCTGCAAGCCATGAATCATCATCGCCCCTAGAAGGATGGCGACCACGACATTGGAGGGAATCCCCAACGTCAGAAGAGGGATGAAGGCTCCGATGCTTGCCGAATTATTCGCTGACTCGGGGCCGGCGACTCCCTCGATCATTCCTTTTCCAAATTTTTCCGGGTATCGGGAGATCCTTTTTTCAATGGCATAACTCACGAATGAGGCAAGCACGGACCCGCCGCCGGGGATGATCCCGAGAAAGAAGCCGATCACCGACCCACGGAAAATCGGACCCCCGGAACGGCGCCAGTCCTCCCGGGTCGGGAGATAAGTCTCAATCTTGCCCTGAAGAATTTCCCGGCGCATGGTTTTTTCCAGGTTCAGCAAAACTTCGGCAATTCCAAAAAGCCCCATGACCACAGGAACCAGGCCGATGCCATCCATGAGCTCGACTTTCCCGAAACTGAACCGGGCCACTCCGGAAACGGCATCCAGGCCGATCGTAGAGAGAAAAAGCCCAAAAGCCGCCATGGCCAAGGCCTTGGACATCGATCCTTTGACAAGAAAGGTCAAAACCGTCAACCCCAAGATGACCAGGGTGGTATATTCCGGCGGGCCAAATTTGAGTGCCATTTCCGCCAAGGGGGGGGCCAGAAGCATTAAACCCAGCGTGGCGGCAGTCCCGGCAATGAAAGAGCCAAAGGCGGCAATTCCCAAGGCTGGGCCCGCTTGCCCCTTTTTGGCCATTTCATACCCATCCAGACAAGTGACCACGGACGAAGCCTCCCCCGGGATATTCAGGAGAATGGAGGTTGTCGAACCTCCGTATTGGGTTCCATAATAAATCCCTGCCAAAAGGATGAGGGCTCCCACCGGGCTGATGTGAAAACTCGCGGGGAGGAGCAGCGAAATGGTTGCCGCCGGCCCCAGCCCTGGGAGGACGCCGACCAGGGTCCCAATGAGACACCCCAGGAAAGCCAGGAAAAGATTCGCGGGTTCGATGCAGACCTGGAGGCCCAGAAGCAGATGATTGATCGTATCCATTCGGTTCGTTTCTACCAGCCGCTATTTCAGCGGAACAAGTTCCATAAAATCCCTTTCGGGAGCCGGACTTTCATCCACAGTTCAAAGAGGGCAAAAGAAGCCGCGGTAGCAAGGAAGGCCTCCAAAAGCACGGTCCTCCACCTCTTTGTTTCAACCACCCGCAGGAGAAAAAACATGAGACCGAACGTGCAGAGGATATACCCCAAGACCTCCAGAAAGAAGTAGTAGGAGATCAGGATCGCCACGGTCGCCAGCAATTTGGGCCACCGGTCGGTGAAAAAAGAGACGACTTCCATCTCTTTCCCCCCGCCTTCCATTTTCTTTCTTCTCCAGAGAGATTGCAGGAAAATATTTACAGAAAAAAAACCCATAATGACTCCACACCACAAAGGCAAGAAGGCGGGGCCTGGCTGCGACCAAGTCCCAAAGGAATAAGCAAGCGAGCCTCCGACGATTGCTAATGAAACGACCATAAGGAAAAGGCTGCTGATCCGGTCATAACGGTCCATTGGGGTCATCTTCCTCCTCTGTTCTCAATCTTTGTGCGGGGGCTTCCCTTCAAGGCCTTGAAGACCCTTTCTGGGGTCATGGGAAGTTCTTTTAAACGGATACCAATCGCGTCATAGATCGCGTTGGCGACCGCCGGCGCTGTTGGGACCTGCGTGATTTCCCCCAACCCTTTGGCCCCGAAGGGGCCGAAGGGGTCTGGTTCCTCTATGAAAATGGTTTTGATCGGAGGGACATCCTTGATGGTCGGGATCCGGTAATCGGTGAAATTTCCATTCAGAACCTTCCCTGCCTCGCGGACAATTTCTTCCATAAGGGCATAGCCGATACCTTGGACAACCCCCCCTTCCACCTGTCCCTCCCCTAGCATCGGGTTGATCACCGTCCCCGAATCATGAACGGAGAAAAATTGCAATATCGTGACTTTCCCCGTTTTTCGATCCACTTGGACCTCTGCCACCTGGACGCCGAAGGAGTAGGCCATGGAGATATTCCCGTATCGGGAGGCATCGGGAATGACGACTGAGGAAGGGACGGAGAAAGCGCCAACCCCGAGAAGGGGGGCTCCTCCGCTTGCGTGAGATGCAAGTTTAGCCACCTCCTGATACTCCATTCCCGGGTCCACAGAACCCTTGATGCGGATTCGGCCCTCCTTCGTTTCCAGGCTCTCGGAGGGAACTTCCATCTTGGTCGCAGCGAACGACAGCAGCTTCTGTTTGGCATCCTCCGCAGCCAGGAGTACGGCTTTCCCCCCGAGGGTTGTCACCCGGCTGGCGAAGGTTCCTAAGGCAAAAGGGGAATGATCCGTGTCCAGGGGAAGGACTCGGACCTCTTTTACGGGGACCCCAAGCGCCTCAGCGGCAATTTGTGCGAAGATGGTATTCGATCCCTGCCCGATTTCAGCTTCTCCGGTTACAACATCGACCCCCCCATGAGGATGGATGCGGACATATGCGGTCGAGCCGTCAAAAAAAGGGTAGACGGCCCGGTTGCCCGAGACATGGATCATCGAAGCCATCCCAATCCCTTGCCCTTCTTTCCGCCTCCGCCCGCGTTTCTCTTTCCAACGGGATTTGGCAGCAGCCTCCTCTATGCATTCTCTGAGCCGACAGCTGTTCATGACAAAGCCATGGACGGATGTATCGCCCTTACGAATGGCATTTTTCAGCCGCACTTCCAAGGGATCCAATCCGACCGCCTCGGATGCCATGTCAATCATGGATTCCAGGGCGAAGTGAAGCTGGGGATTTCCGTACCCCCGGTAAGATCCAATGGGGGTCAGGTTCGTGTAAACCAAATCAGCTTTGCATTTTACATGGGGAAACCGATAAAGAGAGGTCGCACGGGTAGCCGTAGTCCCGACGACGGCGGGCCCTGTGCCTGCATAAGCCCCGCAATTTGCCAATATTTCTATCTCCTTTGCCGCAAAAGTCCCATCTTTTTTGATGCCCAGTTTCATTCGAACCTCGGCCGGCATGCGCGACCGGGAGGCCGTAAACTCCTCTTCCCATGTGTTTAAGATTCGGACCGGTTGGCCGGCCTTGATCGCGAGGAAGACGCAGATGGGATAGAGGGAGATCAGCTGGGTTGCCTTCCCGCCGAACCCTCCCCCGACGGTGGTCTGGACGATGCGAATTTTACTCTGCAGGATCTTTAAGATCCGGGCAAGGGTTTCACGATTTCGCGCGGGGGCTTGGAGGGATCCCCAGAGGGTGATGTTGCCCGAAGCATCGGCTTGGGCGACACAAACATGGGGTTCTAAATATGCCTGGTGGACATTCGACGATTGGAACACCTCTTCTAAAATGACATCTGCCTTGCGGAAGCCTTCCTCCACGCAGCCCCGCTCAAAAGCTATATGAGTAACGATGTTATGAGGGGCGTCATGAATCGCCGGAGCTCCCGGCGCCATCGCTTCCCGCGGGGTAAAAACAGCCGGAAGTTGCCCATACTCAACCGCTATCTTTTCGATCGCTTCCTGAGCCGCCCCTTCGTCCACAGCGGCAACCGCCGCAATCTCATCCCCCTCATACCGGACCTTGTCCACGGCGAGGGGGTATTCGTCATTGATCTGAGCGCCGTATTTGATTTTCGGCGTGTCCTCCGCCGTGATGACGGCTTTTACCCCCCTTACTTTCTCTGCCCGGCTTGTGTCGATCCGCAGGATTCGGGCGTGCGCAAACGGGCTTCGCAAGATCTTACCATGAAGCATTCCCGGCAGGCGGAAGTCGATCCCATACACGGCCCGCCCTGTCGCCTTGTCCGGGGAATCCACATTCTGGATTCTCTCCCCGATTATGGCATGCTTCTCCATGCGCTACCTCGTTCTCTCGGTAACTGATTTTACGGCTTCGATAATTTTCGAATAGCCGGTACATCGGCAAAGGTTGCCCGCCAAAGCCTCCCGGATCTGGTCGTCGGAGGGAAACGGATTCTGGTCCAGCAAAGCTTTCGCGGTGAGAATCATCCCCGGCGAACAAAAGCCGCACTGGATGGCCCCGTGTTCTACAAATGCTTTTTGCAGCGGGTGAAGAGTCTCCTTTTTTTGCAGCCCCTCGATGGTTGTGACCGAATGGCCATCGGTTTCTACCGCCAGAATCAAACAGGAGTTGACCGCCTTCCCGTCCAGGATGACGGTGCAGGCTCCGCAATTTCCGGAATCGCAGCTTTTCTTGGTGCCCGCGAGCCCAAGGTGGTCTCGGAGAAAATCAACGAGCGTGAGCGTGGGTTCTACGGAAGCCTTGCGGGAAACTCCGTTGACTTCAATCCGAATTTTGGGCATTTTTTGCCTCCTCCGGGTTTGGTTGGCTCAGACCCAGAATTTCCCGGACGGCTTCTGCAACCAGGTGTTTCGTCATCTCTCTTCGATACCAATCCGACCCCCTGATATCGGATATCGGGGCCGTCTCTTCCGCAGCCAACTCGGCCGCCTCGGCCAGGACCGCCTCGGTGATTTCCGCACTTTTCAGCGCCTGCTCCGCCCTCCTGGCCCGAATCGGCTTCGGGCCGACGGCTCCCAACCCAACCCGGACATCTTCAACCCTTTTCATGGCAAGGTCGCCCCAAGCTAAAACAGCTGCCCCGACCATCGCCAGATCCATAGCCCGGCGGAGGGAAAATTTCTTGTAGGCTCCCTTGGCCCCAGCAGGGAGAGGAGGGAGAACCACTTCCGCCAGCAACTCTCCGCTTTCCAAAGCGGTTTCCCCAGGCCCCAGAAAGAATTCTTCAATGGCCATGCTCCGTTCGCCGCGGGGACCGATCATTTTGACTCTTGCGCCAAGACAGATGAGGGCCGGAAGGGTGTCTCCGGAGGGAGAGGCATGGCAGATATTTCCACCCAGAGTCCCCCGATTCCTAACCTGCCAGGAACCGACCTTGGATGCCGCTTGCGCCAGTAGATTCCAACCGCTTTGAAGAGCGCCTGCCGAACTCAAGCTTTGCAGAGTTATTAGGGGGCTGAGATGGAGTTCCCCGTTGGTGGTCTTCTCCAGGCAAGCCAACTCCCGGATTTCTTTTACGTCGATGACATGGGCTGGATGGCGAAGGCCGCGTTTCAATTCAACCAACAAATCTGTTCCCCCCGCCAGGATGGCAGCCTTGCTGCCATATCGCTGGAGAAGGCTTACCGCCTGTTCCAAACTCTTCGGTCTATGATACGCAAAATTTATCATCCTTCTCACTCAAGAAAGGAAATCCTTCTCTCCAAGATTCATCAAAAAAGGAGTGTAGGCCGGGTCTTTCTCAAGTGTCTCCCTCAGAGCACGTCCCCCTGCCTTGAGAATCACGGCAAGTTCTACGCATCTGCGGACAAGGGTCTCGCAGGCCCGAACCGCAACCCGGGCATCCATTTCTTCCCGGTTGTACTCATGCTCCAGGGCATTCCGATCCTTTTGGGCCCTCGTCCAACCCGCCGCCCCGAGATAGGATTCCCATCCATCCCCCGAAACGGGAATGCAATTCAAAAGGACGGCATGCTGGTGGAGAAAGGCGATGGCCAACTCCTGTCCGGCAAACAGATGGGACCCCTGAGCAATCGCGCCAACTATTTTTAGGCGGCGTGGAGAGGGGACGGGGTACACCTTTCTTTGGCTGTTCCCCAGCCGGTCGATGAAACATTTCAGCTGCCCGGGGATACCCAGGTGATATACCGGGACGGAGTAAAGGACAACATCCGCCCACCCCCACCGGTCCCGCAGACTCTGGAAGCCATCCTGGATGACACATTCCCCTTTTGTTTTTGCGCACCCTTCACAGCCTGTGCAGGGGGCCATCTGGGCCGAGCGCAGATCGGCCTCTTCAACGTCAACGATTCCCGCTTGAGGAATATTCTTTATTGATTCCAAAGCCTTGCGCAGTAAAAAAAGGCTGTTCCCTTTTCTCGGGCTGGCACACACCCCCAGAAGATTGACCCTCCCCTGGCTCACGATTTCCCCCCTCTCTTTTTGACGCCGGCCTGGTAGTCGACAATCAGGTCGCGCAGCACAGGGTATCCGGGAAACGGTTCAATGGTCATCTCCGTTTCGGTGAACTGTTTGCAGGGGAGAAGAGGCCTTCCATTTACTTTCACCGCGCAAACGTTGCACCACCCTCCGGCAAAGCAGGACCCCCGAAATGCCAGGGTGGGGTCCACCTGACGGTAAATGTAGTAAAGGGAATCTAAAATCGTGTTTTCCTTCTGGAAAGGGATTTCATATTCCTGAATGTACGATGAAGGCTCCCGCTCGGGGTCAAACCTGAGAATTTTGATCTTGCAGACTTCCTCTCTGGCCATCATTCCTCCGGAACCATATGCGTAAAACGAACTTTTTCCGTTTTCAGGCTGACATCTTCTTCGGACTTTTGGAGGACGATATTTGCCAGCCATTCCTTGTTGTCGGGGAAAGGGAAATCGAGCCGATAGTGCGAGCCCCGACTCTCCCGGCGCGCCCATGCGGCTCGAAGAATGAGCGTGGATATGCGGATCATGTGGGCGAGTTCAAAGGCATCCAGGATCTCCCGGTTGAACTGTTTCCCGGGGGTCAGGGCCAGCTGGGTCTCTGTTTCTTCTTTCAGGCCGGCGAGCAGGCCCAACCCCTTCTCCATTTTCACCCCTTCCCGAACCACCCCGGCATACTGCCACATGAGCTCTTGAATTTTTCTCTTCCCTTCGATCGGGCGCAGGCCGGATTTTCTTCCCTGCCATTCCGCAATTTTCCGTTCCCAGGCGCTCAAGCGCGCACCCAGCGAGGGTCTTTCTCCCGGCCCGCTGCGAGATCCCGCCCAGATGGCCGCATGCTGACCCGCTCTTGAGCCGCTTACGAGGATTTCTGAAAGGGCGTTTCCTCCCAAGCGATTCGCGCCGTGATATCCCGAAACGGCTTCCCCTCCTGCAAACAAGCCGGGGATGTTTGTTTCTCCTCTCTCGTTCACCCGCGCCCCGCCCATGAAAAAATGAGCGGAGACTTTTGTCTCGATCGGTCGCTGGCTGATATCTACGCCGATGCGAAGCAGTTTCTTGTAGTAATTCCCGATTTCGTACTCCTTGCGGATGGTTGCCAGGGGAAGGTGGGTGATGTCCAGATAAACCCCGCCGTTCGGGGTCCCCCTCCCTTCCGCGATCTCCTTGTAAATCGCCTGGGACAACCGATCCCGAGTTGCTTGGAATCTCCATCCAGGCATTTCTTGATCCATGAAATTTTCTCCCCGGGCGTTGTACAGGCGCGCGCCCGTGCGGAGTCGCAGAAAGGCGGTTGCGGTAGGTCCCAGCCCCGGGAGTTTGGGGGAGCAGACCGTAGTGGGGTAAAATTGAACAAACTCCATGTCTGCCAGTTCGGCCCCCGCCCCAAACATAAGACTGATGCCGTCCCCGGTGTTGTCCAGGGAAGTCGTGTTGTTCTTGTAAACCTGAGCGCCTCCGCCCGTTGTCACCACTATAGCCTTGGTCTGGAAAACGATGAACTTTGTGTCGGCCCAGCGGACCCCGATTGCGTAATGGAGCCCAGCGGGGTTCATCCCCATATCAATGATCACCACCTCTTCAAAAACCCTCACGGCGGGGGTTTTCCGAACTTGGCGGGCCAATGTTCCCATGATCATGGGGCCGGTTCTTCGGTCGTAATGGCAGGCCCGCGGAAGGCTGTGTCCCTCCATCATCGCCTGGTGAAGTCTCCCGTTTTCCAGATCAAAATGGGCCCCATAGGAGACCAGTTCCGTGACTCGATCCGGCGCCTCCCGGGTGTACAAGTCCACGAGGTCCTGACGATTGATGAATCTGCCCCCCCGGATTGTATCCTCAAAGTGCCTGCGGGGGTTGTCCGCCGGGTCGGCATACCCGAAGGCCGCACACATGGAGAAAGCGCCCATAACCGTGCAGCCCGATTTCCCAAATACCCCTTTTTCCACGAGGGCTACCTGCTTCGCCTCTTTGGCCGCCCAAATGGCAGCCATGGCCCCGGCTCCGCCCCCGCCGATGACAAGCACCTCGCAATCAAATATTTCCGCGTTCATCATCCATTTCCTGATTATGAAATATCAAACGACAAAGAGTTTTCTCTCCATCTGGGTGAGGCGTCGCGCTCCCGAAGAAGTAACTTCCATGATATCTTCAATCTGCAGGCCGCCGAAACCGGGTTCATAATAGGGGGTCTCAACGCAAAAAACCATCCCCGCCTCCAGCTTGAGCGAATTCTTCGGAGTAATGAGCGGTAAATCGTAGCCTTCGATCCCCGTTCCATGCCCCAAATGGTGCCGTTCATAATGAGTGATTCCCTTTTCTCTTGCGGCCTGCATCCCCATCTGGAAAAGATCCCCGATCGGGACCCCAGGTTTCAAGTTTTCCAGGATTCGTCCTTGGCCGGTGAGGAGGGCCTCGTGATATCGCTTTTGTTTGAGGTCGGGGGACCCCAGGACGGCGGTCCGGGCAATATCCGCATGGTATGCGTTGTAAATACAGCCGACATCAAACCGGATGGTCTCCCCTTTTTCAATCTTCTTCTCGGACGGCTCGACGTTCGGGAAAGCCCCTCGCGGCCCGGAGCCAATGCAGGATAGGGTCGGCAATCCCCCCTGCCTGATAACGGCTGCTTTGAAAACAAGATCCAGCTGCTTTTCGGTGATCCCCTCCCGAATGGCCGTCAAGGCTTCCGTCAGGGCGTTTTCCGCAACCCTCGTTGCCTCTTGGATTCGTTCGGCCTCTTCCGCTGTTTTGATCAGGCGGATTTCCCGGAAAAGATCGTAGGCCGGAACCGTTTCCAGGCTCGGAAATTCCTTGGCCAGCCTCTTTTCCAGAAAAACCGTATCGCTCCCCTGGTCGATGCCGATCCTCCCCCGGCTGACCCCGTTTTCCCTCAGGCATTGAGTCAAAGCCGTAAAGGCATCCGGGTAGCGGTTCAGCCCGTTTAAGGTTCCGAATAATCTTTTTGACTCTTCGTCCATTCCGCTCTCGTATTCCGGGGCAAAGAAGAACTCTCCATAGCTATAATACTCTTTTACCCAGGTTCCCCCCTGAAGCGGGTGGTCAATGAGACCTCGACCAACAATGAGATCCGCCCTTGCCTCATTTTTCTTAAGGACGGCATAGACCTGTCGGGCGCGATGCCGGATGGAGGTCAAAATCCAAAAGCCGGTTAAATAGGCCACATTCTCCGGAGTGGTCGCGACGAGAACATCGAGTCCGTTTTTTTCCATGACGTGATCAGCACGAATCCTGTTGAGCAGCATTTTTTCCCCTTCTTGCCAAACGCCCCGGCATCCCCTCCGGAATCTTTGCGCCCCAATAATTGATGATCTCGTAAAAAGTCCAAAAATGAGTCATTGCGAGCGAAGCGAAGCAATCTCATATTTTCTAACTCATTGATTTCATGAGATTGCTTTGTCTCTGCGCTCCTCGCAATGACGCGACTCCAGACTTTTTACGAGACCATCAATAATTCCAGCGGCGGAAGCCAGGGCTTAGATTTGCCGGGATTTTCAACCCATCAACTATTTAATCATCCCCAACTTCTTCATGAAACCTTCTGCTACGGTCTTGTACGTGGCGAGCTCCTTTTCGAACGCCTGTCGGCCCAGATAAGCGCTGTACGCTCCAATTTTTTTCATCTCTTTTTGATAAGCCTCCTGGGCTGCGGCTTTTCCTACCGCTTCGCTCAACGTGTTCAGTTGATCGTCCGTAGTTCCTTTCGGAGCAAAAAGACCCCCGAAAGGATATGGCAAACGCAAATTGATTCCCTGCTCCTGAACGGTAGGCACTTGCGGGACTTCTTCCATTCTTTTATCCGCGTAAATCGCGATTCCTTTCAGCGTTCCGGCCTTGATATGGGAAACCACCCCGGGCAAGTTAGCAAAGCCGATGGGAGCATGCTCCCCGAGAACAGCCGTTACC